>OGEQ01001396.1_pt1 | contig 19914 bp, 14 predicted proteins | sample 1570731 | NCBI WGS metagenome assembly OGEQ01 (sample SAMEA2582132, study PRJEB24529) | metagenome | biome: Human gut stool | place: China | collected 2011
GGCGGCGGCCATGGCGCTGGCAGCGCCCACCTCGGCCTGACAGCCGCCCTCCGCGCCCGCGAGAGTGGCGCGGGCCGCGATGACCTGACCGAACCCGGCGGCGACATAGAGGGCGTCGCAGATGGACTCTTCGTCGGCCTCGCCGCTGCGGGCCAGCGGCAGCAGAACAGCGGGCAGGACGCCGCAGCTGCCCGCCGTGGGGGCAGCGACGATGCGCTTCATGCAGGCGTTGCACTCGGCGGTCTTGAGAGCTTCGGCAGTCACTGCGGCGAGGTAATCGCCGCCAAGGCTCTTTCCTTCTTGATGGGCCTGCTCCACCCTGGCTGCATCGCCGCCCGAAAGGCCGCTTCGGCTGCGCTGGGCCGGGTCATAGTCCCGGCTGGTGGCCTGCATCACCTGCCAGAGGTGGTGCATCATCTCCCGGCTGTGGGCCTCGGTGAGGCGGCTCTCGGCTAAATCGCTGCGGAGGATGGCCTCCGAAAGGGAAATATTCTGGCTGCGGGCAGCGGCCAGCATCTCTTCACAGGATAAAAACGACACGTCTCAGCCCTCCTCGCATTCTTCCGGCTCGTCGATGTTCAGGCAGGTGACTTTGCGGATGCCCGGCATCACGGCCATCTGCTGTTCCAGCACGTGGGGAATATGGGAGTCGCATTCCAGCACCATAACGGCGCAGCCGCCCGTCGCGGCGCGGAACACCTGCATGGACGCGATGTTGATACGGCGCTGGGCCAGTGACATCGTGACCTCGGCGATGCAGCCGGGGGTGTCCTCGTTATGGATGATAAGGGTGTTGCTGTCACCGCCAAAGTCGGCAGGCACACCGTCGATCTCCGTCACGCGGATGCGTCCGCCGCCCACAGAGGCCGCCTTCAGGACGAGGGTCCGGCCCGCCTTACTCTTTAAGGTAAGCACCGTCGTATTCGGGTGGGCGGCACGGAGCTCCACCGGATGGATGGTGAACTTCATGCCGGCCTCCTCGGCCAGCGCGAAGCTGTCGGGCAGGCGGGGGTCGTCCGGGCGGAGGCCCAGCAGGCCCGCCACCAGCGCACGGTCGGTGCCGTGGCCCCGGCCTGTGGTGGCAAAGCTGCCGTAGAGCCCAATGTCCGCCTCGGCGGGGACGTCGCCCAGCAGCTTCTGGGCCGTATATCCAATGCGGGCCGCACCCGCCGTATGGCTGGAGGAGGGGCCGATCATCACCGGCCCGAGAACGTCGAACAGACGCATGAGGTGTACACTTCCTTTCGTTTTGCAGCGCCCGGGAGCCCATTCGCTGACAAAAGAACAGATTTTCTTTCTTTTTATTATACCGCTTTTGAGCTTATTGTGCTATAATAACTTCATAATGTTTTGAATCTTGCCCTTTCAGGGGGCAGCACGGAGGGTAGAACCTATGAAACTGGTAAGCGTGGAAACTCCCGAAAAGAGTGTCTGCAAAATGACTTTCAGCGCTTCGGCTGAGGAGCTGGAAGCTGCGTCCAACGCCGTGTACGAGCGCACCCGCGCAACGTACACCATCAAGGGCTTTGCCAAGGGCGAGGCTGACCGCGCCCAGATCGAGGCCGACCGCGGCGAGCACACCTTCTGGTACGACGCCATCAACGATCTGATGGACAAGGACGTCCCGGCCCTGTACAACGCAGCGATGGCAGAACACGGCTTCCACGCTGTGGACGAGCCGGTCTACGACCTGGTCAGCGTGAAGAAGGACGAGGGCTTTGTGGCCACTGCCACCACCGCCCTGCAGCCTGAGCTGAGCCTGACCCAGACCACCGGCTTCAAGACCGAGTGCGTCACCCCGGAAGTCACCGACAAGGAGATCGACGCTGTGCTGGAGCGCCGCCGCGCCATGGCCGCTGAGCTGGTGCCTCACAAGGGTCCGGCCGTCAAGGGCAACATCGTCCACATCGACTACGAGGGCCTGCTGGAAGGCAAGCCCTTCAACGGCGGCGCCGCCCAGAACCAGACCCTGCAGCTGGGCAGCGGCCGGATGATCCCCGGCTTCGAGGAAGGCATCCTCGGCCACAAGGGCGGCGAGGAGTTCGACATCTTCGTCACCTTCCCGGCCCGCTACCACGTCAAGGACCTGGCCGGCAAGCCCGTGGTCTTCAAGATCAAGCTGCACGACGTCTGTGTCCGCCAGCTGCCCGCTCTGAACAGCGATTTTGCCAAGAAGGCTGCCAATGTGGACACCATGGACGAGTTCCGCGCCCAGATCCGTCAGCAGCTCCACGACAACAAACACGCCGCCGCGCTCAACCGCGCCAAGGACGCCATCCTCACCCAGCTGGCCGCAGCCGCTGAGGGCGAGCTGCCCAGCGTTCTCGTCGAGAGTGCCTATCAGCAGGAGATGGAGCAGATCCAGCAGCAGCTGCAGATGCAGCGCCTGAGCCTCGACCGCTACCTGAGCCAGATCCATCAGACCCGCGAGAGCTTCACTGCCGCTGTCCACACTGCTGCGGAGAAAAACACCCGCGCCCGGATGGCCCTGCTGCAGATCGCTCAGAACGAGAACCTCGTTCCCACTGAGGAGGACATCGACAAGACCCTGTCCGAGCGCGCCGAGCGCACCAAGAAGACCCTCGAGGAAGTCAAGGCTGCATCCAACGTGGAGGCCATCCGCCGCAACGAGGGCATCCGCCGCGCTGCCGACTATGTCATCGAGCACTCCACCATCGAAGAAAAATAATTTATCCTGCTTTTGCGCCTGCACCACTGTGCAGGCGTTTTTTATTGTTCATTTTTTCTCTCTTGACTTTTTTTCTCTGCTGCGGTATTTTTAAGGTGAGAAATTCTATCCGGCCGCAGCTACGGCCCGGACGGATAAAGTAAAATCTTCTGCGGGACATTCCGCTCATCTATTTTATTGCGACAGGAGGTTTTCCTTATGAAAAAGTTTCTTCTCGCTCTTCTGACAGCTGTCACGGCGGCTGCATTCTTCTGCGGCGCGGCGGCATCTGTGGCCACTTACAGCGCCAGCTATGACGCACCGGCCGGCATCAACGCCATCGTGGTGCAGGACAACAGCGCTGCGGTCATTCTGCAGGCCGCCGACATCGACCACATCCGCGCCGATTACACCTACACCTCGAGCTACGCCTTTGAAAGCTCCAAGCTCTACGACTTCACGGTGGCGGGCAGCACCCTCACCGTGACCAAGACCCGGGAGCCTAACGCTTCCCTTGTCATCCAGAGTCAGGACACCCGCAGCTGCACCCTGACGCTGCAGGTACCCCGCCAGACGCTGGCAAACATCACCGTCAGCACCACCAACGACAGCATCACGCTGGACGGCGTTTCGGCACAGACCGCCAGCCTCACCACCGACAATGGCCGCATCGAGGTGTCGAACTTCAACGGCTCCACCCTGAGCGGCACCACCCGCAACGGCAAGATCACCATGAGCGGCGTCACCTCCCAGAATGTGGCCGCCACCATCCAGAACAGCGGTACCCTCAAGCTGGAAAACATCTCTGCCAACGTCTGCAACGCCAAGGTGCAGAACGGCAGCATCACCGGCTCTGTGATCGGCAGCGGCAGCTCTTACGGCTTTGAGCTGGCCGCAGGCGGCGGCAAGATCCGCGTCTCCGACGCCAACGACAAGAACTTCCTCTTCTTCGGCAAGGACACTCTGCAGCAGAATGCAGATGCCCCCAACAAGCTGAACCTCGCCACCAAGAACGGCGACGTTGAGGTCGAGTTCGTCCGTTAAAAGAACATTAAAAATGCCTGTGCAGCATCTGCCGCACAGGCATTTCTTTTTGTCCGGATACGGTCAGCTGAGCCAGTTGAAGCCCATGACCACCACGCCGAGGATGACGAGGATGATGCCGGTGGCGCGGTTGAGGGTCTTGGCGTCGGCCTTATTGGCAAAGACCGCCGCGATGCGCGCCCACAGCAGGGTGAAGACGACGCAGAGCGCCCAGACGTGCCAGTCCGGCGCACCGCCGATGGCGAAATGGCTGACAGCTCCGGTCAGGGCCGTGAAGGTCATGATGAACACGCTGGTACCTACAGCCGTTTTCAACTCATAGCCGAGGACGCTGGTGAGGATGAGGAGCATCATCATGCCGCCGCCTGCGCCGATAAAGCCGCAGATGAAGCCGATGAGGACGCCGCAGACGATGGACTGGACGGCCCGCTTCTTTGCGCTGACGCCCTGCATGGCCTCTTTGGTGGTCATGACGGGCCGGACGATGAACTTGATGCCCAGCAGGAAGGTCATGAACACCGAGAAACTGCCCATGGTGGCCGAGGGGAGCAGGCTGGCTACCCAGCTGCCCACCACCGTGAACACCAGCACGCTCACCATCATGATGAGGCCGTTTTTGATGTCGAGGTTCTTATTTTTATAGTAGGTGTAGGCTGAGACGGCGCTGGCCAGCACATCTGACGAGAGGGCGATGCCCACGGCCATATAGGGGTCCATGTGCAGAAAGGTGATGAGCATGGGGCTGATGACAGCCGCCGCGCTCAGGCCCGCAAAGCCGGTGCCGAGGCCCGCGCCCATACCGGCGAAAAAGGTGACTAAGATCGTAAATAAAATGTTCATGCTTCTCCTTCCAGAATGGCATCCAGATTCTCATTTATAATGTCCATCGTCTCGAAGAACGCCTTTCGCTGTGCTTCGTTGGTGTGTTCCAGCAGACGTGCGCCAAATTCCTCCTGCAAGGCCCGGCCCTGCTCAATGATGGGGCAGGCTTTTTCGGTGCAGCGCAGCAGGGTGCGGCGGCGGTCGCCGGGGTCAGCCTCGCGGACGAGGTAGCCCTCCTGCACCAGACGGTCTACGTTCACCGAGACGAGGTTTGCTTTCAGTTTACGCACCTCCACCACGTCGCTGGCAGTCTGGTAGCCGGGGTTGTTGGCGAGGAACATCAGGATGTCAAAAGCCGTCTGGGGCAGATGGAGCTTCTGGCACAGGGGCTTGCAGAGGGCGGCGTAAGCCGCCGAGGTCTTCCGCCCAAATTCGATGCCCGGGGTATTCATGGGACGCCTCCTTATGATTCAAAATTGTATCATTCAAATTTGAAGTAATAATAGCACAAAAACGCAGCGATTGTCAAGAGAAAAGGAGCGGCCCGCATCTTGCAGGCCGCTCCCTGTTTCCGTTTTCTTTACAGCATCATGATGAGCCGCGTGCCGAAGGCCGCCAGCCATGCTACGATGCACTGATTTGCCACCATGATAAACGCCCACTTGCCGCCCAGCTCCCGCTTGACCGAGGCCACCGCCGCGATGCAGGGCGTATAGAGCAGGCAGAACACCAGCAGGGGTGCAGCCGCCGCCGGGGACAGCGCGGCGGCAAAGGCCGCAGAGGAGCCATAGAGGATGGTGAGGGTCGAAACGACGCTCTCCTTGGCCATAAAGCCGGTGATCAGGGCCGTAGACACCCGCCAGTCGGCAAAGCCCAGTGGCGCAAACAGCGGCGCGATCCCGCTGGCCAGCCATGCAAGGATGCTCTGCTGCGGGTCAGCGGTGAGGCTGAGCCGCAGGTCGAAGCTCTGCAGGAACCAGATGATGATGGTCGCCACAAAGATGACCGTAAAGGCGCGCTGGAGGAAATCGCGGGCCTTTTCCCAGAGCAGCTGGACCACATTCTTGAGGCCGGGCAGGCGGTAGTTGGGCAGCTCCATCACAAAGGGGACGGCCTCGCCCTTAAAGACACTGCTCTTCAGCAGGATGGCCATCAGAATGCCCACCGCAATGCCGAGGAAATAGAGGCTGACCATCACCAGAGCCGCGTGCTCCGGGAAGAAGGCCGCCGCAAACAGGCTGTAGATGGGCAGCTTGGCCGAGCAGCTCATAAAGGGGGTGAGCAGGATGGTCATTTTGCGGTCGCGCTCCGAGGGCAGGGTGCGGCTGGCCATGACGCCGGGGACGGTGCAGCCGAAGCCGATGAGCATTGGCACGATGCTGCGCCCCGAGAGGCCGATGCGGCGGAGAAGCTTATCCATCACGAATGCCACGCGGGCCATGTATCCGGTATCCTCCAGCAGAGAGAGGAAGAAGAACAGGGTCACGATGATGGGCAGGAAGCTCAACACACTGCCCACACCGGTGAAGATGCCGTCGATGACCAGCGAGTGGACGGCTGCGTTGACGTTCCACGCCGTGAGGGTGGAGTCCACCGCGGCGGTCAGGGCATCAATGCCCACTTCCAGCAGGTTCTGGAGCGCCAGACCGATGACGCCGAAGGTGAGGTAGAACACCAGCGCCATGATGCCCACAAAGGCCGGGATGGCGGTATAGCGGCCCGTGAGGAACCGGTCGATCTGGGCCGAGCGGAGCTGCTCCTTGCTCTGGCGGGGCTTCACGACGGTCTGATCCACCAGCTGGTGGATGAAGTGGAACCGCATATCCGCGATGGCGGCGGCGCGGTCCAGACCCCGCTCCTGCTCCATCTGGACGATGATGTGCTCGATCATCTCTTTTTCGTTCTGGTCGAGCTTCAGGGCCGCCTCGATGCGCTGGTCGCCCTCCACGAGCTTTGTGGCCGCAAAGCGCACCGGGATGCCTGCGGCCTTGGCATGATCCTCGATCAGGTGGATGATGCCGTGGATGCAGCGGTGGACGGCGCCGCCGTGATCCTCCTCGCCGCAGAAATCCATCCGGCCCGGCCGCTCCTGATACTTTGCGACATGGAGCGCATGATCCACCAGCTCGTCCACGCCCTCGTTCTTTGCCGCAGAGATCGGCACGACTGGGATGCCCAGCATGGCCTCCATCTTATTGATGCGGACAGTGCCGCCGTTGCCGCGCATCTCGTCCATCATGTTCAGCGCCAGCACCATCGGCGTATCCAGCTCCATGAGCTGCATGGTGAGGTACAGATTCCTCTCGATGTTGGTGGCGTCCACGATATTGATGATGCCCGTGGGCTTCTCGCCGATGATGAACTGCCGGGTCACGATCTCCTCGCTGGTATAGGGCGACATGGAGTAGATGCCGGGCAGGTCTGTGACCTCCGTATTCGGGTTATTCCGGATCGCACCGCTCTTGCGGTCCACCGTCACACCCGGGAAATTGCCGACGTGCTGGTTGGAGCCGGTGAGCTGGTTGAAGAGGGTCGTCTTGCCGCAGTTCTGGTTGCCCGCCAGCGCAAAGGTAAGGGGCGTGCCGTCGGGCAGAGGGTTCTCGCCCTTTTTGGTGTGGTAGCGTCCGCCTTCGCCGAGGCCCGGGTGCTCCACCGGCTTTTCACTTTCTGCCGCCGCCTTTTTCGCCGCCGGGGCTTTGGCCAGAGTGACCCCGATGCGGGCGGCATCGTCCAGCCGGAGGGTCAGCTCGTAGCCGTGGATGCTCAGCTCCATCGGGTCGCCCATGGGGGCAAATTTGACCAGCGTGACCTCCTCACCGGGGATCAGCCCCATATCCAGAAAATGCTGCCGCAGAGCCCCTTCGCCGCCCACGGTCCCGACCACGGCGGTCTCGCCGATGTTCAAATCTTTCAACGTCATATGGAATGTTCCTCTCGAGCGCGTTTGTTAGTTTGCATTAACAACAGTAATATAGGCTAACTTTCCGGCGTTGTCAAGAGAAACGGGGCTGTTCTGAACTGTTCTCTGAAAAAAATCATGCCGCCTTCCTCGAATATCCGAAAAAGTGCAAAAAATAAGAGCCTGTACCCGGGAAGTACCCGCCGTACAGGCTCTTATCGTTTTTTATTCAGTTCGCGGTGTGGTAGCCGTCAGGGTTCTTCTTCTGCCAGTTCCAGCTGTCGGCGCACATTTCCTCGATGCCGTACTCAGCCACCCAGCCCAGCTCGTTTTTGGCCTTGGTGGGGTCAGCGTAGCACTCGGCGATGTCGCCGGGGCGGCGGGCATCGATGACGTAGGGGATGGGCTTGCCGCAGGCCTTCTCGAAGGCATGGATGACATCCAGCACGCTGTAACCCTTGCCGGTGCCGAGGTTGCAGATGAAGAGGCCGCAGTTCGTTTCCAGCTTCTTGATGGCGCAGACATGACCGCGGGCCAGGTCCACGACATGGATGTAGTCGCGGACGCCGGTGCCGTCGGGAGTTGGGTAGTCATTGCCGAAGACATGGACCTTTTCCAGCTTGCCCACAGCCACCTTGGCGATATAGGGCATGAGGTTGTTGGGGATGCCGTTGGGGTCCTCGCCGATGAGGCCGGACTTGTGGGCGCCGATGGGGTTGAAGTAGCGCAGCAGAGCCACGTTCAGGGTGGGGTCCGCCTTGCAGACATCGGTGAGGATGCGCTCGGTCATGGCCTTGGTGGTGCCGTAGGGGTTGGTGGTGGCACCCACGGGGAAGTCCTCGGTGATCGGCACACTGGCGGGGTCGCCGTAGACGGTGGCGGAGGAGCTGAACACGAAGTTGTGGCAGTTGTGCCTGCGCATCACATCCAGGATGACCAGCGTGCAGTTGAGGTTATTGTAGTAGTATTCGATGGGCTTGGACACGCTCTCGCCGACGGCCTTATAGGCTGCGAACTGGATGACCGCCGTGATGTCGGGACACTCGGCGAAGATCTTCTCCACATCCTCGTGTTTGGTCATATCGGCCTGATAGAAGCGGAAGTCCTTGCCGGTGATCTGCTTGACGCGGTCGAGGACCACAGGGGATGCATTATAGTAATTGTCTGCCACGACGACGTCGTAGCCGGCATTCAGAAGCTCGATGCAGGTGTGGCTGCCGATGTAGCCTGCGCCGCCGGAAACCAAAATAGCCATGTCCAATACCTCTCTTGTTCCAAATGTTGCTTCGCACAGAGCCCTTGTGCTCTGCCTGCCTAAAGGATACCGCTTTTTGCACCGAGAATCAAGTACCGGCTTTTTTATGAAAATGTATTTTTGTTGCATCTTTTCAGCCAGTCTGATGAACTGCAAAGATTTTTAGTCCGCAAGGCATGGAGAGGACACCCAAAAAACAGCAAAGGGCAGCTCCCGCAAGAGAGCTGCCCTTTGCTGCGGCTGATATTTGCTTACAAACGGCCGCACTGACGGCCGGTGAAGAAGCGGAGCGTAGTGTTGGCGCGGAAGACTTTGCCTGCCCGCAGCACCGTCGTCGGGAACTCCGGGTGAGAGGGGCTGCAGGGGAAGTGCTGGGTCTCAAGGGCAAAGCCGCCGTACTTTTCCAGCGGGACGCCGCCCTTGCCGGGGGAGGGGCAGTTCTGCAGGAAGTTGCCGGTGTAGAGCTGGATGCCCGGCTGGGTGGTGTACATCTTCATGCTGATGCCGGTCTTGTCGCTGGACGCCCAGGCGCAGAGGCTCTGGCTGGCGCCCCGGGGCCGGTCGAGGACATAGCAGTGGTCGAAGCCGCCGCCCGCCATGGTGGTCTGGTAGAAGCCGGTGTCAAGGTCGCGTCCCAGAGGCTTTCCGGTGCGGAAGTCCATCGGCGTACCGTCCACGGGCAGGATCTTACCCGTGGGGCAGGTCTCGTTGTTGCCCTCGAGGTAGTTGGAAGCGTAAATGCGGAGCTTCTGGCCCAGCACATTGCCGCCGCCGTCGAGGTTGAAGTAGGTGTGGTTGGTCAGGTTGATGATGGTGTCCTCGTCGGTGGACACACGGTAGTCCATCCGCAGGGTGTTGTCCGGCGTGAGGATATACCGCACACTGACCTTCAGATTTCCGGGGAAACCGTCTTCGCCCGCCGGGCTTTCGGTCTCCATCAAAAGGGTGTCGCCGAACATCTTCACATCGTAAATTTTGCGGGGGAAGGTGCCGTGCAGATGATTTTTGCCATTGTTGGCTTCCAGCTTGTAGGTCTTGCCGCTGAGAGAAAATTCCGCATTTTCAATGCGGTTGGCGTACCGGCCCACGAACGCACCGCAGCAGGTGCTGCCGGATGAGTTGAAATCCGCCTCATAGTCGGCGAGGGTGTCGTGTCCGACGACCACATCCACCAGACCCGTTTTTGTAGGGACGAAGAGATTTTTGATCACACAGCCATAGTTCAGCACGCTGATCTCAAGTCCACCGGGATTGGAGATGATGTATTCATCCACCTTATCGCCGTTTTTGGTCACACCAAAGGGCTTGGAGCGGAACTGTGCCATAAGGCTCGCCTCCTTCTTCATTATTTTCGGTCAGGGCAGCGCAGCCCCGGCCTCGTCCATAATTATGATTATAGCACAGTTTTCCAGACTTGTGTGAGAATGCTTTTAGATTTATCTTCCAAAATTTCGAGAGATTTTTTGGACATATTGCGAAAACTCCTTTCATCTTAAAAGGCTCTCCCTTTGGGAGAGCTGGCGCGAAGCGCCTGAGAGGGCAAGGACGCTGATAAAAAACTTCGAGCGCGGCGATGGCTCGCTCTGACAAAAAGTCTGCTTATCGCTGCATAGCGGCTCTATCTTACCGGGCTTGCCCTCTCCGTCACCTTCGGTGACACCTCTCCCAAAGGGAGAGGCTTTGCCCTCACGCAAAAAAGAGGCTGCCGCGCTGCGGCAGTCTCTTTTGCGTTTCAATGTGAGGGTCACGCCTCCGGCTGAGCCGCGGCGGCGTTCGACTGCGCGATATACTCGGCGGCATCGTCGGGGATGTCGTCCATCCCGTCGTCACCCACATCGACCACCAGCGGCGGCTTCTTGAAGAGGATGTCGTAGAGGATGGGGACGATGTACAGGGTCATCAGGGTGGCATAGCTCAGGCCGCAGATGATGACGATGGCCATGCCGCTCATGAGCTGGCTCGCCATATCGTTGCTGAACACCATCTGCAGCATGGCCAGAACGGTGGTCAGAGTGGTCATGAGGATAGGACGCATACGGGTCTTGCCGGTGGCGACAAGGGCCGCACGGCGCTCCAGACCGCCCAGACGCAACTGGTTGGCGTAGTCCACGAAGACGATGCCGTTGTTGACGACGGTACCCATCAGGACGATGAAGCCCATCAGGGAGATCATGGTCAGCTGCTGGCCGGTGACCAGCATACCCAGCAGGCCGCCGGTGAAGGCCAGCGGCACCGTGAACAGGACGATGAAGGGGGACAGCAGGCTCTGGAACTGCGCCACCATGACCAGATAGACGAAGGGCAGGGCCAGAGCCATCCACTGCACCATCTCGTCGACCATCAGGTTGACGGTGGAGGACTCGCCGCCCAGCGAGAAGGAGCAGCCCTCGGGCATCTCATCGGAGAGAGCGAAGTCGTCCAGCGTCTTCTGCAGCACACGGGACTGGACCGTGGTGTTGTAGCCGTCCAGCGTGTCTGCCGCCACCGTGATGTAGCGGGTCTGGTTCTCGCTGGTGATGGAGTCGGGGGCGGTGCCGGTGGACCAGGTAGCGATGTCGCCCAGCGTGCAGGTGCCGGTGGTGATGGCGCCGGTGGCGTCCATGACGCTGGTGGTGAAGGTCATGTCCATCATGTTTTCCTTGGTCACAGGGTCAAGATTATCGCTGATCTGGACTTTCATGGTGGAGCCGTCTACCGTGACGGGGGTCTCCGCCGTGGTGGTGGTGGTGAGCTTGGCGGCGATCTGCTGGTAGACCTGCGCAACCGTCAGGCCATAGGCGCGGACCTTGTCGCGGTCGATGTCCAGATTGATGGTCGCATCGCCCTGACCGAGGCCGGTGGCGGCATTGGCGAAGCCCTCGGTGTCGTTGACCATCTGGACGACCTTATCGCCCAGTGCGGTAATGGTATCGGCGTCGGGGCCGTAGATCTTGACAGAGAGGCCGCTGCTCAGCTGGCTGGTCAGGTCCTGCATACCACTGATCTCGACGGTGCCGGTGCAGTTCTCGACGCCGGAAACGGCATCATTCAGGGCCTGCTCCACAGCGGCGATCTTAGTGGAGGAGAGGGACTCGTCCAGCATGACGTTGAACTGGTAGCTGCCGTAGCTGTTGGCGGCGCTCAGCAGGTCGGTGATGGCGCTGGGCAGGCCCAGCTGGCCGATGTCGATGCCGGCCACAGTGGTATCGGTGGTGACGCCCACCTCTTCCACGCCGTCCACGGCCATGACGGCCTCGACGACCTGTCCGGCCACACCGTAGGATTCCTCTTTGGTCAGGCCGTCGTCGGTGGAGAGGGCGATGGTGGCCTCATTGCTGGAAATTTCGGGCAGAAGGACGACGCCCATGGAGAAGACCTTCCAGCCGCAGAAGGCCAGCAGCACGACAGCGGCCAGCAGCGGCAGAGCGCGGTGCTTCAGGCACCACTCGAGGCTGTGGGCATACTTATCCTGGATCTTTTCGAACCAGACCAGACGCTTCGGCTCAGCCTTTTTCAGGACAGTGGAAGCAGCGGCAGGCACGACGGTGATGGCCACGATGAGAGAGGCCATCAGGCAGTAGCCGATGCACATGGACATGGGCTGCAGCAGGCTGCGCACCGTGCCGGAGGCGAACACCACCGGCAGGAAGACGCAGACCGAAGTAAGGGTGGAGGCCACCACCGACATGCCCACCTGACGAGCACCCTGCACGGCGGCACGGGCCGCCGGCACGCCCCGGCCCCGCAGACGGTAGATGTTCTCGATGACGACCACCGAGTTATCCACCAGCATACCGACGCCCAGCGACAGGCCCGCCAGCGTCATGATGTTCATGTCGAGGCCGGTGAAGTACATCAGAACGACGGCGAACAGGACAGACAGCGGGATGCTGACGCCGACCACGAGGGTAGGCTTGATGTCCTTCAGGAAGATGGCCAGCACGATGATGGCCAGCGCAGCGCCCACCAGCATACTGCTGATGATGCTGTTGACGATGATGGTGATGTAGTTGCCCTGGTTGGACAGGACGACGACATGAAGGTCAGAATACTGAGCCTGCAGCTCCTTGAAGGCATGCAGGCAGCCGTCCGAGACGCTGCTGGCGCTGGAATTGGCGTTGCGGAAAATTTTCAGCACCACGGCCCGCTCCCCGTTCAGGCGGGTGTAGCTGGCCTCGGCGTTGTCGATGACGGCCACATCGGCCACATCGGAGAGGCGGACATCGCCGAAGCCATCGACGTGGAGCAGAAGTGCGCCCTCGATGTCCGAAACGCTGTCGTACTCTTCGCCGACCTTCAGCAGCCAGGACTCGCCGCTCTTATCGGCGACGTAGCCGGCAGGCATCGAGAAGTTCTGGGCGTAGATGAGCTGGGCGAGGGTCTTGATGTCCAGCTGCTTGGCCACATCAGCGCTGGCAAGGGCCTTTTCCTTGGTCTCCTCGTAGAGCTGCTTGGCGTCTTCCAGCTGGTTCTCGTAGTCCTTCAGCTTCTCCCGGGCCTCGGTGAACTGCATATAGGCACTGAGCTGCTGGCTGGAATAGCTGCCCAGAGCGACGGAGAACTGGTTCATCAGGCCGGGGACATTATCCATGGCTTTGATGACCTCGTCCAGAGTCTTATAAATGGTGCTCAGGCTGTTGGAGACTTCCAGCTCATCGGCAAGGTCGGAGACGGTGCCGTCGCTGGTACCCAGACGGCCCTGCAGCTCCTGCAGAGCGGCGGTGAGCTTATCGGTGATGTCGCGCAGCTCGCCGACGATCTCGATGAGGGAGTCGATGTCCCGCATACCGGTCTGGTTGAACTGGTCCACGACACGCTGCAGGCCGTCGCGGACGTCGATGAGGGCCTGCTGGATCTCCGGCTCATTGACCACGCCGATGAGCTGGTTGATGCTGCTCAGCAAAGCCTGCGCCTGGTCGCGCACGACGGTGACGGCGTCGGCCACCTCCGTACCCATCTGGGCCATGACGGTGTCAGAGACCGTGTCACCAAAGTTTTTCAGCTGTTTTTCGTACTCGGCACGGCCCTCGGCGATCTGGGCCTCGGCGTCATCGAGCTGGGCGCGGGCGTCGGCCAGCTGGGTGTCGATGAGCTCCAGCAGGCGGGCGTTCACTTCGTCTATCTTATCCTGATTCAGCTGCACCTGCACCATCTTTTCGATGAGGCCGTTGGCCGACACACTGGAAACGCCGCCGGTGCGGCCCACATAAGGCACGAGGGTGTTATCCACGAAGTCCGACAGATTGTAGACATCGCTGCCCTCCCGGCTGACAGCCACCGTCATAAAGGCGTTCATGTTCAGGCTGTACTCGATGATGGAGGGGGTCAGACAGGTGCTGGGCAGACTGGACGCGGTCTGGTCCACCTTGTTGGAGGTCTTGACCATCGCGCTGTTCATGTCGGTGCCTTCGGCGAATTTCATGAGCAGAAGGCTGTAGTTTTCTGCCGAGGTCGCCGTGATGCTCTCGACGCCGGACACTGTACCCAGCGCGTTCTCCATCACATCGGAGACTTCTGACTCCACACGCTCCGGGCTGGCACCGGGGTAGACAGTGACCACCATGAGGTATGGCGTGCTGATGTCGGGCAGAAGGTTCGTCTGCAGGTTCGTGATGGACACGAAGCCCAGCAGCAGGACCATGATGACCGCAACAAGGATGGTGAACGGCTTTTTGACACTGAATTTTTCCATGATTTCCTATCCATTTCTTTTTTATGCCGCCGCGCGGCAAAAGGTACGCCGCAACCACGGCAGCACCCTCTGAACGCTTCTTATCGTTCCTATTATACACGAGGGAATCTCCCTTGCAATAGTCCTGAAGTTAATATTTAACAAAACTTTCCTTAATCCACCTTCGTTTAGGAAGTCAATGGGAAGATCCCGGCTACTTTCTTGCCATATTTCGTGGAAATACGGGCCGGATTATGCTATACTAGAATGCAGAATGGAATTTTATCGCAATTTCAGGCACAGCGCCTATCCAGACTGCATAAGGCCCATGTTCCGGGCTTATATACGTTCGATACGACCCCAAAGAGGAATGCTATGAAGAAAGTTATATCCGTCCGTTTCAAGGACAACGGCAAGACCTATTATTTTGACCCCGCAGACACCCCCATCAAGACCGGCGACTATGTTATCGTCGAGACGGCCCGGGGCGTGGAGTGCGGCGAAGTGGTGCAGGGCGTGAAGGAGATTGCCGACTCTGCTGTCCCCAAGGCCCTCAAGCCCATCACCCGGATGGCCGACAGCGTGGATGTGCGCCGGATGCGCCAGAACCGCGAGGATGAGAAGCGCGCCTACCACACCTGCCAGGAGTGCATTGCCCGCCACGGCCTGGAAATGAAGCTGGTGGAGGCCGAGTACACCCTTGACCGCTCCAAGATCATGTTCTACTTCACCGCCGACGGCCGGGTGGACTTCCGCGAACTGGTCAAGGATCTGGCCGGCATCTTCCATACCCGCATCGAGCTGCGCCAGATCGGCGTGCGCGACGAGAGCAAGATGATCGGCGGCCTGGGCATCTGCGGCCAGCCCTTCTGCTGCAGCCGCTTCCTCAAGGATTTCCAGCCCGTTTCCATCAAGATGGCCAAGGAGCAGGGCCTTTCCCTGAATCCCACCAAGATCAGCGGTGCCTGCGGCCGGTTGATGTGCTGCCTTTCCTATGAGGAAAACGCCTACGAATACCTGAACAGCATCATGCCCATGGTGGGCAGCACCGTGCGCACCCCGGACGGCCTGGGCACCGTGCTGGAAGTGAACCCGGTGTCCGGCTATCTGCGGGTGCGCTGCGGCACCGAGAGCCTGTCGCCCCGGTACTACAAGGTAGGCGTGTGCGAATACATCAGCGGCGGCAAGCGCGCACCCCGCCGCCCCGACCCGTACGACGATTATTCCGGTGTGCGCAACCCCGCCCCGGTGGTGGCTTCCTCCGATGACGACAAGCGCTGTGCAGGCGGCTGCTGCGCCAAAAAGCGCAGCGAGAAGAATGGCTGAGCATCCGAGCGGTTAGTAAAGCAAAACTAACCATTCTTCGTGATTTTCGCTAAAAATCTCCGGCAATTTTGTCCATAAGTTAGCCCATGCTTTTGTGCAACCCAACAAAAAATCTCCTTTTGGTGCGGGGCGCTTACGGTTAGTCTTGCCTTTTCTTTTCGGCTTTGTTAAAATGCAGGCAAGGATATGAATTCCGGAGAGATGTGTACAGCCGTGCCTGACACATTTCTTCATACATTACAACGGGCACGGGGATAAAAGGAGATTTTATTATGGCACACAAGGTTTCTGACGCATGTGTTGGCTGCGGCGCTTGCGAGGGCGCTTGCCCCGTTGGTGCAGTCGCTGTTGAGAACGGCGTTGCAGTTGTGAACGCAGACGCTTGCATCGATTGCGGCGCTTGCGAGGGCGCTTGCCCCACCGGTGCAATCACCGCTGAATAATCAGCGGCATTGCCGGAATAACGCATCCAAGGCAGCAGACCTGTTCAGGCGGGTCTGCTGCTTTTTGTTTTTGCACAAATTCCGGGAGCAATTCCGGTTATTTTTCTGAGAGGAATCGGCACACTGTCTATGGAACATTCTACCGAAGTTTTGTATAATAGAACAAAGGTCTACTGCACCCCTGCCCACCGGTTCGGGTCGGACGCGCTGCTGCTGGCCCGCTTCTGCGAGCCAAAACGCAGCCAGACGGCGGCCGACCTGTGCTCCGGCTGCGGCATCGTGGCGTTGGAGTGGCACGACCGCGGCCACCGCGGCCCCTGTGCGGCGCTGGAGCTCCAACCCGAGGGCAGCGCCCTGCTGGCCGATGCCGTCACCGAACAAGGCATCGGCCACATCACGCCCCATTGCGCCGACCTGCGCACCTTCCGGCAGGGGGAGGGCAGTTTTGACGTGTGTGCGTGCAATCCGCCCTATTTTACCGCCGGGCCTCAGAGTCAGAATGCGGCCCACGCGCTGGCCCGGCACGAAAACACCTGCACGCTGGACGATGTGTGTGCCTGCGCGTTCCGCCTGTTGAAGGACGGCGGACGGCTGGCACTGTGCCACCGGCCGGAGCGGTTGGCCGAAGTGCTGGATGTGCTGCGGGCCAACCGGCTGGAGCCCAAGCGGCTGGCCTTCGTCAAGAACCGGGCAGATGCAGCCCCGTGGCTTTTCCTTGTGGAAGCCCAGAAAAACCGCAAGACCGGCCTGCGTGTGGAGCCGGATGTGCTCATCAGCGCCGGAGCGGCGCTCTACGGGAGGTAACTATGGCAGGAACTCTTTACATCGTGGCAACCCCCATCGGCAACCTGGACGACATGCCGCCCCGGGTGGCCGCCACCTTTGGCGCGGCAGACTTCATTGCCGCCGAGGACACCCGCGTGACCATGAAGCTGCTGAACTTTCTGGGCCTGAAAAAGCCCATGGTCAGCTACTACGAGCACGCTTTGCAGAAGGGCGAGGCCATTCTGCAGCGCATTGAGGCAGGGGAGAGCTGTGCGCTGTGCTCCGATGCGGGCATGCCCTGCGTTTCCGACCCCGGTGAGGTGATCGTGCGGGACGCTCTGGCCCGCGGCATCAAGGTGGTGCCGGTGCCGGCTGCCTCGGCCTGCGTCACAGCACTGGCCGTGTCCGGGCAGGACACCTCCCGCTGGGTATTCGAGGGCTTTCTGCCGGTGAACCGCAAGCAGAAAAAGGAACGGCTGGCCGATCTTCTGCACGAAAAGCGCACCGTGATCTTTTACGAAGCACCCCACAAGCTGCGCACCACCCTGGACGACCTGACCGCCGCCTTTTGCCCGGAGCGCAGCATCACCCTGTGCCGGGAGCTGACCAAGCTCCACGAGGAGATCTGGAAAACGACCCTGGGCGAGGCCGTGGAGCACTACAGGGCCAACGACCCCCGCGGCGAGTATGTGCTGGTGATGGCCGGTGCCCCCGCCGGGGAGGATGCCGACGCCGGGCTGACGCTGGAGCAGGCAGCGCAGCGGGCACTGGAGCTGACGGGTGAGGGCTTTGGCCCCACGGCAGCGGCCAAGGCGGCAGCACAGGGCACGCCCTATTCCAAGAGCGAAGTGTACAAGCAGCTGCTGGTGCTGCAACAGGACCGGCAGACTGCGGAATGATAAGAGGAGGACTTTTTTCGTGACAAAACTTCTGATCCTGAGCGACAGCCATGGCGGACGCGCCGCCATTGAGCGGGTGCTGCTGAAGGAGAATGCGAACATTGACGCCCTGGTTTTTCTGGGCGACGGCCTGCGGGACCTGGAACAGGCCCTGACCCTGTACCCCCGGCTGCGGGCCTACTCGGTGGCCGGCAACTGCGACTACGGCGCTCTGGAGCCGATGGACGGTCTGGCCGCCTTTGACCAGACCATCGCGTTCTATACGCACGGCCATATGTACGGCGTAAAATACGATCTGGACACGCTGACAGATGCCGCTGCCGCCCGGGGCGCGGAAGTGGCCCTGTTCGGCCACACCCACGTCCCTCTGGTGGACTACGACGGCGCCCTGTGGGTGATGAATCCCGGCGCCGCCGGGGACTACACCCGTCCCACCTGTGGTCTTCTCACCATCCGGGAGGGGGCCGTCATCTGCTCCGTGCAGAATATTTCTCTGGGGAGGTAAGCATCATGCGCTATATCGGCTGTCATCTCTCCTCCTCGGTGGGCTTTGCCGCCATGGGACGGACGGCGCTGTCCATCGGCGCCAACACCTTTCAGTTCTTCACCCGCAATCCACGGGGCAGCCGGGCCAAGCCTGTGGACCCGGCGGACGTAGCCGCCTATCTGGCGCTGGCGGCGAAGGCGGGGCTGGGGACCATTCTGGCCCACGCCCCCTATACCATCAACCCCTGCTCCAAGGATGAGCGCACCAGAGAGTTCGCCCGGCTGACGCTGGCCGATGACCTGCGGCGGATGGAATATCTGCCGGGGAATCTCTATAACTTCCACCCCGGCAGCCACACCGGTCAGGGGCTGGAGACCGGCATCACCCAGATCGCAGACACCCTCAACGCCATCCTCACCCCGGCGATGCACACCACCGTCCTGCTGGAGACCATGTCCGGCAAGGGAACGGAGGTGGGCAGCCGCTTCGAGGAACTGCGGGAGATTCTGGACCGGGTGACGCTGACGGAGCAGATGGGGGTCTGTCTGGATACCTGCCACGTCTCCGACGCCGGATACGACGTGGCCGGGGATCTGGACGGCGTTCTGACGGAGTTTGACCGGGTCGTCGGCCTGCACCGGCTGAAGGCCCTCCACCTGAACGACAGCCTGAACCCCGTGGGCGCCCACAAGGACCGCCATGCCAATATCGGACAGGGTACCATCGGCTATGAGACCCTGCACCGGATCGTCCATGACGACCGGTTTACCGCCGTACCTAAAATCTTAGAGACACCTTGGCTGTGTGCTGAGGGCGGAGACAAGAAGACGATCCCACCGTATAAGCAGGAGATCGTATGGCTGAAAGCCTGAAAAACAGAGAAATACGAGGGTAGACAATTGAAAAAAAGGATTATCACAGCAGTAGCGGTATTTGGACTTTTGGGCGGAATATTATATTTTGCGTATGCACAGACAGCGGCGCAGAACAATGTGAAGCATTTCACAGCTTTTTTTGCTGTGGAGGGAGAAGCCATTGACCAGAATAATGATATGAAAAAAGAAATCGCACGCCTGACAGGTGCGGATTGTGAAGAAGTGTGGCTGGTGGGACAGTCCAAGGAAAGTGCCTTGAACAGTTATATTGTGAGTGGGGAATATCCGGATTTTATTTCCGGAGATACCAGTCTTTATGAGGCAGGGGCATTACTTCCTTTAGATGAATACTGGGAGAATTATCCCAATATCAAAAATTACCTGACGGAAGAACAGTGGGAGAGATTCCGCAGACCGGACGGTCATATCTATTGGATCCCCCAGTTTGGTGTGACCCATGGCGAAGATGTGGAGGTGACCCACTCAGGTGAAGCCTTCTGGATTCAGACCAGAGTGCTGAAATGGGCGGGGTATCCGGAGATTCATACTGTGGATGAATATTTTGATCTCATCGAGCGCTATGTGGCGGCGAACCCGGTAATGGAGGATGGAACACCGAACATTCCGTTTACGATTTTGTGTGATGGCTGGCGGTATTTTTGTCTGGAAAATATACCGCAGTTTCTGGATGGTTATCCCAATGACGGAAGCTGTATTGTAGATCCGGATACGTTACAGGTGATTGATTATAATACCACGGATACTGCCAAATGGTACTTTA
>OGEQ01001399.1_pt1 | contig 19868 bp, 16 predicted proteins | sample 1570731 | NCBI WGS metagenome assembly OGEQ01 (sample SAMEA2582132, study PRJEB24529) | metagenome | biome: Human gut stool | place: China | collected 2011
GATAATTCCTTACTGGCTGTAAGGGATATTAACCATAAATATATTGTAGTAGAAAGAGGTATGAGTATGGAAATCCTGGACCGCTATATTGATCAGCTTTTAGAAAAAAGCAGCCCTCAGGCACCGATCTGGAATATCGAAAAGATCCGGCAAGGGGCAAAACCTTCCTGGAACTATATTGATGGCTGCATGATCAATGCCATTCTGGAACTTTATCACATTAAGAAGAACCCGGCTTATCTGGAATTTGCCGATGCATTTATTGATTATTTTGTATGTGAAGACGGTTCCATTCTTTCCTATGACCCGAAGGAATACAATCTGGACAATGTCAATGCCGGCAAAACCTTATTTGACTTATATAAATTGACCGGTAAAGAGAAATATCGCAAGGCCATGGATACGGTATACAGCCAGTTACAAGGCCAGCCCCGTACCTCCACCGGCAATTTCTGGCACAAACTGATCTATCCGAACCAGATATGGCTGGATGGCCTTTATATGGCACAGCCGTTCTATATGCAGTATGAATTGACCTTCAACGATGGAAAAAACTGTGAGGACAGCTACCAGCAGTTTCTTACCGTTTACGATAAGATGCGGGATTTGAGAAATGGACTTTATTATCACGCTTATGACGATTCCCGCGAAAGCTTCTGGTGCGACAAAGTAACAGGTCTTTCCGACAACTTCTGGCTCCGCGCCCTTGGCTGGTATGCCATGGCACTGATCGACACCATGGAGGTGATGCCAGAATCCATGAAGGACGAGAAAGAAACTCTGGGCCGGATCTATCATGAGTTGATCGATTCTATGCTTCCATACCAGGATGAGGAAACCGGCATGTGGTATCAGGTAGTCAACCGCGGTGGTATCCGCCCAAATTACCTGGAGACCTCCGGTTCCGCCATCTTTGCTTACGCTATCATGAAGAGCGTGCGGCTGGGATTTTTGGATGATTCTTATTTTGTTTATGGCAAGAAAGCCTTTGACGGGATTTGCAAAAAATATCTGTCTGAGGAAAACGGTGAACTGCAGTTAGGCGGCATCTGCCTGGTGGCAGGTCTTGGAAATAAGGAGATGCGGGAAGGCACTTTTGATTACTATATGAGAGAACCCGTAGTAAAGAATGAGGCCAAGGGCGTGGCGCCGCTCATTCTGGCGTATGTGGAAGTGCTGATGACGGAGCAGTAAAATCAAAAATAACGCCGCTTCGCAGAGATTTTTCTCTGAAGCGGCGTTATTTTTAATACTCAGTAACTGTGATGGTGCCAAACAGTTATAATACAAAATTTATTTTTCGCTATTTCTTCTATCTAATTCCTGTCTCACAATCTCCATAAATTCCGGATCTAGTTTATAGAATCTCATTGCAACCAGATTGATGATCAGGCCAATAATTACCATACCATACATTCCAAATAAGCCAATAGCAAATAATTTATTAGAAAATGGGGTATCAATGGTTGGAAGATTATTACGGAAACCAATGGAAGCAATCAATAAGCTTACTAAGGTTGGTCCAAGGGAAGAGATTACTTTATCTGCAAAGGAGAACATACTTCCAATTAAGCCAGGAACGTAATTTCCACTGCGGTACTGCTCATAATCAATCACATCTGCAATCAAAGGATTTGTTACATTGGATGTTACCAGCGTAAAACCTTTGTATAAGCACCATAACACTAAAAATGCTAATGTAAATCCAGTCCAGCCAGTATATCCTTCCATTCCTGGGAAACAGAATGTCTTTGGATCTCCAAAGATCCATAATAAAATACTTAAGCCGCAGACCACAATTCCACCAATACTGGAGAAGATCATCGATTTCTTAGCACCAAATTTACGTCCAATTCCACCAAGTCCTAAAATGATCATCAACAGACACGGAACCAGGGTATATTTATTAGCACCACTGTTCAGCTTTGCATTTCCTGCTACGATTGCATATAAAATTACTACGATTGTCGCGTTGTTCTGACATACAGTAGCCAGCTTATCACTTCCTGCAGAAAGGATCAGCATCTGAAGCGGTCGGTTGTGTTTGATCAGATCCAGTGCCATTCTCCAGTCAAATTTTTCTGTTTTCTTCTCAAAATTCTCCTTATAAACATCTTTCTTTGCAAAACCGATCATACCAAATATTCCTGCCACTACTGCAATTACTGCACATACAACCCAGAATTTTTTAAAGAAATCATAATTAAAACCTTTGGTCACTGGCATAATGTGAGAATATACAATAATTGGAAGAATTGCATATAACGTCTGAATAGATAATCCCCGGAACATACCTACGGTTGCTCTCTGTTTCGGATCATCGGTCAGAACCTGCGCGGTCGATCTGGTCGCCGGATTGATCATGGTCTGTCCAACGATCATCAGCATATATAATGCAATAAATGCACTCAAACGGATGGGCGTGCTTTCTGGAAGCGCATTCGGAACAACGATGATCAGCCCTGCTGAAACAACCGCTATGATCGTTCCAAAGAAGATCCACGGACGGAATTTACCAAATTTCGTATTCGTCCGGTCAACCATAACACCAATTCCGATATCAGTCACTGCATCCCACAAACGGAAGATCGTCACAAAGGTTCCAGCTAACACAGTTCCCACTCCAACAATTCCTGTTAAATAATAGGATAAATAGTTGGAAAAATTTGTCATCACATTCATGAAGATTCCAAGAAGTGATGCACAGATCAATTCCATCAGTGTTGCACGTTTCATCATTTTTTTCTTTTCTTCTGACATTTTACTTTCCCCCATATATTCCCTATAAAAATTTATAGCCTGGTATCCCATCTGCCACACCATACTGTCTCGTTGTAATGGCCACGGAAGGTATCTTCTCCAATGATCTTTCTGACTGTCTCATGGATATATTCCTTTGTTGGGCAGTATGCATTGATGAAAGTCTTAAACATTGGTACATCAATCAAATGATTGGTGTAATTTAATGACACGCATACCGTAGGCACATCAGCTGTATACCATGGAATTTCATTAGAGTGTCCAGCCGACCATTTGATCCTGGTATTATTCTCCTGGGCATATCCCTTCATATGAATAAACACAAATATGATATCATAGTTTGCTTTTAATTCTTCGACCGATTCACACTTGCGGATCAATCCCTTATTGGCATGAGATGGATGATTTCGTTCCATCTCATAGAAGTTCTCGTGTAAAGTCACCTCAAATCCGGCTTTTTCCAGTTCCTCTTTCACAATATGCTTTGCCGGATCTGTTCCATCCAGGATACTTGCCGGTTCACTTTCCACAAAATACAGCTTCGCACGTTTCTTCTCTTCCGGATTTACCGGAAGAATCTTCTGGTTATCTTTTACCAGCGTGATCGCTTCTTTTGCGGTCTTTGATGCATAGCGGTGATGTTCTTCACATCCCACGTTCTTTAATCCTTCTTTCGGCGGAAATTTAAGTTTATGTAAACCAAGATGAGCTTTCATACCCAAAATCCGGTGAAGGGCATCGCTTAGACGTTCTTCGGTAATGATTCCATTTTTATATCCCTCCATCATATAGCGGAGGTCTTCTTCCGGGTCATGGAAAAACAGGAACATATCACAGCCTGCCGCAATAGTTCCAGGAACCTGCTCGCTTCTCGGACAACTGCATGTGAGACCTGCCATGTGAGAAGCATCAGTAACAATCAAACCATTAAATCCTAATTGTCCTCTCAACAAATTTTGAAGCAGTTCAGGAGACAGTGTTGCCGGCTTGATCTCCTCATCCTTGATTCCCGGGTGGAACTTTCTGGTATATGCCGGCTGACAGATCTGGCCTGCCATGATACTTTCCAGCCCATCATCAATCAGTGCCTGATACACTTTTCCATAAGTTGCATCCCATTCTTCACAGGATAAATCATTACATCCCATCAACAGATGCTGATCCCGCTCTTCGCTTCCATCTCCTGGAAAATGCTTGGTACAGCAGGCGATCTTCTGGTTATGTACACCGCGGATATAGGCCTTGCACATTTCAATATTGATATCTGGATCATTGCTGAAGCATCTGGTATTTACGATGGTATTTCTCCAGTTAAGAAACAGGTCTGATACCGGTGCAAAATTCCAGTTACATCCAATGGCTGCAGCTTCTATACCGCTGACGTATCCCATGTCATAAGCGCCCTCTGCTGTGGCGCAGGCTCCACATGCGGCATTGGTTGCTACTATGGTTCCTTCTCCAACTGCTCCATTTCCACCGGTTTCACAGTTTGCAGCAATCAAAAGTGGAATCTTGCTGCATTCCTGATAATAACGGTTCTGTTCATATACCTCTTCCAATGTTCCGCCCATCCAGCGTAATCCACCGACATGATACTGATTACAGACTTTTTTTATATATCCAGGATCACGATTCTGGTTAAAAATAATAAATAACTGACCAATTTTTTCTTCCAGAGTCATTCCTGCAATCTGTTCTTCTACCCATTCTATCTCTTCTTTTCCAAGATAAAATGGTTTTGCAGTTAAATCTACCATTTCCTTTTTCCTTTCCTTATTTTTCATTCGCGAATTATTTGATGATTCTATTGTAAAAGAGAATCACATGATTTGTTATCAAAATTTTTATTTATTCTTGTATTTTTTTATTACTTGCATCTGGTTTCTGCCCATGTTATAGTAAAAATAAGAAAAGGAGAGTTTTATGAAATCTGAAATTTTATCATTTGTGCGAACTTATTTGGAAAAAAATCATATCCAGAGTATTTTTCTCGATGAAGAGCAAAATCAGGTTTTCGACTTAGGCTTACGGGAATATCTCTTAAAAGAGCCGAAATATCATGAGATCATTTCACAGCTTCTGGAAAAATACAGTCAGAAGGATGTCTATTTTCTGACTGATGTTTACTGTTGCTGTTATGTGCTGATCCGTTTTCCTGACAAGAGCCATCTGCTGATCGGTCCTTACAGCCACACCCGTTTTGATGACTCCCTCTTTTATAAACTGGCCCACAATCTTCATTTTCCTGCTGATCACCACCTTCCCGCGTTAAAAGACTATTATATGTCACTGCCGTTGGTCAACCAGGAGGATAGTTTTCACCTGCTGATCCTTTCCATGATGGATTTCCTATGGGATTCTGATCAGGCTTATACCGTTGATTTTATAAAAATTGCTTTTGATGAACAGATATTATACGGCGACTACGAGGAACATACAAGCGCCTCTGAAAACATTCAAAAAATCGAACAACGTTATACCTTAATGAAACAGCTGCTCCGTGCTATCCAGTCAGCCAATGCTAGAGACGCAATCCGCTTTTTAAACCAGTTTCTTGCCTCCGCTCCATCAAAACGTTTTTCTAATGGTTTAAAGGATACAAAAAACTGGCTGATCATTTTTAATACCCAGTTAAGATGTGCTGCTGAAAATGCCAATGTCCACCCTTATTACCTGGATCAGATTTCTTCCAAGTTTTCTTTCCGTGTAGACGCTTTGACAAATCCTGACCATAAATCCCGCATCATGCACGATATGGTCCGACAGTATTGCCTTTATGTATCCAATTACTCCAGCTCTGATTACTCGAAACTAATCCAGAAATGTATCATGTTGATTGAATATGATCTGACCGCCGATCTTTCCTTAAGTTCTCTGGCAGACCAATTAAATATTAGTTCCAGTTATCTTTCTGCTCAATTTAAAAAAGAAACCGGCAGTACGTTAACTGAGTATGTTACCCACAAACGCATCAGTCAGTCCCTTTTTTACTTAAACAGCAGTGATATGCAGATCCAGACCATCGGACAGCAGGTTGGAATCTATGACATGGCCTATTTTTCGAAAGTATTTAAAAAATATATTGGTATGTCTCCAACAGAATATCGTCAATCCCTGAAAAATCCCTAATCTACCACTCCCGATTTACCAGGCAGATGCGGTCCACCGCCACGATCTCCAGATTTTCTCCTCTGGAGGACGGTGGATTGTCTTTCCAACGCTCGCTGTCATCAAAGCCAGCCGCGTTTTCATAGATTTTAAACAAGTCGGCATTTCTCCGGTTTTCCAGGCATTGACGTTCCATAGTCTCAAAATCACCATAGGTTTCTGCCTGTTTTTTCAGCCATTCTTCTATTTTGATCCCCTTTCCGGCCAGATTTTCCTGTTCTCCTGGATCTTTGTCCAGATCAAACAACAATGGTTTCTGGTCATGATACCAGATATATTTATAATTCTTATAGCGCAACATCAGACTGGCATATAACTTACCATCCTGTTCATCCATCAGCTGACTGGCCACAATCCGTTCCTTTTCTTCTGGATGTTCCTCACTCCACTGCCTTCCATGATCCAGCCAGCCTTTTAGAGACCTTCCATCACCGATTTCAAAGGTCGTTCCGGCCATTTCGCAGACCGTTGGGCCTACATCCATCAGACTAACTGGTGCTTCGATGACCTGATTTCTTTGGATCCCATCTCCATCAAAAATCATCGGAATTCTGGCTGCTTTTTCAAAATAGACCTGTTTTCCATACATTCTCCGTTCTCCGGCCATATCACCATGATCGGAAATATAACCAAAGATCTGACGTTTTCCCTGTTTCTCTGCATATTGTTTCCATGCGTCCCAGAGTGTTCCAATTTGACGATCCATCACCTCAATCTGTCCGCAATAAGCCGCCAAACAGCCACGGGCAATATTCCAGTCCACCTTTTCGCCTTTTCTTTTTCCATTTAAAATGTCATTTTCCTTAATATAATCCGACACCGGGTCTATATCAAAATACTCTGGTTTCTGCACCCGGTCATAATACTTCCGGTACATTTCTTTATCTGTAATATAAGGAAAATGGGGGCCAAATGTTCCCACAAGAATAAACTGTGGTTTTTCATGATCTTCCTGCAGATATTCCAATGCTGTTTTTAAAACCATCTGGTCATAGTCCGTCACAATCGATTCACCAGCACCAACCAGATCTATGGCTCCTCTGGAGGAAAAGGCAGATACCGTTTTTCCCCGTTCCTCTACGATTTTTTTAAATGGCTTTTTCCAGCTGACCGGTGTAATATCCGATGCCAGCCTTTTGGTAAATCCATGACGCTGATCCCGTCCAATAAAATGCATCCGCCCAATCAAAACTGTCTCATATCCAGCTTCTACTAACGCATGGGTAAAACACGGAGTCAGATTCGATAAGGTGTAACTGTTCTCATAAACCCCTGTATGGCTGGGAAGAATAGAGGACATCATAGACATTCTTGCAGGTACGCATAGCGGACAGGCTGTATATGCTGCTTCAAAAGATACTCCATCTTTTCTCATCTCATCTAATACCGGTGTATCTACCGGAGTTCTCCCCCAGCTGCAATAATCAGCGCCATGCTGATCACTCATATAAATCATAATATCCGGTCTCTGTATTTCATTCTTTTTTTCCATAACATTCTCCTTCTTTTTACCTTCTGCCGGTGTTTTCTTAATGCCCATGCAATCAATGCACAAACCTGCTGAATCGTCAATATTTTCGTAACTATTCAGTACCTTCATAGTTACGAGCAAAAATCCATTCCAGATCAGCTTCGCTGATGGGATTTTTGCTTTCTAGCCTATGTGTTCTTACGGTCAGCGCAGCATGTGCGCAGACCTACTGAATAGTTACATATTTTCTTTATTATAACGAATACTCTTTCATCCAATTATAATTTTTTTTCGTTTTTCTTGTGTTATGTACTTAAAATCAGACAAGAAAAACCACAAATTATCATAACTAGTTTAATTCTTCTCGCTTATACTTAAAATAACAACCCATAAAACATCATTACAGTAAGGAGCTTGTATCCATGAACCAGAAACCAAATTTTATTGTAATCCATACCGACCAGCACCGTTATGACTGTGTCGGTGTTACTGGACGCCGTAAAGGTATTTACACACCATACATTGATTCTATTGCCTATCAGGGTGCTAATTTTACCAGCTGTTATACCACCTGTCCATTATGCATTCCCCAGCGCCTTTCGCTTCTGACCGGCCAGACACCAGAACACCATGGACTTTTCTCCAATATGGGGATTCCATATCTTCCTCTGGAACATACGCTGCCGTCTGAAATGAGGCACGGTGGCTACCAGACTGCCCTGGTCGGACGCACCATGCACACATATCCTGCTGATTATTCTTATGGCTTTGAATACTATCTGCCAGGTGATCCCAGCTCTGAAAAGAAGGACACAACCGATGCATTTTTCCAGTATCTGCGGGATAACAGTCCAAAAGACAGTGGCGGCTATTATGGCTGCGGACCTCATAACAATTCCAGAGCTGCCGGGCCTTATCATCTGCCTGACCATCTTCATCAGACCAAATGGGCTACCAACCGGGCAATCGATTTTATCGATCACCGCGATGAATCCCGTCCATTTTTGTTATTTGTTGGTTACTATGCTCCCCATTCTCCGCATAATCCGCCAGCTGAATACTTCAACCGTTACTATCAGCGCAATGACTTAGATGAGCCTTATATTGCTGATTGGGATGTTGCTCCAGTTAACAGTGGAAATGTCATGTCGCGGTATATAAATCTAAAGGGAGAAGAACTCCGTGTAGCCAGAGCTGGATATTATGGAAATATTGCATTTATTGACAGCCAGGTTGGCCGTATCCTGGAACGTGCCATGCGTACCGGAAATACTTATGTTATTTTTACTTCCGATCACGGTGAATTACTGGGGGACCACTACCTTTCACAGAAAAACCGTCCATATGAGGGGGCTGTCCATATTCCATTTATGATCATGGGACCTGGCATCTCTGATAGCCTGACTATTGATAAACCGATTGGCTGGCATGATATCATGCCAACCATTCTGGAACTGGCCGGACTTCCAATCCCAGATGATGTAGATGGAAAAAGCATGGTTTCCCTTCTCTTCGGTTCTGAAGATCGATCCTGGCGTCCATACATTCATGGAGAATGTACCCATGAGTTTATGTTCACGCCTAAGACAAGACCTATTTCCAACCAGATCAATCTATTTTATGAAAAAGGTTCCCATTTTCTTACCGATGGCATCATGAAATATATCTGGTATGACACCAGTGGCACAGAACAGCTTTTCCACATTCAGACTGACTATCAGGAAATGCATAACCTTTCCAAAGATCCAGCTCATCAGGAAGAACTGGTTTCCTGGCGCAGACGGTTGATCCAGGAACTGGCTGATCGTCCAGAAGGCTTCAGTGATGGAACAAAACTGATTGCCGGAAAAGAACCGGTACGGGCCAGCGAAGCTATGATGGCGCTTGGAAAGCAAAGAATTTCAGAAGGATTTCCCTTGGCATTTGGAAAAAAGAAAAAACCTGAAGAAAATATGAACTTTACAGATAAACTAATTTATTAACCGTTGTTTCGGTATAAAAAGGAGTTTCTACACATGAACAAAAAGCCAAATATTATTATTTTTAATCCGGATCAGATGCGGGCAGATTCCCTTCACCATTTAGGAAATCCTGCTTCTATAACGCCAACGCTTGACCAGATGGCAGCTGCCGATTCTGTATCATTCCGCAATGCTTTCTGTCAGAATCCAGTCTGTGTTCCCAGCCGATGCAGCTTTATGACCGGACTTTATCCCCATGTCCATGGACACCGGACCATGGGACATCTTCTTCACGCTGAGGAACCTTCTCTGTTAAAAGAACTGAAGGATGCCGGTTACTATGTCTGGGCTAATGCCAGAAATGATCTGGTTGCGGAACAATTTCCCGGACAGATCGAATCCCATGTGACAGAATTGTATTATGGCGGAAATTCACATCCGGCCCCAGGTCCCATAAATCCAGATTTCCGCGGAAAACCAGGAGACAAGGATTTCTATTCTTTTTATACGGGAAAACTCACTCTTGATGAAAATGGGCAGAATTACGACGGAGATGATGAAGATGTTGATGCCGCCATCAACCGGATCCTGCATCCCGTTGATGACCGGCCTCTCTGCGTTTTTCTTGGCCTGATGTACCCTCATCCACCTTATAAAGCAGAAGATCCCTACTATTCAGCCATTGACCGTTCCCTTCTGCCATCCCGCATTTTACCGGAAACCACCACTGGCAAAGCAAAAATCCTGGAACTGATCCGGAACTACCAGCATATGCAGGAATATACAGAGGATGACTGGAATGAACTGCGGGCAGTCTATCTGGCCATGTGCATGAAGGTTGACCGCCAGTTCCGGAAATTGTGTGACGCCCTGAAAGCTGCTGGTGAATACGATAACTCTGCTATTTTCTTTTTCAGTGATCACGGTGATTACACCGGCGACTATGGACTGACCGAAAAAACGCAGAATACATTTGAGGACTGTTTAACCAATGTCCCGTTCTTAATTAAACCACCAAAAGGCTATGAGATCACCCCTGGTATCACGGACAGTCTGGCGGAACTGGTGGATTTTTATGCAACTGCCTTAGATTTTGCCGGAATTTCTTCTTCCCATGATCATTTTGGCCATTCTCTGGTTCCAGTACTGAAGGATCATGACCAGAATCTGCGGAAATATGTTTTCAGCGAAGGTGGGAGACGTCCGGAAGAAAAGCACTGCAGTGAAGGTGTCGATCCTGCCAAGGAAGGATTTGTCAAACGGATCATTTACTGGCCACGTTATGCCGCCCAGTGGGATGATGAAGCCCATGCCAAAGGTACCATGATCCGTGATAAGCATTATAAACTTGTATACCGTATTCATGCATCCAGCGAATTCTATGACCTGGAAAAGGATCCTGATGAAACAACCAATGAAATTGCAAACCCTGCTTATCAGGATGTCATCTCACAGATGAAATTACAGATTTTAGACTGGTATCAGGATACCTGTGATGTGGTTCCGTACAAAACTGATGACCGTTTCAGCCACAAAATGATCTGGGAAAAAGTAAAGATGCTCTGTCCTGAGGGATACGAAAAAGATGTAAAGATGAAAATCGAACAGGGAATGGGGTTGTTTCAGGTTCAGGATTACTGTAAAAAAATAGCAGATAACCATTAAGCTGTATGATGACCTATAGTGAATGATTGCTTATATGTCAAGGAGAGGCATGTCCACAACCGGACATGCCCCTCCTTTATCATATCTCTTACTTCAGTTTTAATTATCTTGACAGAACTACATCGTATGCAGCGCCCATGCCCTTCTCTTCGATCAGATCATAGTACTCCTGAACAACCGGAAGCATATCGCTTAAATCCTGGCCCCAGTACTCGGACTTCTTTAAGATGTCTGCTACAGAAGCAGTCTTCATGAACTTCATGATCTCTTCATCATCGTTCGCCTCATCGGTGCGATAGAATGCAATCAGAGCTGCCAGAGAGAATGTCAGACCCTGTGGATAGGAACCTTTCTCCTCTTTGTACTCTAAGATAGTCGGCAGAACTCTTGCTTTAAACTTGGAAACGGAGTTCAGTGCGATGGACAGCAGCATGTGTTTGATAAATGGGTTGGAGAATCTCTCCAGAACTGCTGCGCCGAACTTGCGGTTGTCCTCGGTATCACCGATGGTAGGAATGATCTCCTCGAAGATACATTTCTTTAACAGAGCAGATACTTTCTCATCTTTTAAGCACTGTCCCACGGTCTCTAAGCCGTACAGACGGGCGCCTAATACCATGGAAGTATGAGCACCGTTTAAGATTCTTACTTTTCTCTTCTTGTATGGATCTACGTTGTCAGTCCAGATTACATTGAAGCCAGCCTTCTGCAGTGGAAGCTCGTCCTCGTGATGTCCCTGAATTACCCACAGATGGAAGATCTCAGCGGTATCCATCATATTATCCTGCTCGCCGATTCTCTCGCACAGAGCTGCATGCTCGTCTCTTGGGAAACCGGTTACGATACGGTCTACTAAGGTAGAGCAGAAATCATTCTCTTTCTTTAACCATGCCTTGAACTCATCGCCTAAGTTCCACAGATCTGCGTACTGCTCGCAGCACTTCTCCAGTTCTTCGCCGTTGTGGTCGATCAGCTCGCAGGACAGGATGATAAAGCCCTTTAAGCCTAACTGGAATCTCTTATATAATAACTGGGTCAGTTTGCCAGGGAAGCTCTTTGCCGGAGCATCCTCGAACTTGTTGTCTGCTACGAACTGGATACCTGCCTCTGTTGTGTTGGAAACGATGAAGCGGAAATCCGGGTTCTCAGCCAGTGCCATATATGCTGCGTTATCTGTATATGGATTAACACATCTGGAGATCACGTCGATGTGCGTATGCTCGTTAACGACCTGACCATTATCAATACCTCTTAAGAACAGGTTGTACTCGCAGTTCTGCTTCTCCAGCATCTCGCACATACCTTTCTCGATAGGCTGTACGATCACAACAGAACCATCAAATAAGTTCTGATCTTTTAATTTCTGGAAGAAATAATCTACGAAACCTCTTAAAAATCCACCCTCGCCAAACTGAATAACTGTTTCTTTACGATTGCTCATTGTCTGCCGACCTCCATAAAATTGTAAGTGCTTACATTTGTTTCTGAAACTACTATACAACATTTCATTTCACAATGCAAGCACTTTTTTGTAAGCGCTTACATTTCTTTAAATAAGATATGTCTCAACAACGCAAAAACCGGGAAGCCAATCTCTTGACTTCCCGGTTCTTATCCTTCGTTTATCTGAAATTATGCAGTGTGAACGTTAACAGCCTGCATACCACGGTTACCCTCTGCTAAATCGAAAGTAACTTTCTGGCCATCCTCCAGAGTCTTGTAGCCGTCAGCTACGATACCGGAGAAATGTACGAATACTTCTTCACCAGTCTCATCGTTTGTGATGAAGCCATATCCCTTAGTTGCGTTGAACCACTTAACTGTACCCTTATTCATGATGGTACCTCCTAAAAATAATATGATGATTCGGGGTGAAACAAAAAAATCACATATTTTTGTAAATCAACTGACGCCAAATGACTTACAAAAATATGTGAATCAAAAGCTCACTTCGAATACATAGCTATTATATCATCCCCGGCATTTTCTGTCAAGGAAGAACCATGTAAAAACACCCGGAACCATACGATTCCGGGTGTTGATCAGCAATGGAAAATCAAAATTACTTAAGAGTAACTTTTGCTCCCTCAGCCTCCAGAGCGGTCTTGATCTGCTCTGCTTCCTCTTTGGATGCGCCAGCTTTAACTACCTTTGGAGCGCCATCAACTACGTCTTTAGCTTCCTTTAAGCCTAAGCCAGTAGCTTCACGAACAACTTTGATAACTTTAACCTTGTTAGGACCAACCTCAGTTAACTCAACGTCGAACTCAGTCTTCTCCTCTGCTGCCTCTGCTGCAGGACCTGCTGCTACAACAACACCAGCTGCTGCGGAAACACCGAACTCCTCCTCACAAGCTTTTACTAACTCGTTTAACTCTAAAACAGATAACTCTTTGATAGCTTCGATAAACTCAGCGGTTGTTAATTTTGCCATTGTTAGATACCTCCGTATAATATTTTATAATTAATGTTTCGTTGTTTAATCGGTTTTAAAAACCTGATACAAACTTAAGCTTCCTGCTTCTCAGCGATCTGATTAAGCACACGAGCGAAGTTTGTAATTGGGGACTGCATGCTGCCCAGTAATCTGCCCAGAAGAACCTCTCTGGATGGGATTGTAGCGATAGCCTGCATACCCTTTGCATCGTAGTAAGTGTCCTCTACAACGCCGCCCTTGATCTCCAGCTTGTCAGCTTTCTTAGCGAACTCAGCAAGAATTCTAGCAGGAGCAGTAGCATCTGTCTTGGATACAGCTAATGCTGTAGGTCCTTCCAGGTTTGGCTCCAGGGCTTCGAATGCGGTTCCCTTAGCTGCAAAGCGGATCATGGTGTTTTTGTATACTTTATAAGTAACTCCTGCTTCTCTTAACTGTTTACGCAGCTGTGTATCCTGCTCTACAGTAAGGCCACGGTAATCAACAACTACTGCTGTCTGAGCACCGTTAAGAAGTTCAGAAATTTCAGCAACAACTGGCTGCTTTAACTCAACTTTTGCCATGATTGGTTTACCTCCTTATTTATTTTGGTATTGAGGTCCGAAACAATGTAAAAAAGTCTCTCTGTCCAAGACAGAGAGACTTTACAAATCACAAAAGTGAATCTTGTACATGTCCTCGGCAGGCGTTATCACCTTAAGCCTTACGGCACCTGCTGTCTTCGGCATTCAATACTTGAGTATTATATCATAATTTATTGTGTATGTCAACAACAAATTAAAACTAGTTCACTAATTTACCTACATTCAGTTTTACGCCAGGTCCCATAGTAGAGGTAACGGTAGCGCTCTTGATGTAAGCACCTTTCAGTGTGCTTGGTTTTGCTTTGATGATGGCATCCATAAGCGTCTGGAAGTTGTCCGCCAACTGCTCTTCTGTGAAAGAAGCTTTACCAACTGGCACGTGGATAATATTGGTCTTATCAAGTCTGTACTCGATCTTACCAGCTTTGATCTCGTTGATAGCTTTGGTTACGTCCATAGTAACGGTACCAGCTTTTGGGTTTGGCATTAAGCCCTTCGGTCCAAGTACACGGCCCAGACGACCAACAACACCCATCATATCAGGTGTAGCTACAACTACATCGAAATCTAACCAGCCTTCGTTCTGGATCTTCGGAATCAGTTCCTCAGCACCTACGAAATCTGCACCTGCTGCTGCAGCCTCGTCAGCCTTAGGTCCTTTTGCAAATACCAGGATTCTGACTGTCTTACCAGTTCCATGAGGCAGAACTACTGCACCACGGATCTGCTGATCAGCGTGACGTCCGTCACAACCGGTTCTGATGTGAACCTCTACAGTTTCATCAAATTTAGCAACAGCTGCTTTCTTAACGATAGCTAATGCGTCTGCTGCATCATAAAGAGTAGCACGGTCTACTAATTTAGCAGCCTCTACGTATCTTTTTCCTCTTTTCATTCCAAATAACCTCCTAGTGGTATTGTCGGGGATTGCCCTCCCACGTTTTTAAAGTTCCAGCTGTTGCGAATTATTCCTCAACAGTAATACCCATACTTCTTGCAGTACCAGCGATCATGCTCATAGCAGATTCAACGCTTGCTGCGTTTAAGTCTGGCATCTTTAACTCTGCAATCTTCTGAAGCTCTGCTTTAGAGATTGTAGCTACTTTTGTCTTGTTAGGTGTTGCAGAACCGGATTTCAGTTTGCAAGCCTTCTTTAACAGAACAGCAGCTGGTGGAGTTTTTGTTACGAAGCTGAAGCTTCTGTCTGCATATACAGTAATAACTACTGGGATGATCAGATCACCCTGATCAGCAGTTCTTGCGTTGAACTCTTTGGTGAACTGTACGATGTTAACACCGTGCTGACCCAGTGCAGGACCAACTGGTGGTGCTGGTGTTGCCTTGCCTGCTGGAATCTGTAATTTGATATATCCTGTTACTTTCTTTGCCATAATTAGGCACCTCCTAAAATATTGTGGTAATGTCGGGGGATGTCCCTCCCACTTGTTGCATTTGTTACATCTTCTTCACTTCAGTGAATGCCAGTTCAACCGGTGTTTCACGGCCAAACATCTCGACATTGATCGTGATGGTTTTCTTAGCTTCGTTGATCGTCTTGATCAGACCAACGGTATCTTTCCATGCACCTGCCGTTACAACAACAGCGTCTCCGACCATAAAGTCTACGACTACATCAGGTGCGGTAAAGCCCAGGCCAGCCATCTCCTCTTCACTTAAAGGAACCGGCTTAGATCCCGGTCCGACAAATCCGGTCACTCCACGGGTGTTACGAACTACATACCACGTATCATCATTCATAACCATGTGAATCAGCACATAACCCGGGAACATCTTCTTGTCAGCAGCCTTCTCCACGCCGTTTTTGATTTCGACTACGGACTGCATGGGAACGGATACTTCCAGGATCTGATCCTGAAGATTCCGGTTTTCAATCGTCTTTTCAATATCGACTTTGACTTTGTTCTCATAGCCTGAATAGGTATGGACTACATACCAATTTGCTTCTGCCATACAATTCACCTTTGCCCTTATTATAAAATGAAACTAAGACCATATTTCATGATCAGGTCCAGGAGCGCAATGATTAAGCCCAAAGCTACAGAGCAAACGATAACAGCAACTGTCTGCTTGCCTACTGTATCCTTATCCGGCCAGATGATTTTGTTGAACTCAGCTTTCAAACCTTTGAAAAAGTTTTTTTTCACTTTCTCTTTGCCCGCTGTTTCTCCCATTCTTTCACGTCCTTTACTCAACCTGATTACTTTGTTTCTTTGTGCAAAGTATGTCTCTTACAGAATCTGCAATATTTCTTGGTTTCCATTCTGTCCGGATGAGTTTTCTTATCCTTTGTCATGTTGTAATTACGTTGTTTGCATTCTGTACATGCCAGTGTAATTCTTGTGCGCACGACTTCCACCTCCACTTTAAATTTCGTTGTTGTGTGTTGCGGATCTCTTTTTCAGCTGAAAATGAATTTTGAGCATAAAAAAAAGACCTATCTTCTTCCATTCGCCCAATAACTATAACACAGGACGATTGCAACGTCAATCTTTTTTTTATTTAATTTTCTTTTTTTATTTCCTGATTTCTAGTTTTTACCAATACAGACCGTCAGGCCATAGACCTGTTCCACTCCCATCTTTAAAAGAATTCTGGTACACGCCTCCATCGTACTGCCTGTAGTATAGATATCATCCACCAGCAGCACCCTTCTTGTGCCCTTGGGAATGCTTCCGGAGCCAAATGCCTGCTCTAAATTGTGAAATCTGGCGGAACTGTCAAGCGTTTTCTGTGGCGCTGTTTTCCGGATTCTTTTTAACGCACCTCCACAGACTGGAATCCCGGATTTTTCACTTAATTTCTCTGCCAGCACCTCCGCCTGGTTAAATCCACGGATCTTTCTTCTGGTTGGGTGGATTGGCACCGGGACAAAAAGATCAGGGTTCCAGAAATGGATCTGTCTGCCAAACCGCAGCCAGAGGGCCTCGCTGTAAAAATCCAAATATTCCCGTTTGTTTTTGTATTTGATGGCAGACATGGACCGGGATGCAGTATCGTTGTAATTGAGAAGGGCCAGATTCCGCTCAAAGGAGCGGTGGTGACGGGTACAGTCGTAGCAGAATTCCATGCGGTCACTTTCTAATTCTTTGCCGCATTTAAGACAGACAGGCTGGTGGACAGGAGAAAGTTTTTTGACACAGGACGGGCAGATGAACTCCCCCTTTGGGATAACGATCTCTCCGCAGACAGGACAACGGCGGGGAAATACCAGATCCAATAACATTTCCCGGCCTTGCTTTACTGCATTTTGTATACAAATACGTTTTCGTTTTTCTTCTGATTGCAATTTTTCATCATACTCCATTCTCTCTTTTTATCTGATCTTTTATCGGTACATTACTCCTTTCCGGCGGCTCTTTTACAGAGCCGCCAGTTCACAGATCCTGTCCTGAAGACCGGAATAACGTTTTTGTTCGATCTGGTTGGCTGCCATGGCATGGAAGGTGTCTGGCAGACCTACTAAACAGACACAGGTTCTTGCCCTGGTCACGGCAGTATAGAGAAGGTTGCGGGTCATCAACATCCGCGGACCGCTGTGGACCGGGATAATCACCGCCGGATACTCACTTCCCTGGGATTTGTGAATGGTGATGGCATAAGCCAGTTCCAGTTCTTCTAATTGTTTGAAGCTGTATTCCACCATTTTCCCCTCGTCAAATTCCACGGTCAGTTCTTCCGTGAACAGGTTGATCTCCCGGATGATCCCCGTATCGCCATTGAAAATGCCGCTTCCCTTATCCATGGGGATTCCATATTTATTCCGCACTTCCCACTCCATCTGGTAATTGTTCTTGATCTGCATCACCTTATCTCCCAGACGGAATGTAATGCCTCCAATCTCTTTTTCCGGTTTTGCCTTATCCGGTGGATTTAGGAAGGACTGCAAAATCGTATTCAGGCGTTCTACTCCCAGTGCCCCTTTTCGCATCGGCGTCATGATCTGGATATCAAATGGCTTGGCGTTCACGTAACCTGGCAGCTTCTGTGTGATCAGGGTCAGCATAGCACTGATGATGGCATCTGGGTTCTCCCTGCGGATAAAGAGGAAATCGCGGCTTCTCTTGGCCAGATCTACTCGCTCCCCCTCGTTGATCTTATGCGCATTGACAATAATATCGCTCTCTGCTGCCTGACGGAAAATGTGGGTCAGTTTTACGACATTAAACTCCTCTGATGCGATCATGTCTTTTAACACATTTCCCGGACCGACAGACGGAAGCTGATTGACATCGCCCACCAGGATCAGTCTGGTTCCTACATTCACTGCCTTTAACAAATTCTGCATGAGCTGGATATCCACCATGGACATCTCATCGATGATGATCACGTCCGCATCCAGCGGGTTCTCCTCATTCCGCTCAAAATGCATACTGCCTGTGTCATCACCCTCTCCAGGCGTTCCGGTCAGTTCCAGCAGCCGGTGGATGGTCTTGGCCTCATAGCCGGTGGCCTCCGTCATGCGCTTGGCTGCACGCCCTGTGGGAGCCGCCAGGAAAATCTCCATCTCTTCCGATTCGAAATACCGGATAATCGTATTGATGGTAGTGGTCTTTCCAGTACCGGGGCCGCCGGTGATGATCAGAAGACCGCTGTTGACTGCCTCCATCACCGCCTTCGCCTGCAAAGGATCCAGCTCGATATTTTCTGATTCTTGTATTTTTTCCAGTTTTTTTTGAATGTTTTCCTCCGGCATGGAGCCACGGATATTCAGATCATGAAGCATACGGGCTACATTTAACTCTGTATAATAGTAAACAGCCGCATACACGCACTGTCTCTCTTCCTTCTGCTTGATCACCAGCTTCCGCTCCATCTGCATATCGGAGAGATGCTTCTCCATGGCATCTTCTGTCACCTTCAGCAGCTCCGCTCCATGACGCAGCAGTTCTTCCTTGGGCAGATACGTGTGCCCCTGGGCGGATGCCTGAAGCAGTGTATACAGAATACCTGCCTTGATCCGGTAGTCAGAATCTGTAAAAATACCCACCCGCTGGGCGATCTCGTCTGCCATCTTAAATCCCACACCCGGAATATCATCTGCCAGCTTGTATGGATTTTCCTTCACGATTCCGTACATCCTTGGGCCATACTCGTGATAGATCTTCACTGCCAGATTCATGGAAATACCGTACTCCTGCAAGAAGATCATCGCCTGGCGAAGTTCCTTTTTCTCCTCCATCTGGTCAGAAATAGCCATGGCCATCTTCTCACTGATGCCCTTTACCTCTGCCAGACGCTCTGGTTCCTCCTCAATGATCCGGAACGTATCTGCCTTAAAACGGCGGACGATCCGGGCTGCCAGGGCTGCTCCTACACCTTTGATCGCCCCAGACCCCAGATAGCGTTCCATGGCAGTGACGTCCTCCGGAGCCTTGATCTCGTAAGCTTCCACAGCCAGCTGTTCTCCGTAGACCGGATGCTCCGTCATAGTCCCTGTGGCTTCGATCATCTCACCCTCGCCTATGTACTGGAATGTTCCTACCAGAATGTACTCTTCGCCCTCTGATGAAACACTCATAACCGTATAACCGTTATCTTCATTTCGGAATTTAATTTTCTCCACAAATCCGGTCACTGTCGCCATAATTTTCCCCTGCTCTCTCTGTAGAATGAAAAAGTACCTCCGCTTATTTTCTTTTAGCAGAGGTACTTTCTTCTTTCGTAAATGAGTGAAACTCCGTGTAAATTAAAACGTTACTGTTCACGCATTGCGCAAACAGCAACGGATTTTGCCGATGCTTCGCATGCTAAATCGGCAAAATCTGTTACCACCACTGTATCATACGGCATTTTCAGTTCAGAAA
>OGEQ01001400.1_pt1 | contig 19868 bp, 22 predicted proteins | sample 1570731 | NCBI WGS metagenome assembly OGEQ01 (sample SAMEA2582132, study PRJEB24529) | metagenome | biome: Human gut stool | place: China | collected 2011
TTGTAGGCTCCGAAAAGCCTTGTATTTACAGTGTTCCTAATAGGAAGTAATCATAGGAAATATATACTACACCTGAAATGTCATTTGGTTTTTCAACATCATTTTTTACAAGGGCACAAACATTTTTTCTTTCTAACTTTCCTATAAGATACCCGTGTTCAAAGACAACGTTTTGACGTGCTCTATACTTTAATTCTGCTCCATCGTTAGCTAATCCTCCTTTGTCACACGGAGTATACAATACTATACCGAAACCAACATTTGAATATCGCTCAATTTTTTCAATAATTGTTTCACCCTCACTAGCCTGCTCATGAAGTATTATAGGCGTTAGTTTTAATTTTTCTAAAAATCGTGCAACTTCATTTTTTAAGCCATTATCATGTCCATGAACAATAAATATTTTATCACCGCTGATTGAGGGGTTAGCTTGACTAATTGAAGGATTGGAGAAATATTTTTCATATTCTTCACGATTAGCTTGAATATCCTCATTAATCTCTTTAATGGTTTGCATATTCTTTTTATGGTTTTCAGGGCTTATCACATATTGATTGCTACAAATATGAGATAAGTTATCCTTATACCAATCCTCAATAGTATTACAGCAGTATTCTAAAATATCAATAGTCATGGTATCATTATCCAAATTATTTTTTAGGGTTGTGCAAGGTACAGATATGATTGGTTCAGAGGTATAATCATCAATACTTTCAATAATACTTAAAAGCTTTATTTTAAGAATACTATAGTTAATCATACATAATTACCTCTTTTCTTTTGATTTATAGAGTAATTATACCTTATGTAACATCATATGAGAACACTCAAAATTACTTATTTTTGCTTTGCGAACCATTTAAAGTAGTTACTTTATTCTTCAAGACAATATCATCTGCCTTGATATACCAGTCAACGTCTGCCCCTTGAAACGTAGCAGTTGCCACCGTATCAGCCACAGGGTTGATGATTTCCACCTCTGCGTTGTAGTCAAATTCCTTTAACGGAACAGTGGCAGGAATACTTACCTGTATCATGCGACCCTGTTCCTTACATTTCAAGTCGTAGGTGCGTTCCTTGATTTCTTCAGAAACCGTACCGTCCTCATTCTGCATATGTACCTCACGACGCAACGCCGAGAATTTCAATACTCCGAACGTCTTTTCCTTATCAATAATGATTCCGTTTGCTAATCTCATAATCTTTCTACCTCCTTACGCTTTCACCATATCGTCTGCTGACAGGATATAGTTTGTGAATCCTCTTGTGCCGATTTTGTAACCCTCTGCGGTGATTTTCGGATTGATAAGTTTGACCTTTTCTTCCGATTCAAAATTTTTCTCACCAGCAGACGCAGGCAGTACCACGATAATATCATCTGCCCTCTGTACGTCCGAATAAAGGTTAAAGCTGCGGGAAACTACCGTCATATGTCCGTTGATCCTACGCTGTTCCACTTTATTCTCACCTGCAAACTCCAAATTTCCGAATGTTTTTTCCATGTTCGGGATAACGTGTTTTAATTCCATAAATGTATTTACCTCTTTTCTTTCTATATTTTTAATAATTGATAGTGTCATTCTGCTGTCTGGATAATATCTGTCTGCCTGTAAATCATCAAGGGCGTTGCTTTGTGCTAAAGCACCCTTGACAATTCCCATTCAGAAAGATAAGTGTTAATCAAGCAGAATTTAGGTTTACTGTCAGCCACAGACTGACTTTCTTATGATAGGGCGGTGAACGGGGCGTTTTCATGTACCGTGACCTCCCGTATTATTTAGACTTCTTTACTCTGCGAAATCTCTTATATCCTGCGAAGATAAGACCAGCAGCGGAAATCCCCATCATAGCGAATAATGCGACAAATGGTGTATTGTCACCCGTCTTTGGTGATGTGCCTGTTCTTGTTGGTGTGCTAGGCTCATCTGGTGTGGTAGGGGATTCTGGTTTTTCTGTGATTGTTACCGTCTGCCCCTTATCCTTGATGTCTTTATGTTCAGCCACCTTGATAGGCTCGTCTGGATTTGTCACGTCGTATAATTCCTCAAATGTGACAAGCTCCTTACCTGCAAGCTCACTGGCGTTGAACGTAAATTCAATCTGAACTTCCATCTTCGTATCGGTAGCAGTAAAAGAAAGGTCATTTTCCACACGCTTACCATTCACGATAAGCTCTGCATTTTCAGACTTCACCATTTCCCAGCCTTTAAGGATATATTTCACACCTTTTTCAAGACCATCTAAAGTAACGGTATCAACGATAGTCACATTTTTACCAGCTTCGATTGTCTTTTTCCCTGTTGCCTTGTCGGTAGCGGTTGTATGCATAGTGATGATACGTTCTGTGATTGTCACAGTCTGCCCGTCGTCCTCAATGTCTTTATGTTCAGCCACTTTTGTAGGTTCGTCTGGATTTGTTACGTCGTATAATTCCTCAAAAGTGACAAGCTCTTTTCCTGCAAGCTTGCTGGTATTAAATGTAAACTCAATCTGAACTTCCATCTTTGTATCAGTAGCGGTAAAAGCAAGGTCGTTTTCCACACGCTCACCATTTACAAGAAGCTCTGCATTTTCAGACTTCACCATTTCCCAGCCTTTGAGCTGATATTTTGTGCCTTTTTCCAAACCATCTAAAGTGACCGTATCAAGGATAGTCACATCTTTACCAGCAACAATCATCTTTTCACCTGTTGCCTTGTCGGTAGCTGTGGTATGAACAGTAATCACTCGTTCTTCGATTTTCACGGTCTGCCCGTCGTCCTCAATGTCCTTATGTTCAGCCACCTTGACAGGCTCGTCTGGATTGGAAAGGTCGTATAATTCTTCAAACGTCACAAGGTCTTTGCCACCTAAAGCACTGGCGTTGAATGTATAGGAAATCTCAACTTCCATTTTGGAATCCTTTGCAGTGAAAGAGTAATCACTTTCCACTGGTTTCCCGTCAACAAGAAGCTGTGCATTTTCAGATTTCACCATCTGCCAGCCTTTGAGTTGATATTTTGTGCCTTTCTTCAATCCGTCCAAAGTTACCGTATCAACGATAGTCACGCTCTTACCGGCAACGATTGACTTTTCACCTGTCACCTTGTCGGCAGCGGTAGTATGGATAGAGATTTCTGGCTCGTAATCGTCTGTCAAAGTACCTAAATCAATGACTGTCTTATTTCTGGAAATCACCACATCAAAGGCAGGAATCAGCGTCATTCCTTTGTTGGAATCACAGCGTAATTCTTCGATTGTGTAAGAATCATAAAGCAATGCTCCTTTGCTGTCGTCTGGTGTGGAAGTACCGAACCAGATACCGTCCTCACTGGATTTACCAGCGTTGGTATTCTGTTTATGCGATACCCATTCAGAGGAAGTGGAGAACTGACCGTTTGCGTCAGTCACAATGATGTGGCTTTCACCAGTCGTCTTGCTGGTGATCCTGAACGGAACATTCGCAAGTCGCTTGTGAGTGCCATCACCGATTTTCACACCCTCCAAATCACCACGAATAATCTGATTGTAAACAGAGTGTGCTTCGTCTGTTAAGTCAACGATTTCACCATCATTCACAATGTCAAACTCACGGTCTGCCGCACCAGTAGTCAAGTAGCCTGTCGGACTTTTAGATTCCGAAATCTTATAGTGACCGTAAGGAAGTGTGTCTGTGGCAGTCGTAGCGATACCGTCAACGCCTGTATGGATTGTCTTGACAACTTCATTTTTGTTGTATAGCTTGCCATCTACCAAGACAGGATTATCATTTAGGGAAATGATTTCAAAGGCAGTATCTTTCAATGTTGCACCGCCTTGTGGTTTTGTATCTTTCGTTTCAAGGTCACGCTTCTGGATTTTCACACCGCCACGAATCACCTTGTCTGATACGGAATACTGGTTGCTGCCGCTTAATACTGCAAGCTCACCATCTTCTGTAATCTGTGCCACATAGACACCTTTTATCTGTTCCGAACTTCCGTTAGCCTGCATATATGCACCCTCTAACAAGTACCCGTTTGGAGCAGCTTTTTCTTCCACAGTGATAGTACCAAGCGGCAGGCAGACAGTACCGTTTTGTGTGTAGAAACTGTCACCCGATATTTTGTAAGCGTCAGCTAAACGTGTGATGTAGTGGACTTCGTTATTACTGTCTTTTTCAGCGATTGTCTTTGCCATCCATGTGCGTGTTGCTTCTGCTGGAAGATTATCTTTTGTGTAATATCCGTCATAATACTTCCAGACGAACTCTGCACCTTCCAAAGAAGCGTTACCCTGTGCGGTGGATTTTCCTGTTTCCATATCAATCTTGAAAAGCTCAATCAAAGTATCAGTGACTTTTGGTGTATCACTGACTTTCAAGGTAGTGGTTTCACCAGCCTTGACCGTAAGGGTGTAGACGTTCTTATCTAACTGGAATCCCTTTGGAGCTTCGGTTTCTTTTATATAGTATGTAGAAGCTCTTAACTCCACAGTGTCCGTATTTCCGTTGTCATCTGTCGTAAGTGTGGCAACAGACTTCGTGCAGCCTTTATCAGAATAGACAGTATAAGTCGCCCCAGATAAGGAATAGCAGTCATTAGAATTTGTAACTGCTGTATTATTGGACGATTTCTGAATCTTGCCATCACCGACAGCCAGCTCTGCCCAAAACTGTCCTAAATCCTGCCCCTCGCCGACATAAATATAACCGCCACAGTCGTAGCGGTCTTTATTCGCTTTTGCGAAAGCCGTTGCGTTCTCATAGACTTCTGACTGGATTTTTTCTGATACTTCGTCATAGGCAGCTCGTACATTGTTGTAACCCCAGCCTAAATGAACGCTCAATCTACGCCAGACAACGCATTGTTCCAACAGATAGACTTGCTTGCTGGAAAGACTGTGTGTTTTTGCATACTGTTTGACGTATTCCAGATTCAACGCCACGTCTGATATTTGGTCGTCGCTCATTCTGCCTTTAGCGTCAACTCGGTTTTTATATCCCGATTCAAAGTTAGTGTTAATATCTACACAATAGGCAGTCTGACCGTCAGCGGTCATTATGCTTTCTTCAAAGCTCTTAATCTCTGTACCGCTATTGTCAACCTTGACGATTGTTCCTGCTTTACCGTCCGTAGTGGTATAGACGGAATCCGCAGCATGAACCTGTGTGACAGGTAATGCGGTAAATACGGTTGTAAGGGTAAGAACACCCGTAAGCAATCGCTTTAGTATCTTTTTCATAATGTTTGATTCTCCTTTCAATTTTGGGTAATAAAATAGACGCTCATTTCTGAACGTCTATCTAAAATTAGATATTGAGGTTTTGAATTTTTGGTACTGAATTAAACAAAATTGAGTGTACCTTATTGCATTAAAATTGCATTTTTTTTGTTTCTTATATTGTCTTTCAGTAGTTTATAATGCTTGAAAATGCCTTAAAATCAACGATTTTTGCTTATAACCTGTACTGTCGGTCTGGAGTTTGAATAACGGACAAAAATGCCGAAAGCCTGTATTTATGCGGGTTTCCGGCATTTGTTTTATCGAATGGCTCTAGTTTGGCTCTATTTGTGGAGAGAAAAAGATTTTTTATAAGTTTTTAATAAAAAAATTATTACATCTGACATTGATGCAGACAGTATTGCTGAAAGGATATATAGAGATTCAGCAAATGAAGGATAAGGGTATTACGAATGGCAAGAACAGAAAAAGTGATAATGACGAATATGTGTATGGTGTTTGTGAAAAACAGGGTACTTGTCCAAGATAAGAGAGATGACGATTACTCTGGAATAACATTTCCGGGAGGACATGTAGAAAGAGGAGAATCATTTACAGATGCTGTGATACGCGAAGTGTGGGAAGAAACTGGATTGAAAATTTTAGAACCAAAAATTTGTGGGATAAAAGACTGGATGAAGGATGAGGAAACAAGATATATAGTGTTATTATATAAGACAGATAAGTTTGAAGGAATAGTTACTTCGTCTGAAGAAGGGGATGTATTTTGGCTGACATTAGATGAAATGAAGCAGAGAAAACTTGCTTATGGAATGGATAAGATGTTGGAAGTATTTTTAAATGACAATATTAGTGAATATTTCTTTTTTGAAGAAAATGGCAAATGGATAGAAGAGTTGAAATAGTCTGAATAAATGCAAAGGAGTTTGAAGTGGATATTTTATTTAAAAATGATGATTTTGTATTTTCATACAGAGTTGGTGGCATATTGATACGCAATGGAAAAATTTTATTACAGCGTCCGAAGAATGATGATTATTCTATTATAGGTGGACATGTAGCAGCAATGGAAACAAGTATGGAAACTTTGAAGCGGGAATTTGAAGAAGAACTTCACACTAAAATAGAGGTAGATAATCTGCTGGCGATTGGTGAAATATATTTTCTGTGGGGTAAAAGACCATGTCATCAGATATGCTTATATTATAATATGCATCTCGTTAATGATGATATTCCTTTAGATGGAGTATTTCATGGGTATGATGGTTTGAATGATAAAAGAATTGATTTAGATTTCTGCTGGGTTACGCTTGAGGATTTAAAGAATAGCGTAAAGGTATATCCGCAGGAGCTGGTACCTTATATTCTTGAACAGAAGAAAGAAATTGTACATTTTGTTTCAAAGCAAATTTAGAAGATGAGATTATAGGTGCTGATGGAGAAGAAATATGTTAGAAGTTAAATTTTATGATACAGTAGACGATTCATTACTGAAGTTTGCAGTAATAATTTCACAGAGCAACGGCAAGTGGGTGTTTTGTAAGCATAAAGAAAGAGATACCTATGAAGTGCCGAGTGGGCATCGAGAAGCAGGCGAAAATATTCTCGAAACCGCTAAAAGGGAGCTCCAGGAAGAAACAGGAGCAGTAAAATATGAGATAAAGCCAATCTGTGTATGTTCAGTGATAGGCAAGACAAGAGTAAATAATACAGGCGAGGAAACCTTTGGAATGCTTTATTTTGCGGAGATAACTGAATTTGCTAAAGAATTACATAGCGAGATGGAGAAAGTTGTGCTTATGGATGAGCTGCCTGAGAACTGGACATATCCGTTGATACAGACGAAATTGATAGAAAAGTATTTACAGGTAAAAAATAATTCTATAGTTGGAACAACAGTAACTGTCACAGTTGATAGACCATTAGGAAGTTATCATCCAGAATATAAAGATATGTATTACCCGATAAATTATGGTTACATTGAAGGAGTTATGGTACCAGATGGAGAGGAGCAGGATGCCTATATATTAGGTGTAAATGAGCCAGTAGGTAAGTTTACAGGTAAAATTATTGCCATTGTTTATAGAAAAGATGATATAGAAGAAAAGTGGGTAGTTGTGCCTGACGGAGTGACTTTTTCAAAGGAAGAAATCAGGAGACAGATTCATTTTCAGGAACAATATTTCGACAGTGAAATTGTGATGTAATATTAAGGAGATTGCTATGTCATTAGGATTAAAAAGAGGAACAGTGCAGCTTGAACCACATGATAAACAGTGGGATGAGGCTGCCATTCAAACAATCAAAATACTTATATCTATATTAGGAGATGATGCTATTGATATACAGCATATTGGAAGTACAGCAATACCGGCAATTAAAGCAAAACCAATTATTGATATTGTCGTTGGTGTAACTGATTTTGATAAAGTAATGTTACGTAATGAGCAATTACGACAAGTGGGAATATTTTATCGTGGTTCAGATGTGGAATGTCAGCTTCTTTATGCAATGGGTGATATGGAAAAGAATATCAGGACACACCATATTCACGTTGTGAAATGGAATGGAACTGAGTGGAAAAATTATATTCATTTCAGAGATTATCTAAATGATAATGAGAATATGGCTTTGCAGTATCAGAAGGTAAAGGAAGAACTGGAAAGTAAGTATGCAGATGATAGAGTAGCATACACTAATGGAAAGCAAGATATGATAGATCTTATTCTTGATAACCAATAATTTTTCCCTTGCAGAGGCATTAGTTCTTATGTTAGTATACCATCTAAGGAAAGTACCCATGACAGGGTGGTAGCCTCCCGAGTTTTATGATACCGGTCTACCGGAATACATAGGAAGGGAGGTGGCGCCGATGACGGCTTATGAGATCATTTCGATTTTCATTGGGATATTAGCATTGTTGATGTCCTTTGGTAGCTTGATTGTAGCGTTGCTTGCCTTTCTCGATAAGAGAAACAAGCGAAAATAAAAATGCCTATCCTGTCTGCCAACAGGATAGGCGGTGTCCTTAAGGACATTCATTAACCTAAACTCGGAGCATCCACCTTTGGAGTGGGTGCTTTCTGTTTAATTAGATATTATCATCTTATGTCTGATAATTCAAGAGGTTTCGCTAATTTGGAAAAATTTTTACAGTAAGCCTGTCAGTCCCTTTTGATACAACCATGTTGTCATCAAGCAGATGCTGCTTGATTTCTTCGATGTTCTCATTAATACGCTGTAAACTGGTGTTGAATTCTTCTTCAGAATAATCATCTTTTGCATTTATCATATTTTCACGAATTTCTAGAGCTTTCATATAGGTACAAAGTTTCTTGTTGATGAGATTGTTCTTAAATGAGAGCTTAACAGATGATGGTTTGAAATTGCCCTCATCATCTTTATCTGCTTCAAATTTCATATCAATCTGATCGTCTAATTTAAACAGCAATGATAATACATCAGAAACTGTTTCTATATCAAAATCCATGAAAATGTTAATACTGATGCCTAATGCATTGGCAATCTTTAAAAGCTGGTCAGGTTTTGGATTTCGGATTCCGTATTCATATTTCTTTATGGTTGCGGAGTTTATGCCGGATAGCTGACCAAGTGTTTCTTGCGATATTCCACGCATATTGCGAAAATATTTAATCTTTTCTCCAGTAGTCATAAAACAGCTCCTTTATGATTTGTTAGCTCTATTCTATCACAACAGGACACATTTGTGTATAAAAAGTTTGATGAATTACTTGACAGACACAAATGTGTACTGTATAATACGGATAAACAAGGTCACAAAAGTGTACCAAAATAAAAACAGGAAGGAGAACACAATATGGAGAATACGATGAAGATGTATGTAACAGCAGATGAAGCAGCACAGATTCTTGGAGTATCAAGAGGATATGCTTACAAAATCATTCGTGGTCTTAATAATGAATTGAAAGAAAAAGGCTATCGGGTGATTTCAGGCAAGATACCTACAAAATATTTTGAAGAAAAGTTTTATGGCATGGCAGTTGGTTAATGGAGAGGAGATGATGATATGCCGGCTACAAGAGATGGTAAAACATGGCGCAGCCAGTTCTATTATGAGGACTGGCAAGGTGTACGCCATAAGAAGAACAAAAGAGGCTTTAAGACAAAAGCCGAAGCAGAGGAGTGGGAGCGTAACTTCCGGCAACAGCAACAAAAGGACTTGGATATTAATTTTGAGAACTTTGTGGAAATCTATTTTGCTGATATGGAGAACAGACTTAGAGAAAGTACGATTAAGAATAAACGATATGTGTTTGACCTAAAAGTTACGCCGTATTTTAAGAAGAAAAAGATGTGTGAGATTAAGACAGCGGATATTCGGGCATGGCAGAATGAACTGATTAAGCAGGGGTATGCACTAACTTATCTTAAAAGTATCAATAACCAGTTGGCAGCACTTTTCAATTATGCAGTCAGATATTATGACCTGAAAGATAATCCTTGCAGAAAAGCAGGAAGTATCGGAAAAAGCAAGGCTGACGATATGGAGTTCTGGACAAAGCAGGAATTTAAGCAGTTTCTTCCGTCTATGGAGAAGAAACCGGAGGCGAAGATGGCATTTATGCTTCTTTACTGGACAGGAATGCGTATAGGTGAATTACTGGCACTTACCTATGAAGATATTGATTTGGAAAAGCGTATTATAAGCATTTCAAAATCATATCAGAGATTAGATGGAAAGGATGTGATTACACCGCCTAAAACACCAAAGAGCAATCGTAAGATTACAATTCCACCATTTCTGGCAGAAGAACTAAAGGAATATTGCAGTCATTTATATGGGATTATGCCAAATGAAAGAATGTTTCGGTTTACAAAGTCTTATATGGAGCATGAGATTGTACGAGGCATAAAGGAAACAGGTGTAAAGAGAATTCGTCTTCATGATCTGCGGCACAGCCATGCATCACTTTTGGTAGAACTTGGATTTCAGCCATTGGCAATAGCAGAGCGGCTGGGACATGAAAAGATAGAAACCACATTAAATACTTATTCACATTTATATCCGAATAAGCAGGCAGAACTGGCAGACAGATTAGAACTTGAGAATGAGGAGGACAAGCTATGAGCGGAGTACACAAATATCCAACAATCAGCTTTCGGGTATCGGACAGAGAACGGGATATGATTGAGGCAAAAATACTTGCAAGTGGCATGCAGAAGAAAGACTATTTTGTTCGCTCCTGCATTTATAACAGAATATGCGTTGCAGGTAAGAAAGAGGTCATATATCAGCTTGTAGAAGAATTGCAGAATATGCAGACCAATATATCCGAACTGGTAAGGCAACTGGAGCAGCGGGATGTAACGCTTACAGACGAAGGATTGGAAGATATGCGGAATGACTGTATGGATATGTTACAGGCGATTATTTCAATGCTTGATGGTGCAAAGTATCTCTGGCAGGGAACAAAGGAAGAAAAAGAAAAAAGTCCCAACAGCGGCAACTGTCAGGACTTGTGATAACGGGAACACCTCTGTTATCAATGTAAATACAACTAAAGTATAACAGAGGTTCTTCCAAGGAGCAAACAAAACATTTTAGAATTTGGAGGACATTTATGGAAGAACAGAAAACAGAATTAAAGATGATACGGATGTCAGAGGTACAATCGCAGAAAGTGAAGTGGTTGTGGTATCCATTTATACCGTATGGAAAGCTGACAATCATTCAGGGGGATCCGGGAGATGGGAAAACCACATTGGTTTTAAACATAGCAGCCAAGTTATCTAAGGGAGAACATCTTGACAACGATATGAATGTACAGGAGCCTGTAAATGTGATTTATCAGACGGCAGAGGATGGACTGGCAGATACAGTAAAGCCAAGACTTGAGCTTGCCGGAGCGGATTGTGAAAAGGTACTTGTTATTGATGAAAGCGATAAATCCCTGTCTATGTCAGATGAAAGGCTTGAAGAGACACTTGCTAGGACTGGTGCAAAGGTATTGATATTAGACCCGATACAGGCTTATCTCGGTGGTGGAATGGATATGAACCGAGCAAATGAAGCAAGAGATATGACAAAGAAGCTGGGAGCATTAGCAGAGAAATATCAATGTGCAATTCTTCTTATCGGTCATATGAATAAGGAATCAGGAAATAAAGCTGCATATAGAGGTATGGGGTCTGTTGATTTCTTCGCAGTAGCCAGGAGCGTGCTTCTGGTCGGCAGAATAGAAGGAGAACCTGATACGAGAGCTGTTGTTCAGATAAAGAATAATCTCGCTGCATTTGGACATCCGAAAGCATTTATGCTATCGGAGTCAGGATTTCACTGGTTAGGAGATTATGAAATTACAGTGGATGAAGTGCTTGGCGGAATTGCACCAAAGGCAAATAAGCTGGAGCAGGCAAAGCAAATGCTTCGTGGGTTGGCGGAAACAACCAATATGATGCAGAGTAATGAGATTTTTGAACTGGCTGAGGAACAGGGGATTTCTAAGAGAACATTGGAAAATGCCAAGAAAGAATTGGGCATCCGGGCAAAGAAAATCAATAATTCATGGTATTGGGAAATGGATGCAGTAAAGCGGGGATAAGGCAAGAACGCAACATTGCAGTCTATATAGAAATTGCGGAGATAGATTTTGCAATGTTGCAAATTGTATAGACTTTGCAGTGTTGCGGTCTTGAATGAATTGGAAAGGAATGGTGGATTGATATGAAAAATGTACAGATTTCAGAAGAACTTTTTGTAGCGATAATGAGATATTTTATGTTGGAGCAGGAAGAACTGTTGCCTCAGATAAAACAGGGGCTGGAGAAGAAACTGGATGCAATGGTAATGAGAGAATTGTATACAAAATATAAGACTGCACCAACGGAAGAAGAAAAGGAAAAGGCTCGAAAGGAATATTTGGATAGACGAGGTGTGCCGGAGAGTTTTCGGTGGTAGTTTTTCTTAAACATATATAACGGCTGCGTGTCACGCTTCCGTTAGGATGGATAAGGAAAATGTGGTGGTGTGGTTGGCATAGTGGAGGCTTGCGACATTGACTGCCGTAGGCAGAAAAGCTCCCGGCAGGGCGCAAAACCTGATTAAGAATAGCTTGCTATTCTTTTCAGGTCTGCATTTTTGATGGCGATAGCTGTCAAAAGTGCTTTTGCGTTTACTTTCGACGAAAGTAACAAAGCCAGAGCGAGGGAACCTCGCTCTATGCCAATATCAGGCGGGAACATGACAGATAAAAAGAAAGGGGAAGATTGCCTATGGAGAGAACAATAAGTGCAATGATAGGAAAAGGTTCTGTGAACCATAATACCAGAGCATTTACGGCTAAGAATGTAGATAAAAGCAGAAGTGTTGATAATGTGGAATTTTGTCAGGAAGATATTAAACAAGTTTATCATAAGCTGTTTGATGAGGCATTGGAACGATATAATGCAAAACAGAAACGGAAAGATCGTATGATTGATGATTACTATGAGAAAATCAGACGAGGCAAGTAGGAAAAATTATTTCATGAAGTAATATTTCAAATTGGAAATAAAGATGATATGAATGCCAAAAGTGAAGATGGATTGTTGGCAAAAAGGATTTTAACGGAATTTATGGATGAGTTCCAAGCTAGAAATCCGAACTTGTATGTTTTCTCGGCACATTTGCATATGGATGAAGAAACACCGCATCTGCATATTGATTTTGTGCCATATATTACAGAAAGCAAGCGAGGACTTGATACAAGGGTATCATTAAAATCTGCACTAGCGGCAGAAGGCTTCACCGGTGGCACTAGAGGTGCTACCGAATTAAAACAGTGGATTGCATCAGAGAAGCAGGAACTTGCTACAGTCATGGAGCGATATGGTGTGGAATGGCTGAAAAAGGGAACACATGAGAAGCATTTGTCGGTGCTTGAATTTGAAAAGAAAGAGCGAGCAAAAGAAGTAGCTGAGCTGGATAGCCAAAAACAGGAAATATCTTCGGTGGTTTTACAACTTGGGGAAGCGGTTTCTGCAAAGAAACAGGAATTGCAAAATGTTACTATAGAAAAGGAACTGGCTGAGGAAGCTACACAGAAGGCAAATGAAGAGAGAACTATAGCACAACAGGAGAAGGAAGTATTACTTGCAAGTAATCAAGATTTGAGGATGGAAAATGCAAGGCTTGAGAGTCGCAAAGATAGACTTCGTATGGATAATCATGATTTGAAGCAAAAGCGGCTACAGTTGCAGACCGATAATGAAGAACTGGAACAAAGGCATGAAGATTTACAATATACGAATAGTAAATTGGAGAATGTGAATGATCAGTTATCTGCTGACAATCACACTCTGGAGCAAAGGAATGATGCGTTGCAATTGGATAATCAGGCATTAAGACAGAAATACAATGATTTGCAACAGAATAATGTTCTACTTGAAAGGCAACAGAATGAGCTTAAGCACAATATAGAGCAGATGGTGCAGTCAGAGCAGTTATTGCAGCGTGATGTAAGGAAGTATGATGAAGCCCCGGAGTGGCAGTTGCCGGAGCTGGGAGCATTTGCAAGTGCTAAGTCATTTCGGGATAAGGTAGTCATGCCATTTGTGAATAAGCTTAAAACACTGATAAAGAATCTGACAATCCAGTGTGTAGGGCTGAAAGAGGAAGTACTTCAACTGCGAGATAAAGTTAAGTACCTCACAAGTGATGTAGAATTTTACAAAGGAAAAATTAGAGATATGTCTGCTAATACAGAATTATTGCAGGAAAAAGTTGACGATCTGGAGCTTGTGAAACGATATGCTGGTAAGGAGCAAATTGATACTATTATCGGTAAGGTAAAGGAACAGGAACGCATAGAACAACAGGCAAGACAGTATAACAGGCCTTATGGGGCAAGATAAACGAAAGGATGATTGATATGATGGATGAGAATAGATTGGATAATATCGTGGAATGTTCCTATAACATGGATAATGGTTATGTTGAGGTGTGGTATGTTGACGGGAATATGCTTCGGATAAAGTGTGAGGAGGTTGAGGTTGCTCAGCGGACGACAGAGCAATCGCTGGCGAAGCTACACAAATTGTTGGATAATAAGCCGATAGAGTATGTGGCAATGGCTTTGTCCGGGGAAATGCAGGCATATTGTGATATCGAGGATGAAATGGTTAAGGGGATGTTTGGAACGATTGTGCAGGGGTATTTGAAGAAAGGATATAATCGGGCTACGGCGGAGATGATGGCCAGGGAGTTTTTTAGGTATGAGAGTTGAATTGTGTTGTAATTGAAAAATGGTATGTATTTACTGAAAAGTTTGAGCCATATGAATAGATAATTATGTTATAATTATATTAAAATTTTAGTAGTGGGGGAAATGAAATGTATGATTTCTTATTGGAATTGAAAAAGGTTTCGATTTGGGGTGCTTTACCTTTGTTTGTAAATGTTATATTTGTAATAATAATAATTACGGTTTCAAGTATGAAAAAAGACAAACTTTCACCTGTCGATGAGTTATGTGATAAAAGAAAAAATCATAAATTACAAAGGATTTTTTTGCGTGTTGATCTTTTTTCGGAAGTGTATTTATTTGTATGCTCGATTTTTGCGTGTATTCCACTTGTGGCAATTTTTAATCAAAAATACTATACTTATATTAATGGAATGATTGACAAAATAGAAGTTGTAGGTAGCAGTGTTTTAGGATTAACAACAATTGCTGTAACATTATCAGTTGCAGTTATTCTTTTTGATAGAAAGTATTACATTGTTTTTTCAATACGTGATGTTCTTCAAAAATACAAATTTGCAGAATGTTTGTTTATAAGTGTGTCGAGTTGCGTAATAGTAATTATTATGCAAATTACTCTGATAAATCAAACTATTGAGTCACTTTTTGATTTGGTTAGGTTTATGGTATTTGAAATTGTTACTATATACAATATTGTTGCTAATACTTATGTCCTTTTCATTATTGTTTATATTATGTTTTTTGAGCAAAGAAAAGAACTTGAAATATTAGGACAGTTATATCGAAGTTTTTGGATTAATAGACTTGATACATCGACTTTTAAAGAAAAAACGAATTGGAGCAAAGAAGCAGTTGAAATAAATGTTGATTATTTGCTTCAGAAATATGTTGATACATGTAGGAAAAAGAAAATATTAAAAATAGATTATATCGAGTTTGCAACAACATTGGATACATATAAGCCAAAATGGTATAATAAAGCAAGAAATAAATTTATTAAATTGAATATAATTTGCATGTTGAGTAGTATATTATTGGACATTGCTTGTTTGAATAGAAAATGTATTATTCTAGTTGTGATTAATTTAGTTTTTACTGCAATTAATATAGGGATTACCTTTTGTGAAAAAGACTGTATACACTTGGTGATTTTAAAATTTTTTTCTGATACATGGGGATATTATATTCATCAGAGAAATAATAAAGAAAAATTTATTCCAAGAGTTGCATTAAGAAAAAGCAATGTATATGACAAATATATAATGAGAATGAATAGTCTTAATGCTTTTTTTTACATATGGATAAATTATATAGATTATAAAAATAGTGAAAACAAACTAGTTATAGATATGTATCAAGAGGTGATAGACTGCTTAGTGTCGATGGAAAATATTAATAGTGTTATATATATGCCAATATTTATTGTTGGGTTCTTCTTATATGAGAAAAATATAAAAGTATTAAGTGCAAGAGAGATATATAATAAAATAGTTGAAAATGGAAATTTATTTGAAATGATGTTTATGAGTCAAATAGTACATTTGACGAGAAATGATAAAAAATGCATTCAAGATGCAAAGAAGTATTTGTTATGGTTACAACAAATAGGTGATATAAAGGAATAAAAGTGGAGAGAGCATGGATAAAGAAATAATTAAAAAAATATATAATGATATTTTTCTTTATATACAACATAGTAATATTGATTTGTTTTTATGTGGTGGAGCTAGTAATAAATCATATGTTTCAAACCGAGATCAATTAAGAAAGCGATTGGAGAAGGATAAAAAGTTATCTATTTTTATCCTGAAGATATGTTTATGGAATTATTAAGTAGAAAAAAGTATGACTTATTTACATTAGAAAATTTTTTGGCTGAAAATAGTGACTTGATTATGATTGTATGTGAAAGCCCAGGTTCTTTTACGGAATTAGGTGCCTTTACAAGTAATGAGAAAACACTAAGAAAATTGGTTGTTTTGATTCAGAAAAAATATAAGAATGACAAAAGCTTTATTATGCAAGGTCCTGTTAGATATATAGAAAAGCATGACAAGAAAAATGTAATCCCACCATGGTTTTGACGCAAAATATATAAGGTAAGAAAGTGGTGTTAACGATTTGAAAAAATATAATAACAAAATGGTAATTGAATCATTAGTGCTACCAATGTTTGAAGATATAGAAACATTGGCAGAGGAAACAAGGCTAACAGAAAAATTAGTGTTCTTTATAACCAAAGAGGATGCGAAAGAACGTTATAAAAAATTTTATATCCCGAAAAAAGACGGAACGTCAAGAGAAATAAATTCACCATGTATGTCTTTAAAAGTAATACAACGTTGGGTGCTAGAGAATATTTTATATAAAGTAAGAGTTTCGCAATATAGTATAGGTTTTGTAAAAAATGGTAAAGGTTCGCCACTGGTACAATGTGCTGAACGCCATAAAAATAATCTTTATATATTAAAAATGGATTTGAAAAATTTTTTCTCCTCGGTAGAGAGAGGTAGAGTGTATAATCAATTTTTACAATTAGGATATAATACATATGCATCTAATTTGCTAACGAATATATGCACATTGAATGGAAGCTTACCTCAAGGAGCGGTAACATCGCCATATTTAGCCAATTTGGTATGTTATAAAATGGATATAAGAATTGCGGGATACTGTAATAAACGAGATATAACATATACTCGATATGCGGATGATTTAATTTTTTCAAGTGATAATAGAGATTTGTTACGAAAAATTTATGGAATGATCAAGAAAATTGTTGAAGATGAAGGCTTCGTAGTTAATGAGGAAAAGACCCGATTTTTATCACCTAAGGTTCACAAGGAAGTTATAGTGGTAACAGTAAATGATGGAGTAATAAAAGCACCTAAGGAAATGAAACGTATGGTTAGGGCGATGATTCACTATGAAATAGTAACGGGTGATTATTCGGACAACGAAAAAATTAGAGGGTATATCGCATATATTGATTCATTAGAGAAAAATTATCGAAATAAAATCATAAAATATATTGAAAAATATTTAGACGATACCATTACATTGTTTCCAGAACTAGTAGAAAAATTTAATCAAAACAAATTATATAATCAAATTCCAGATATGAAACAACATGATATATCAAGATTTGTCGAATTTGAAGATGAAGCAGATTATTATAGTATGGTGGTAAACGAACGAGAAAACTATTTATTTAGACATGGAATTGCTATATAAGTTTTACTATGCTACTGGCTCCATTTTGGCTCTAAAAAATTTGGACGAGATAGAGATAAACATAAATTATGAAGAATATGAATAATAAAACACAAAAATGTATATCATGAAACACCCCAATAAATCTCTCCGCCCAAGAGTTTGAATAAAAAAATGGAGCTCGGAAGTCCAGTGTTTATGCGGATTTCCGGGCTCTTGCTATGTGATTTGAGTACAGATTGAGTACAAAAATTAAAGATAAGTATATACTTCATCACGAATATTTGTGCTAATGTTTTTCCGATATTCTAAAAGTAATTCTTTAGATAAAGGTATATTATGTTGAAGATTACGTAAAAATTGGTCATTTTTGAAATAGGTACTGCATTGGAAGAATGTGCCTATAGCAAAATAACGGTCTTTATCATCTGGATTTACATAGATTTCTTTAATGTTTAATTCGTCTGTTTTATAAACTTTCCCTTTATATCTGACATGACCCGAACTAATAGCTGAAAGTGGGAGCATAGTATCGCTGTTTATAATTGCAATATGATAATATTCCTGACCATCTAATATAAAAGGTGGTAGATTTTCGAATTCAAAAATTAAAAGATCATTATAAATATCAGAGGAAAGACAGCCCCATACACCTGTAATTTTAATAAGTTTACAATTAAGAAGGTATATATTCTCCTCATAATTGCTAAAATTGGTAATTTGATTGTTAGCTAAACCTGTATTAAACCAAAACAACCGATTAGGTTTTGCTGAATTGATTTTTTTAACTAATTCATGAATATATTCTGGATTTTCTGTAAAAAAGACGTTGTTATACATTTCAGGAATGACACTTGTTATAACGTCTGCAAGTAGATACATATCTTCAAAAGGATCTATTTCTTTATCTTTGTCACGCATTATTTGTAATTGTTGGATAATATCATCTACTGATTGAGGACGTTTTTGAGGATCATTGTTTAAACACCAATAGATGATTGAATCTAAATAATGAGATTCGACAGTATTAAAAATGTCAGAAAATTTCTGCCCACCGACACCACGATTAGTTTCGCCAAAAACAAACCAATACATAATTTGTGCAAAAGCATATAAATCAGTTGCCCAAGAGATTTTACCGCCATTGGATTGTTCTGGTGCTGAAAAATTATAATTTCCTAAACGTTCTCCCTTTGTAGTCAACCCGATGAGTGGTGCATTTTTATCAGAAAAATGAGCAATTCCAAAATCTGCAACGATATATTGTCCGTTACTGTTTAAAAGAATATTTTCAGGTTTTAAGTCACGATGTATAATATCACATTTTTCCATTGTTTTGAGACAAATTGACAGATCATGAAATAATTTCTTGACCTCATCCCAAGTAATAGTATCTAAGGATTTGCGATGCCTTTTGAGATTGGAAGAGTATTTTCTCATGATTATATAGGGAAATGTGTAGTCTTCTATGCATAATGTGTCATAATGAACATAGGTTACTATATTTTTGAGTATATGGCTATAGTAGCTGGTATTCAGATATTCTGACTTAAATCTATTTAATTTTTGGGTTGATGAATTAAGTAGAAATTTTATGGCCAACTCAGCATTATTCATGGTACCTTCATAAACAACGCCATTTCCCCCTTCTCCAAGTGGGGTAATATTGGTAATCTCAATGGTTCCTAAGGAACTTGGAATACCATGATTTTCTTTTATATATTTTGAGAGTATAGTTTGAGAATTTGAATTCATTTAGAGTTCTCCTAATTGTGTACACTTTATAGTTTGATTAAATAGCAGGTATATTAAGCAGCATCTGATCTTTTTGTAATTCCAATTCCACTTTTTCTTTTGTCTCTGCTATTTCATCTATAGCTGCCTGTGTTGCTTCATTTGGAGTATCACCAGCTGATTTCAAAGCACTCTGGTAAATGTAATTCATTTTTTCCCATTTCAACAGGTCATTAAATACTTTATAGCTTCTTATATTCAATAAAGCATCCTGCAAAGACAGCGTATGTGCCTTCCCTCTGGTGGTATATCCGATTTCGAGATAAGAAGAGAGAACCGGATTCAGATGGATGGATACAGTATCATCGTTTAACATCTTGTCTTCTCCACGCTCCCCGCTGATCTGGAGGATGCCGGAATTACAAAGTACCATAAGTACACCCATCAGATCACCGACTGTTTCCAGACGAAGTCCGGCAGTATCACTGCCATTCA
>OGEQ01001402.1_pt1 | contig 19862 bp, 16 predicted proteins | sample 1570731 | NCBI WGS metagenome assembly OGEQ01 (sample SAMEA2582132, study PRJEB24529) | metagenome | biome: Human gut stool | place: China | collected 2011
CCCAGAAATGACGATACTATGTATCTGGTCGTTTACAAGGCCTATTTTGAGAGCCTCTTGTACAGATGTTTCCATAACTAGCCCTCAAGCACTGCGGATACTACTGTATCAATGCGGTCTTCATCGTGACCTTGTTCTTCAAAGGGCAAGCGACGTAAGCGATGTTTTAAAGTTAATCGCGCCGCCACCTTGATGTCTTCCGCAGTAATTTGATTGCCACCGTGGAAGGCTGCATGCGCACGAGCCGTATGCATCATCGTAATATCTGGGCGATGTCCATCAACGCCGACACCAATGCTGATACTCGCTATTTGTAATAACACATCATCAGATGGAATAATGCCTGGCAATACTTTACGAGCTTGTAATAAGCGTTCACGCAAAGCTCGTTCTGATTCCTTGTAAGACGCTCCAAAGCTTTCAGCATTGTCGCCAAAGGCGAGGCGACGCTTGATTACCTCCATACGTTGTGCCGGGTCCTGTTCTCCATAGACCATAACAGATAGTCCGAAACGGTCTAGCAGTTGAGGTCTGAGGTCGCCTTCTTCAGGATTCATCGTTCCTACGAGGATAAAACGAGATGGATGAGAATGGCTCACCCCTTCCCGCTCTACCGTATTCACCCCCATAGCTGCCACATCTAATAAAATATCTACAATATGGTCATCTAATAGATTAACCTCGTCTACATAGAGGATATTTTGATGGGCTGCGTGTAAAATCCCCGGTTCAAAAGCTTTTACGCCCTCTTGTAAAGCCTTTTCCAAGTTTATAGAGCCTACAACTCGATCTTCCGTAGCATTGATGGGTAATTCAACAACAAACATCTCAGATGCTCCTGTTTCCATAGGGGGTAACAGATTCGCTAACGCACGCACAGCCGTAGACTTAGCGGTACCCTTTTCACCCTCGATTAACACGCCTCCAATTGATGGATTTATAGCATTGAGCAAGAGGGCCAACTTCATTTCATCTTGACCAACAATAGCAGTAAACGGATATAGCATACGTCTAACCTCACTCAGATTCGCAATACAAAACTGTCGCCATACCTAATAAATCAATAATCCCTAAGATAACTCAAGTATCATAATCCACTCCAACTATTTCAGATTTGGATCAATAGATATTGCTGTACTAGCATCAGTTTGTTTAAAGTCATCAATATTTCTAGTTCCTTTTGGGAATACAAAGATACGTTGTTGTTTAAAGTACGGATCATCGTAGACCGCGGCCGATAAACGAAACGCTTTTCGTAGATTTTCTGCCGTCAATACATCTCGAGGCACACCTACATCAATGATGTGTCCATCGCTAACCAAAACGAGTTTGGTGCAGTATTTTGCGGCTAATTCTAAGTCATGAACGACAATTAAAATCGTTTTACCTTCGTCACATAATCTTCGCCCTTCATGAAAGATATCGTCAGCGTAGACTAAATCGAGAGCAGCCGTCGGCTCATCTAGTAATAGCACCTCTGTTTGTTGTGCCAAAGCCTTTGCTAAAAACACCCGTTGTCGTTCACCACCACTCAAGGATTGTACAGAACGATTTCGCAGATGATAAATACCCACCTCTTTCATAGCCTGTTCGACGATAGCCTTATCTTCAGGACCTTCTTGTTCCCACCATTTCAAATAAGGATAACGAGCGGTCATCACAATATCGATGGCTTCATAGTCAAAGGAAACATTGACGGACTGTTGCATATATGCCACATGATGAGCGATTTCTTTATCGCTTAAAGAAGCGATGCTTTTACCATCCCACAAAACATCTCCACCAGATGCAGGATAAAGGCCACGCAATGCTTTTAACAACGTTGTTTTACCAGAGCCATTAGGGCCGATAATGCCTACGAACTCGCCTCGGTCAATAGCAAAGGATGCCTCTTTTACAATAGTTATATCTCCTAATGTGACAGATAGAGATTGAACATCTAGTTTCATTAGGCTCCTCCTTTACGACGCAAGCGATGAAGTAAATATAGAAAATACGGTGCCCCTAAGAGAGCCGTCATGATACCTACGCGAATTTCAACTGGCTGAGCAATAACGCGACCTAATGTATCACAGAATACGAGGAATAATGCGCCTCCAACGGCCGCCATAGGCAATAGTATTCGATGATCTGGCCCTACTAAGATACGCACAATATGTGGTACCACAAGACCTACAAAGCCAATAGAACCACTGACGCACACTGCAGTAGCAGTAACGACAGATGCCAAAAACAGGAATAGCATGCGATACACCATAACAGGCAAACCCAAGGCACGCGCCTCTGTATCGCCGAGAACGAGTACATTCAGGTGACGACCGAGCATCATTAATATAACGCTGCCCGTCATGATAGGGCCCACCGCTAGTAGAACGTGGTCCCATCGACGATAATCGAGGCCACCTACCATCCAGAATAAAAATTCCCGCAAGCGATATTCATTAATCATCGTCAAGATACCCGATGTAAAAGCACCGAGAAGCATACTAACAGCAACCCCTGCTAGCAACAATGTAGTCGTGTCGAGTTTGTTATTACGCCACGTTAAGAGAATCGTAATCCCAACGGATACAAAGGCCCCTACAAAGGCAAAAGCAGGCATGTAAAACATGCCAAGAGATGTTACACCAAGGGCGATGGCGATAACCGCACCGAGAGATGCCCCTGCGGATACGCCCATAATACCTGGATCAGCCAACGGATTCGAGAATACCCCTTGCATAACGGCACCAGCGATTGCCAAGGCACCGCCTACGAGCAGTCCAATGATGAGGCGCGGCATGCGGATAAACCACAGTACCGCCTCTTGTTCAGCAGAAATAGGTTCAGTAAAACTCACTGGTATGCCCATACCATTCAAAATACTTTGAACGCCCCCTCCAATAGGAATCATAATGGTCCCTACATGGAGTGCCAATAAGCTCACTATACATAGCAATACCCCAATCAGAGTGATCGCCATGATGCGTTGTGTCTGTTTAGTCATGAGAATTCCTTTCTAATTGAGGATACACAGTATACATAATGGCTAGCATCGCTTCGCCAATATGCTGATTCATAGTATATAAGTACGCTGCCGGTAAAGGTTTTACACGATTTTCCTTGATAGCCGGCAGATTTTGAAAGGCCGGATTTTTTAAATATCGATCCGCCAAATTCTTGTCCATTCCCTTATAGGATGGAATAAAAATGTAGTCTGGATTCATGGCTAATACTCGCTCCTCCCCAAAGGGTATGTGCGGCGGTAAGCCAATCCGATTCGGTGCATTATAGATACTCATATAGTGACACATATCATCAAAAAGGCTTCCTGTTCCCGTATATCCGTCCATAGATGATACAAAGAGAACCGTCTTGCGCTGCTCAATTGGAATAGATTCTGCTAGGTGCTTTATTTCATCTATTTCACGATGAATCTTCCGAATGTAAAAGCTACCCTTTTCATCTTCGCCGATAATATGAGCAATATCCATCACATTCTGAATCACTCCGTCCACCGTAGAAGGGGTAGGTACCACAACAGTGGCTATACCCATGTGCCGTAAGCCATAGATAACATCAGCCGATATATAATCTGGCGCTATAACGAGATCCGGTTTCAAGGCTATGATTTTCTCCAAAGGATACGAACTCAACACTGGTTTTACCAGCTTTGCGCGCTTTGCCTCTAGCGAATATTCCTCATAGGTAGACAATTTATTAATGCCTGCTAAACGTTCTGGTTCTATAAGTCCTAATAAAATTGTGTCGAACGCAGAAGACAGTGATAAAATCCGTTTTGGATGCTCTGGAACAGCAACTTGAACGCCATCATGACTGTCAACATAACGAGTATATGGCGTTACATTTGCCTCCGATTGAGGTCCACAACCCGCTATACATACACAAAGGAGTATCATCAAACATATGAAAAATCCAATTTTCTTGTTCATGATGATACTCCTTGTATAGTTCTAATTAGTGATTACATAAAGACTAGAATTTTTGAGTATAGCTGAGTTGGTAATTAAATGGTTCATCCCAGTATTCCCAGTCGCCGTTGGAAATAACATTATGACGGTTTAACAAGTTACGTGCATCTAGCCGCAAGGATGAGTTTTCATTGAACTGATAGCCTACGTATGCATTCCAAGCTATAAGATTTGGGTTTGTACCGCCATCGCGGTTCTTCATCCGTTTTGTGACAAAGTTGATGCTAGTACCTGCAGTCCAGGTTGAGCTATTGTAATGGATACCCCCTGTAAATTGCAATTTAGGGTTAGCTTGTTTCCAATAGGTCTTATCGATTTCTCGTTGTTTTGGATTAGAATACGATGCACCTACAGTCATTTTTAAGTGATCTGTTAATTTACGACCATATTGGGCTTCGATACCGACATTTCTATAGCGACCACCATTTACGCGAATCGTGTTTTTACCATTACTATCCGGTTTCCAAGAGAAGAAGTTTTTAAAGTCCATATAGAAGAGCGCTACTTTCCAGCTATCTTTGTTAGTAATGTGTTTATAGCCTAATTCGTAATTCCAACCTTCTTCAGGTTTCAAATTACGTCCACTAACAGAGGCATAGCCTTTATTAATTTTCTTGAAAGTATCGCTTAAGTTCGGCATTCTAAAGGCTTTACCAACATTTATGTACATGGATGATTCCTTGTTAATACGATGTTGTAATTGGAACTGAGGAATTAATACGCGTTGATTTTTCACAGGGTCTTTAATATCCGAATAACGCAAGCCTAAAATACTAGTCCATTTAGGATTGATTTGATAGGAGTATGTACCATAAATGGCATAACTATTGCGATGTGGATTTCCATAGTATGGACCAGATGTAGTGCGATATGTTTCTCGTTTACCAAGTACACCTGCAATGAAATAGTCCTTGCCACCGCGGAAGTCCCATTCATGTTGCACATCGAAACCATATTGTCGAGCAATATAGTTGTTATCACTCAACGTATATGTCTTTTTGCTATGTATGCGACTTTTACCATACAAATCTCTATCATTGTAGAAGATTGTACCTGTAGTATTGCCATCTTTATAAACTAAAGACGCATTATTTTTAGTATCTTTATAAGCATATGTTGTAGAGTGAAGCTTTTGCTTAATAGGATTCGTTTCTGTACTCAACTGTCCAAAAGAAGAATTACCTTCAAAGCGACTAAAGTTCAAAGTCAACTTATCATTTAATTTACCGCTCATAAATACACCTAAGGAATTCCCTTTGTTACGAGCTGTATAATATTCATAGCCTCTAGCATAAGCACCGATATCGGAGCGGATAGGGGTTTCTGGATCTTGAGCACCAAAGAAGTTACGTTCCACACCAATTAAGAAGCGAGGCGTGCCATAGTTAATTTTATAAGTTTGGCGACCCATATTACCAAAACCTACCGTAGCAGAGCCCCCTTCTTTACTTGGAGTCTTAGTAATTACATTGATAACACCACTCATAGCATCAGCGCCATATAAAGCAGAGGCTGCACCTTTTAATACTTCAATGCGTTCAATAGAGCTAGTCGGAATAGAACTAAGGCCGCCCTTGCCATTGAGGTTCATCGGTACCCCATTCATGAGAATCAAGGATCCCCGTTCAAGGCCACGGATATTCACACGGCTATCCATAGCCCCATATTCAAGACCGGATGCACCATAGGAAAAAGACGTAATGCCTGGTACCATATTAACTGCATCAAATGCATTTTTAGCACCGCTATTAGCTAAGTCCTTTTGAGTAATAACATCCATCGCAGCCGGCGTATCTAAATCTAAAAGAGCCATGCGATTTGCTGTTACATTAATAGTATGGATTTCAGATACTCCATTAGTTTCACTCGATGCAGCTATAGTAGGAGTCTTATCAGCACTTACCTCTGCTGCATATCCATTCACAGACAATCCTATCAATGCTAAACCCACAAGTATAGATATACGATGCTTAATTTGTTGTCTCATACCAAATGCCTCACTTAACACATATATACATTCACACAATTATATAAACTACTTATTTGTATTATTACACATTTATTTGGCCCGCACAAAACCCATACCCCTACCGCTACTGCATTCTCGGGGGATTGTATCGTTAATACATATTAAAATTTTTGTGTATAACTTAATTCATAATTGAATGGTGCACCCCAGTATTCATAATCTCCATTGGATACCACATTATAACGATTCAAAAGATTGCGTGCATCGAGGCGTAATGTAGCATCTTTGTTAAAGTGATACCCAACGTAAGCATTCCAAAGAGCAATGTTAGGATTCAAGCCGCCATCACGATTGCGCAAACGTTTGGTAACAAAGCTAAAGGATGTACCAGCTTCCCAGGTTGGGCTTTTATAATGAATGCCGGTTGTAAACTGTAACTTAGGAGCCGCTTGTTTCCAATAGGTTTCATTCATTTCCTTTTGTTTTGGATTAGAATAAGAACCACTTACACTCATTTTGAGTCGATCTGACAAATGTCTACTATACTCAGCTTCAATCCCAACATTGTGGAATTTACCACCGTTTACGCGAACGGTTGGGCGACCATTTACATCAGGTTGCCATTGGAAGAAGTTCTTGAAGTCCATATAGAACACGTCCACCTTCCAGCTATCCTTCTTATTAAGACGTTTATAACCTAATTCATAGTTCCAACCCTCTTCAGGCTTAAGATTTTTACCACTTACTGCTGTGTATTGGCGGTTCACGCTACGGAATGAATCACTCAAGCTAGGCATCGTGTAAGCTTTCCCTATATTTAAGTACATGGAGGAAGCTTTATTGATGGTGTGCAACAATTGGAACTGAGGTGTTAACACATATTGGTCCTTAATAGGATCACTAATGGCTGTATAACGCAAGCCCAAAATGGCAGTCCATTTGGGATTGATTTCACGAGAATAGCTACTGTACACCGCATAGGTATTACGATGAGGCCGTGTATACACAGGGGCCTGTGTGGCACGATAGGTTTCTTGCTTACCTGTAACACCGGCAATCAAATAATCCTTACCGCCTCTAAAGTCCCATTCATGTTGTACATCTATACCATATTGACGAGCTACATAACTGGTTTCGGTCGGCTTGAACTGTTTAGCACTATGAACACGGCTTTCACCACGCATAGTACGGTCATTATAAAACAATGTTCCCGTCGTATTATCATCTTTATAAATCAAAGATGCATTATTACGGTCATCCTTGTAATGATATGTCGTAGAATGACGAACCTGTCTCACAGGATTTCTTTCTGTACTAATCAAACCAAAGGAGGAACGGCTTTCAGCGCGAGTATAATTTAAGGTTATCTTATCTGAAAGCTTACCGCTCATGAACACACCTAAGGAGTTACCTTTATTGCGCATAGTGTAGTAATCATAACCCTTGCGGTCTGTATAGTCATACCGCACCGGTGTAGATGGATCTTGAGTCCCCCAGTATTTTCTATCGATACCAACGAGGAATCGATCAGTACCATAAGAAATATCAAATCTCTTGGAGCCTCGATTACCTACAGCTACCGTAGCAGAACCGCCCTCTTTTGACGGCATTTTTGTAATAATATTTATAACGCCACCTAAAGCTTCTGCGCCATATAAGGTAGAGGCCGCCCCCTTTACAACTTCGATGCGCTCAATGGCACTGGTAGGTATAGAGCCAATTCCGCTCTTACCATTTAAGTTCATAGGTACACCGTTTACAAGAACAAGTGCACCGCGATCGAGACCACGAATATTCGTACGGCTATCCATGCCACCAAAATCTGCGCCAGACGCACTAAAGGAGTTAATGGTTACACCCGGTACATTAGCGACCGCATCAAAAGCCGTCTTAGCACCGCTATTTTGTATATCCTCTTGAGTAATAACAGAAGTCGATACTGGTGTATCTAAATCTAATAACGATGTACGATTAGCGGTAACATTTATGGTAACTTCTTCCTCATTATTGTTCATTGCTACATCTGCAGCATAACTATTAATTGACATAGTAGTTAATGCCATAAGCACTGCTACATAGACTTGTTTATTCATTCGTTTCATCATCCACGCCTCTTTTTTCAATTATTCCATATTATATATAATATTTAATCGTCCATTTGGTAATGTTTGTACCGTGGCGGACACGCCGTAAATGTGGCGAATGGTATCCTCTGTCAATACTTCATGAGGGGTACCTGTACACACTACCGAACCGTCTTTTAACGCAATGAGACGATCACAATAGATGGCTGCTAGATTCAAATCGTGAATAGCAGCCACTACGGTTGCATCAAGGCGTTTTACAATCGTCATCAGTTCCAGCTGATACTTAATATCTAGATGGTTTGTCGGCTCGTCTAGCACTAGGCATTCTGTGCGTTGTGCCAAGGCACGCGCTAAGATAACGCGCTGCTGCTCACCACCAGATAAGGTATTAAAACTGCGACTTTCAAAATCACTAAGTCCTACTTGAGCCAATGCATGTCGGGCGATTTCATAGTCATCAATTTGATCTCTATCGAGCAACCCTTTATAAGGGGAACGGCCCATGAGAACCATTTCAAGAACGGAGAAATCAAAGTTAACCGTACTATGCTGCGCTACTACGGCCATTTTTAAGGCTGTATCGCGATGACTTAAGGAACTCATTTCAGTACCATCAAAGAAAATCTTTCCATGATTAGGCTGAAGCACGCGGTATAAGCATTTCAAGAACGTACTTTTACCACTCCCATTAGGACCTATAATTCCAACGAATTCCTTGTCTCGTAAATCTAGGGAAATATCCTGAAGAATCGTTTTAGAACCAAATGAGACTTGGATATTATCTGTTTGAATATTCATTATTCCCCTCCAAATCCGTAGTTCTTACGCACCAACATGTATACAAAGGTTGGTGCCCCAATGAGAGAAATGAGAATGCCGATTGGCAATTCTGCGTGAGGAATAATACATCGGCACAAGCCATCAGCAATGACGAGGAAAATACTGCCCCCTAATGCGCTGAACGGAATCAAGGTCCAGTGATTTGTACCGATGGTCATACGCACCAAATGAGGAATCAAGAGGCCTACAAAGCCAATCATGCCCGCCGCGTACACTACAAAACCGATGATAAGAGAGCTAATAATCAAATAGACTTGGCGGTACGTATGTAAGTCGCGCCCTAAAGTTATGGCCACCTCATCACCGAGGAGCATCATGTTTAAAATTCTGCTTTGAGACCAGAAAAAGATGATGCTCACGAGGACAACGACGGCAATAAACGGCAACATATCCCATTTAGCGCCCGCAAAACTACCCATCAACCAATATGTAATGGTTTGGATGCCTTCCTTATCGTCCGCTAAATAAACCACAAAACTAGAGAAGGAGCTACATACGGCGCTTAACGCCAAGCCCCCTAAAATCAATTTCACCGAATTTGGTCGGCCACCCAAGTTCGAGATAAACAATACACCGAAGGAAATCGCCATAGCCCCGATAAATGCCATAACGCCGACGAAGTTCTCACCGAACATAACGCCTACACCAAATAAAATAGCTATCGTAGCACCGAGAGACGCACCGGAGGAAATCCCCAAGATATAAGGATCTGCCAGTGGATTCTTAACGATGGCCTGCATGATAACGCCAGATACGGCAAGACCTGCTCCAATAATAGCGGCCATCAACAACCGCGGCATACGTAGTAACCAAATAATAGTCTGATCAGGACTATTCATAGGATCATCAATAGCCAATGGGCTAGAAAATTGATCTATTACAATATTGAGAATTTGAGAAAGTGAAAACTGTACTGTACCAACAGAAAGTCCCCATAGAATGGCTACTGCTAGCACCCCTATGAGGACAAATCCGCCAGCAGTATATCCAATTCGTTTTAGCATACTGCTCCTTTATTAATGAATTAAATCTGGTACCCCTTCTGGATATAGATTAGGATACAACCCATGCGATACGATGTCGATACCATCTAATAAACGAATACCAGGACTATATACAGCAAGCAATGGCAAGAAATGAACGCGTTTATTGCGCAATGCATTAACACCTTGTAAACCTGGCTGCGTTAATACATAGTTCATAATCACATCCGCTTGACTATATTCGCCGTCAGACACGATCAAGAAAATTACATCCGGATTCTGCTCCACCACGTCCTCCATGCTAATGGACGGCGTTTCCGTGTCGATCACATCGGCGTGCAAGGAAGCCCCTATATTACCAGCTAATGTCTTATGTCCATACAATCGAAAATGCTTACCTTGCACCTCAATAAACAATGCCTTTGGTGGCTTCTCATGAGCCGTGTGGGTTACCGTGTACGCCGCAGATTTTTGCATCTCTTGAAAGAGACGCTCTGCTTCCATGTTTCGATTAAAAATACGCCCCAAATCTCGAATATATTTATACTCCATATCCATGGTGAGCGCCGATTGAGCCCCCAAGGAGGACTCTGCAATATATACATTCGCTTGTCTCGCCTGCCAAAATGTAGGTGTTTGTAACATTTTATTTGTGAAAGTAGATTTCCAGCCTACCAACAAATCAGGCTTCATCATCAATACGCTTTCTAAATTGGCATATTTCAGATCCTTGTATGGAATTATCTCGTATGCCGTCTTCTGCTTGTATGGAATTGTATCGTACGCCTCACGGTATTCTGGTCGCACGTATTTGCGATCTGGAATCCCCATGCCCGCTACGATACGATCCCCTGCACCAAGAGCAATGATAGTTTCTATGGAGTTTTGCCACATCGCCACCACACGCTCGGGCACTGCCGTATAGGTACTTTCAAAAGGTTCACCTCGACGTACAAAGGATTCAATTGTCACTGGTGGCTGCAATTCGATATGTGCTGGTGTAGACTGATGGTCCTCAACAGTTACCTGCTGAGGACCACAACCTACACATATTAATAGACATAGTATTAATACGCTGAATCTAATCATTAGAATTTATATTTCGCCCCAATCATGAAGGAACGTGCTGGCATAGCCGCACTACCGCGACCATTGTAAGCGCTATAGCTTGTTTCATAAGCGCGGTTAAGAACGTTATTTACCACGATGTACGCCGTTAAATCTTTTGTTACATCATAGTTGAGGTTCCAGTCCACGATGAGGAAACGTCTATGAGTGAATGCATAGTCGCTGTTGCCAGTGTACCAGTTAATCAACAAGCCAGAATATAGACGCTTGTTATCATAGGAAATGTTCAATGCATAGTGGTTTTGCGGACGCAAGCTATTAATAGCCACATTGATATCATCGCTATTGCTATAACCCCAGTTTGGATCAAGAATCCAACCACCTTTAGATAACCATTTATCTTTCATATGAGAGTAAGACGCACTCATTGTTACATGTTCATTTAATCTGTGGTCTACTGTAATATTGAAAGATTGTTTGTTTTCTTTTGCATTAACTGCTGTTTTTTCAAACTCGCCTGTTCTGCTATTCAAAATTGGCAATGTAGCGATGGCATTTCTCATACGCGTGTAATCATAATGAACTGCTACAGTAGTATTATTACCTTTACCGAACGTATGTAATAGGCCCCATGTGAAAGCATCGCCTTTTTCGTCATCTAATGGTGTATTAAATACGCCATCAGTCGCACTGTAGTCGCCTGTTTTAAGTGGTCTTAAAATGCGAGTCCAACCTGCATACATGCTAGTCTTTTTGTTGAACTTAACTTGGCCATGTAAACTAGGCGTCAAGGCACTTACGCTACCTTTACCTTGGGAGTCACCACTGCCACTACCTTGAATGCTACCGTAATGTACATAACGCAATGCAGGAGTCAACTCTACATTTTTACCAATGTAAATTTTATCTTGCAAATAAGCATATAAAGTATTGCGACGAATATCAGAAGACACTACATCACCATTACGTTTAATAGAACGGGAATTCAAATTAGAGCGACTATAGTCGATATTAGCAATAATATCATGCTTATCAAGTTGGCGAGTCCATTGAAGTTCTACACCTGTTTTATTTTCTTTATACCAACTAGTTGGACTACCAGCCATACCGCCAGTCTCTGCAATCCATTGGCGCAATGCATCACGACGATCTGGGAATGGAGCTAAGTTAGCATCAACCCAAGCATTAAATTGCTCTACAGTTGCGCCATTAGGGAATGCCTTCGCATAGGCTTCACGAGCTTCTGCTTTTGTACCACGATACCAGGAGAATTTATCGCGACCTTCATAACGATGATCTAAACGATACAATCTTACAAAGCTTTCCATGTGGCCTTGGCGATCAAAAGTAAATTTTAAGTCTGTATCCAAGTTTTTGAACTTACTATAAGAACCATAATGACCGTCTAAAGCGAATAAATTATGGTAGCCAGGATTTCTAGAATCGCCGTACAAAGTTGGCGCATACCCTTTAGGGTTATTTGGTGTTATATATTTAGGATCTGTAATCAATTTATTGTTCGCATCAAATTGACCAATAGTAGCATTGGAAATGATACGACGCCAATCGTCTTGGTTCCAGTATTTACGACTAGGCGTAGAAATTGGATATCCATCGCGACCTTTTTTGAAGTTCATAGAAAACTGTAAGCTTTGTTTCTTATTGAACTCATGGTCAATACGCGCATTAAAGCCTTCTTCTTTCCACTTAGAACCAGTAAGTGTAGCTACTTCACCAGTATCACCATCTTTGTATTTTGAGTCTTGAGACATAGTGCGAGTAGCTGTTACAAAGTAACCAGTAGACGCATTCTTACCTGCCGCACCTTGTACAGTCAAGTTATAGCTATGCTTATTCCAGCTGCCTGTGGCCAAATCAACGGATCCACTGAAATTGCCTTTACCACGACGTGTAATGATATTGATTACACCACCTGTAGCGTCAGAACCATATTGAGAAGCACCAGGGCCTTTGATAACTTCGATTTTATCAATAGCATCCATATTGGTTACTTCATCGATATTAACACCCGTAGATTTAGATCCTCTTTCAGAGCTATCACCTAAACGACCAGATGTAATATTATCTACACGACGACCATCCACCAAAACTACAACGCGGGAGTCACCATTGATGGATACACCATTATTGTAGAATTGGTAGCCATACTCACCACCACGGTAACCAGGATTTTGGAATGTAACACCTGGAACGCGTTTAATCGCTTCAGTTACATCGCGATAATGACGTTTTTCAATCTCTTCACGAGTGATAACCTTTACATCACCACCAGTACGGTAATAAGATTGCTCAGTAATAGTATTACCATACTCATCCTTAGCCGCATCGGCTTTCACCGAAACATTATGAACCTCATAGCCTTTGAAGTTCTCATCATACGCATATGCTTGATACGTACCTAACGCTAACGTTGCTACGATAGCAGCAGATAAAATACGACGACTCGTCATAAACCCTCCACACACAATAAAAACACGATAAAAACACAATAAAAAATAATATTAAAACTAATCCTCTAACAAATGCGTCCAATGTATTTTCTTGAGTTAAGACTACACACAAACATAATTCATACATTATCAGCTATAGAAGATTAATTATAACCATAATCTACATTAACCACAATCGTAACTGGCTCACCTGTTGTATTCTCTATACCTCCAGAGCTCTCTACGAGGCTAGCAGCAGCATTATCGAGAATGCTAGAGCCACTACTACCGATCATATTCGCACCAGCAAAGTTGCCATCGGCATCAAAAGTGATTTCAAAGGAAACTCGTCCACTGAGTCCACGGCGCACCGCCTGTTGCGGCATCACTTTATTACTCTCAACGCGAGCGATATAACCTGAACTATCGTAAGAGCCCCCACGACGTTCTACATCGCCAGGACCTGGATCACCACCTTTAGATCCAGTACCTTCATCACCAAGCCCACCATTACCAGCATTACCACCACCAGGGCCTGGTACATTGCCACTTCCTGGATTACCAACAGGATTATCAGTATTACCATTCAAATTGACTGATGCCGTCTCATTGCCACCTAAGTAAGGATTCAGATTTTTTAAGCCTTCTGTAGGCTTTCCCGATAAATCAGGCAACACACTTCCTGCTTTACCGCCCCCTGCGACAGGTTTGTCGTCAGGGTGAATCTTTAGTTTCTCAGGATCTTTCTTCTCTTGAGAAAGTTCTTGCTGCCCCATATCGAGGTTGATAACCAGATCCTTATGCGGTGTTTCTGGCGGTTTTAAATGGCCGAACCAATTCCCTACAACCCCCCAGTACGCAATATTGATAACCAATGCAGCTACGAAAGGAATTCCATATCGTTTGTCTACCATAGAATCACTTCCGTTCTGTAGCTACGCTAACAAACCGAGCACCACTAATTTTAAGATTATCTAAAATATTGATAACATCCTTATACGCAATATCCTCAGAGGCACGTACAATAAATGCCTGTTGAGGTTCTTTTGCAACAATATCTTGAATTTCATTGCCCAGTTGATCAGGGACAATCTCACGTTCATTAAGATACATCTTATGTGTAGCTGTTAATGAAATTGTGATAGGCTCAATCGTCTTAGCAGAAGAAGATGAAGCCTTCGGTAAGTTAAGAGGAATTTGTTCCTCTGTATTCATGTACAACGTACTCATCATGAAAAATACGAGCAAGAAGAAAACGATATCAATCATAGGTATAATCATGATGGTAGGTTCTTTTTGTATGCCTACTGAACTACGTTTCATCGTTGACTCCTAATATATAAATCCATAATAGAACCTAATTTTTGCTCTAACTTTGCAATATCAGAATTTACTTTATCTGTACACCAACTATGGATGGCTAATGCTACGATAGCTACTGAAAGCCCCGTTGCAGTGGCAACCAACGCTTCAGATACGCCGCCTGTAATAACAGTAGGCGCACCAATATCGCCTCCAACGGCTGCGAAGGATCGAATCATACCAACAACAGTCCCCAAAAGTCCAAGTAATGGAGCCATTGTTACCATCATGCTAAGCCAGTTAAGACCACGTTTTAAACGTTCATCCATGTAACCTACCACATCATGTAAACGGTTCTCTAAACCTTCCGCACTATATACAGACTCCACGATAGGAGACACGAATCTACTCAATGAGTCATCACTATTTTTTATAGAATTTTCTAGAGTAGACCAATTATTACTATTACGACCTGCATCAATGCTATCGGACAACTGTTGTAACTCATGATTGATGTTTCTGTACGTACGAATACGTTCAAATAAAATAGTACATGCTGCTAACATGAATAGTACAAGTGGATACATAACGAAACCACCTGCATTAAATAGGTGAATTGTATACTCCATCATAGCCTCCATATAATGTATAAAATTACGTATTATTTAACAAAAAAATGGTCATCTATATTATTAGATTAACCACCAACATTGACATTATCCTATAAAGTATTTATAAGTACAATAACCCTATACCCCCTACCGTTATGGTATTTCTATAGGATTCCATTCTAACTACATATTTCATCCACCTTAAATATACATCTATCCACCATATATAGACAACACTAAGTTATCGCATAAATAATTCATAAATATTACAAGAAATATAATAAAATCTTCTATAACAACTATATTTAACAAGATAATTTCTTATATTTTATGGTATAAACCCATTACAATTCACTTTCCATTCTCAAAAGATTCTCTGTATTTTTATGAATCTATTATTGCTTTATGAATATAATTTATTTACACATGAACAATATTCATGCTCTAAGGTTATCAATATCTTTACGGTCTATTTCTTACTCGTATATCCCTCAATACATCTTATAAACTTATTAACATATAAACTTATACTCAAACTATAAAAATTACAATCCATATAAAAAGAGGACTAAGCCTTCATGGGCTCAGTCCTCTGATTATTCTGATTATAATAACATAAATCCTTAAAGCAAATTATATGCCATTTATAACTCTCATTTATTTTTTAGCTTTATCAGCTTTTACATTTTTATTTTCTTTTACCTTTTTAGGTTTTTCTTGTTTAACCTTCACTGGTTTTTTCGCATTAACAGCAGAACCTGCAGGCTTTACAAATGCATTGTTAAGATTTGTTGCCACTTGCAATGCTACGTCCGCATTTGGCGTAGAAACAATGGATTGACCAGCTACCGTTACAGTGTCACCACTATAGGATGCAGAACCTGACGTAATTTGATTGTTATGATACAATCGTGCCAATTTACCCGCCATGTAATAAGCACGCTCTTCGCCTGTGTAGCGGCCACTACCTGCTGGAGTATAGATATTATCACCGTTTACGTACACAGTACCATTCGATACGTTTACATGATTCCCAGAATATGTGTACATACGAGAAATATTATTGTTCACTCGATCGGACAACTTTGGATGATTGTTAGGCGCTACCACTTGTGAAAGCCCTTCACGGTAGTGTTCCCCCACTTTGTTGCGTAGTACTGCCATAGAACCAGCTGCACCACCTACATTATATGGAGATTCACTTAAAATCTTAAAGCCTAACTCATCAGCGGCTTTTTCTTGACTCATCGTAAACACTTGATTGGATAAGTAGTTGCCTGCCACATTAGATAAAATAGCTGCACCTTCACTACCACCAGCGGCAATGCCGACCGCTGTAGAAAGACCGATTTGCTTCTTAGCGCCATTAATAATATCTTTATGCTCGCCATGAGAGATTTCATGAGCCATTACATAGGCCAATTGATCATCATCTAGCGTATCTAAAGCACCCTTGTTAATGGACATAACGCGACCAAGTGTGGCAAACGCATTAAACTCCTCATCAGGATTCGCATATACAACGTAGGAACGCTTTACACTAGGTGTAGCCTCCAATGTCTTCATAATACGATTAACACGCTCTTGGGCTGCACTATCGTTTAAGTAACCAGTTTTCTCTTTTGTGCGTGCCAAACTCTCCTGTTGCCCCTCTGCAGAATTATCCATTTTATTTAATGCAGTAGATACGTAAGCCATAGCAATAGCACCACCAGCTAAAGATTGTACCGCAGCAGACGCAGCATTAACAGAAACCGTTTGCATCATAGTAGGTGTCATTGTCACTGCCATAGCAATAGATAAAGTAGCCGCTGTAATTTTCTTATTCATTCTCTCAACCTCTTAAACAATGATATAGCTATATAATAAAACAATATAGAATGTAAAAAAACGCCAGAATTTCCATACTACCTATATAATATTACTTCATGATAAATATAGAATGAATAATGGAACAATCATTCATCTATCATAAGATGGTGCAATCTATTATGGTTAATTCAAACATTGCTAACTATTGATCTGTCGTTACTGGTTTAGCTGAAAGTACTACCGCTTCTTTACCATCTTTAGAAACAGCGCCACCATGTGTATAGCCTACTACATCAAAGCCTGCCTCAGCACACTGCTCTGCGATGCTTTCATAATTTTCATTCTTACCACGCGTACATGTAGAAAGATGTACCGTAGTAACACCTTTTTTCTTAAAAGACTCAATCTTCTTAGCTAGATCCCCACCACTATGTGTGAACCCCACCAACTCAATATCCTCATCAGCATAACGCTCAAAGGAATCCGCTTTATTCATAAATGCTTTCAAACAACCGCCACAAGAACAGCGTTGCATTGTCTCCTCATTCACGAGGACTGCAATTTTTTTAGTCATAAGACCTCCTGTCAAAACATTGTACGCAATTATTATACCATAATCAATATAAAATAATGTGTCTCAGGATACATTACTTACAAGAAACACCCTGATGTACGCCATTATAAATCAGGGTGTTATATTACATAATAGCTTCTTCGCGGCCAAATTTACCGTTTTTGTATTCTCCATAAGCGAGGAGAAGCTCGGTTTTATTTGTCATAACAAATGACCCTTGTTTTACCACTGGTTCATTGAGTGGTTCTCCAGCGAGAACGAAGATTTCAAGACCTTCATCACCAGACTCTACCTCAAAGCGCTCTCCATCATTATTGAAAAGTACAAAGTCTGCAAATTCTATGCTTTCACCATTGGCACTACCTGTACCATTAATCACAAGGAAGCCTGTATTCCAAGTCATATTCTCAGAAATAGAGATCCATGAATTAGGTTGAAGTTTTAATTTGTAAATATTCATCGGTGTATGGGATTTAGCAGGACCTGTTATATGTCTGAAAGCACCTGTGTAAACGATGGCATCGATTGTTTCATCAAGAGACTGATACCGCCCCATTGTGGTAGCAGGTATATATTGATATGCAGGTGCATCGTTTTTATGACGTTCAGGTAGATTTACCCATAATTGTAAAGCATGGAACAAACGTCCCCGCTTTGCATATTCTTTTTCATGAAATTCTTTGTGCAAAACACCACTAGCTGCAGTCATCCATTGCACATCACCAGAGTGAATAACACCACTATTACCAGCTGCATCTTTATGTTCAATGGAGCCGGAAAAAGAAAATGTTACCGTTTCAAAGCCTTTATGGGGATGTGGAGTGACACCTGTATCAAAAGGACTGGGCTCAAAATAATATGGCTCGTTATAGTCGAGTAACAAAAATGGAGACATACGATCAAGCATAGGTGACTCATCGCTATCAGGGAAGTACTGACGTACTCTAAATCCAGTGCCTACCCAATGAATATCAGGAGCTTTAATAATTCTTTCAATTGTTCTTACAGGATTCATTCTATCACCTCTTAATCCTATTTGGCTTATATTAATAGTACTTTCCTTTTAATATTAAAATTTTATATGAATGACTATTCATATATCTTAACTCCATTATATCTAATTTTTTCAATATATCAAGAGGTGGGATATTACGATAGTAATTTACATAAGTTTCGAGCTACTCAACTAATTTACGGTTGATAATACCATTGGTGATATGTGCTGCAGAATTGATTATCTATGGTTACTTTACATAAATGTAAAGTTACTCAACTAGTTTACGGTTCGATACCATAGGTGCTACGCACCGCGGTATCGTTTAGATGTAGTTTGCCTCCTACCATTAGACGCGACTTCCTATCACACTCGCCCATGATAGCATATAATACAATAGTTTAATGTACAGCATACATTTTAGGGCTTCGTCGAACCTGATGCAATTGACGTATGCGTCGCATAGATCTAATTGCTTTTCGGTGGCCCTACTTGCTTCCTCACTGTGGATTTCCCTTCGCTGCTTCACAGCTCGGTAAATCTTACGTTCGGAAGAAGGTGATGTGTGGGCCCCATACGTCGCTACGCTCCTCTGTGGCCTCACACCCTACCCTTCCCAGCTCCGTCTTACACGGACACCTACATAGATAGTACCTCTACAACCTTGGCCGGAGATGGCTCTAGTAGGGTTAGCTAGTCGAAGACTAGCAAAAAGAAAAAGGCCTACCTTTAGGTAGACCTTTTTCTTTTCGTTAATCAGCGGCTTCCTATCCTCCCAGGCCGTCTCCAGCCAAGTACTTTCGGCGTTTATGAGCTTAACTACTGTGTTCGAGATGGGAACAGGTGGATCCTCATAGCCATCGCCACTGAATCTGTCAGAGTTTGTACTCTGAAAACCACATAGAAGTTATATATATTTGTTGCACATTCTGCTTAATGTTTTTGTTTAAGTAAAGCCCTCGATCTATTAGTACCAGTCAGCTCCAAACCTCACGGCTCTTCCACACCTGGCCTATCAACCATGTCGTCTACATGGGATCTTACTAGCTTATGCTATGAGAAACCTCATCTCAAGGCTGGTTTCACGCTTAGATGCTTTCAGCGTTTATCCGTCCCGAACGTAGCTACCCAACTGTACCCTTGGCAGGATAATTGGTACACCAGCGGTTCGTCCACTCCGGTCCTCTCGTACTAGGAGCAG
>OGEQ01001430.1_pt1 | contig 19511 bp, 18 predicted proteins | sample 1570731 | NCBI WGS metagenome assembly OGEQ01 (sample SAMEA2582132, study PRJEB24529) | metagenome | biome: Human gut stool | place: China | collected 2011
CCTCCTTGCAGATGGGGCACTCCTCGGGGGCGTAGTTGGGCAGGTCCAGCTTGAGAGCGCTGGCCACGATGGGGATGGGAGACGGAGCCTCGGGCTTGGTGCGGTCCACCACGCAGGTGATGCCCAGGCAGACGCCGCCGGCCTCTTCGATGACACGCTTGGTCTCCAGAGAGGAGATGCCGGTGGTCACGACGTCCTCAGCGATGAGGCACTTCTCACCCGGATGGATGGCGAAGCGCTTCAGGGTCATCACGTTGTCCACGCGCTCGGTGAAGATGGCGCGCTTGCCGGTCTGGCGGGCCAGCTCGTAGGCGTAGACGATGCCGCCCATGGCAGGTCCGACGATGACATCCACGTCCATCTCGCGGATCTTATCGGCCACAGCCTTCATGGCCTCGGCGCAGCGGTCGGGGTACTGCTGCAGATATGCCATCTGGCAGTATGCGCTGGAATGGCGGCCAGAAGACAGCAGGAAGTGGCCTTCCAGAAATGCGTCACAGCTCTTCAGAATTTCAAGTGCTTCACTCATGATATTTTTCCCTCTCTATACTCTGTTGTTTTCGTTCATGCGGTATTGTACCACGCATTTTGTCAAAACGCAAATTTATTCATAAATTTTAAGAATTGATGAATATTTGCAAGTCTTATACGTTTAATTTCTGTTTTATTCGCTCAGCGTGCGCAGCCGCGGATCTCGTCCAGCGTCTTGACGCCGTGGGCGTCCATCCAGGCCGCCATTTCTTCGGCGATGGTCTCCATGGCGCGGGGGTTGGCGAAGTTTGCTGCACCCACCTGCACCGCCGTGGCACCGGCCATAATGAATTCCAGTGCGTCCTTACCGGTGGCGATGCCGCCGAGGCCCACGACCGGGATGTTCACCGCGCCGACAGCCTGCCAGACCATCCGCAGGGCGATGGGGCGCACCGCCGGGCCGGACAGGCCGGCAAAGATGTTGTCGAACACCGGGCGGCGCTTCTCAAGGTCGATGGCGCAGGCCTGGAAGGTGTTGGTCAGGCTGATGGCGTCCGCACCGGCGGCTTCCACGGCCTTGCACATCTCGGGGATGTTCTCGGCCTGGGGGCTGAGCTTGACCATCAGGGGCTTTTTGCAGGCGTCGCGGACCATCCGCACCACCTCACCGGCAGCTTCCGCCTTGACACCGTAGGCCATGCCTCCCACCTTGACGTTGGGGCAGGAGATGTTCAGCTCCACGATGTCCACGCCGCTCTCGCTCAGCATGGCTGCGCCCTCGACGTACTCTTCCTCGCTGTGGCCGCCGAGGTTGGCAATGGCCACCGTGCCGTACTTCTGCTTGAGTTCCAGCATCTCGCCCAGCTCCACATCAATGAAGTGCTGGACGCCGGGGTTCTGCAGGCCGATGCTGTTGATGAGGCCCGAGGGCGTCTCCCACAGGCGCTCGCCCTTGTTGCCGTACTGGCCGTGCAGGGTCAGGCCCTTGCCGGAGATGCCGCCGATCTTGGCAAAGTCTGCCAGCTCTTCGTACTCCACACCGTAGCCCACAGTGCCGGATGCGCCGATGACCGGGCTGTTCATCACAAAGCCCAGCAGGTTGGTTTTCAGGTCAGCCATCAGAAGAACACCTCCGTTGCATCAAATACCGGGCCGTTCTTGCACACGCTCTTGCCCTCGCCGCCCCTGGTCTCGCAGGTACAGCCAAGGCAGGCACCAATGCCGCAGGCCATCTTCTTTTCCATGCTCACAAAGCAGGGGATGCCCTTCTCGGCACACAGGCGGGCGGCGTTCTTCATCATGACCGTGGGGCCGCACACCAGCACCACATCGTAGTCGGCGGGGTCGTACAGCTGGGTGACAAAGCCGTGGAAGCCCACTGCGCCGGTGTCGGTGGACACCTTGACAAGGTTTGCGATCTCGCGGTACTCCTCCATGCAGTAGGGGGCATCCCGGAAGCCGAAGAACACATCCGGCTTCACACCTGCCGCTGCCAGCTCGCGGGTGAGCTGGAACATGGGCGCGGTGCCGATGCCGCCGCCCACCACAGCGATTTTTTTGTACTTGCTCAGGATGTCCGGCACATCAAAGCCGTTGCCCATAGGGCCGGTGAGCTGGAAGGTATCCTTCATTTTGAGCTGCGCGATCTTTTCAGTGCCCTCGCCCACCACCTGATACAGAAACTCGATGGTGCTGCTGTCCGGGTTCCAGCGGTGCACGCTGATGGGCCGGGACAGGAAGGGGGCTTCGTCTGCGCCCCATGCACGCAGGGTAAAGAACTGGCCTGCGTGGGGTGCGTGATCGCGATCCGGCCAGACCACCGTCAGCAGGCGGATGTCCGGGGCAATGACCTCATTGCGCAGAACAGTGGCTTCACAGCAGGCTGCACGCATGAGCAATGGCCTCCTTCATATTCACACATTCGTTGTAAGCGGCTTCGTCAAAGGCAGTGCCCGGCTGCTTCTTATAGGCCAGCAGGATGCCGCGGCTGGAGTTGACCACGCCGCCGTTGCCCTTGGTGAGGTACTGGGCAATGTCCTCAGCCTTGCCGCCCTGTGCGCCGTAGCCGGGGATCAGGAAGAAGCTGTCCCGATACTTTGCACGGATCTCGGTGGCCTCCTCGATGTGGGTGCCGCCGATGACCAGACCGATGGAGGAGTAGCCGTGCTCGCCCATGTAGTCCTTGCCCAGAGCGTTCAGCTTGTCGCCCACCAGATCGTAGACGTGGCGGCCGTCGGCCAGCTTCTCGTACTCAAAGTCCTTGGCACCGCCGTTGGAGGTGCGGCAGAGCACGAACATGCCCTTGCCCTGCTTTTCGGCGTAGGGCAGGTAGGGGCTGATGGAGTCCAGACCCATATAGGGTGCCAGCGTGACGAAATCACTCTCGAAATCGCCGGTAAAGTGACCCATGGCGTACATCTCGGCGGTCTTGGCAATGTCGCCGCGCTTGATGTCGGCGATCACCGGCACACCGGCCTCGCGCACCGCCTTCAGGGTGTCGGCGTAGGCCTTCATGCCCTCAAGGCCCAGAGACTCGTAGTAAGCGATCTGCACCTTGTAGCAGCCTGCCACGGCCTTGGTGGCGTCGATGAGCTTCCTGTTGAAGCGCACGATGTTCTCACCGCGGGACAGGGTGCTGTCCACGAAGTCCTCGGGCAGGTAGCTGAAATCGGTATCCAGACCTACGCACACCGGGCCGCGGGCTTCCACTGCTTCGTACAGTTTGTCCATGTTCGTCATTTGGGTGTACCTCCTGTTTGCTCTCTTATCTATTTTATATCATATTATTTTGTGAAACATTTTCTCAGTTCTCTGCCTGATAGGTCAGCTTGCCGCCCTTGATGGTGGCGCACACCTTGCCGTACAGCTCAGCGCCGTCGAACGGGGTGTTGTGAGATTTGGAGTGCAGCTTGTCCTTGTCCACGGTGTAGGGGGTATCCAGATCCACCAGCACCATGTCGGCATCGTAGCCCGGCTCCAGCTGGCCCTTGGCAAGGCCCAGAATTTCTGCCGGGCGGGTGCTCATCAGGTGCACCAGCACTTCCAGCGGCAGGCCTTCCTGCTTGCAGAGCTTGGTGTAGCAGACGCCGAAAGCGGTCTCACTGCCCACCATACCGGCCATGCCCTTGAGCTTGTCCTCTTCGGAGTGGGGCGCGTGGTCGGTTGCAATGGCATCCACGATGCCGGTGCGGATGCCGTCCACCAGCGCCTGCACATCGTCGGCGGTGCGGATGGGCGGGTTCACACGGTAATCGCAGGTATCATTGGTGAACCACAGGTGGTGCGGGGTCACCTCGCAGGTGACGGGTGCACCCCGCAGCTTTGCCATCTGGATGGCATCCAGCGCACCGCGGGTGGACACGTGGCACATGTGCAGCTTAGTCTGGTAGTATTCGCTCAGCCAGCAGTTGCGCACCGTCTCGATGTCCTCAGCCAGACGGTAGTCCCACGGGCTGATCTCCATATCCTCGGCATGGCTCATCACGGTGATATCCTTCTGGGTGCAGATGGCGAAAGCCTTTGCCATGGTGGCATTGTCCTGCACGCCGTGGCCGTCCTCGGTGATGAACTTCACACCGGCAGGCAGGGTCTTGAGGTGGTCGATGCTCACACCGTCAAAGTTCTCGGTGATGGAGACGGTCTGGTTCACATCGCACAGGCCTACTTCGGCAGCCTTCTGCTCCACCATGAACGCCTGTGCCGCAGAAGAGCACACCGGCTTTGTGTTGGGCATCAGGTTCACGAAGGTGTAACCGCCGGCGGCTGCGGCGCGGCTGCCGGTCTCGATGTCCTCCTTGTACTCAAAGCCCGGGGTACGCCAGTGGCAGTGCAGGTCCACAAAGGCGGGCAGCACGGTCAGCCCGCCGGCATCGAGGACGGTCTCCCCCTCCCCGGCCAGTGCGGAAAGGTCCTGACCCACGGCGGCGATCTTTCCGTCTTTCACGAAAAGCTCCACCGGGCAGCCCGCAGCGTTTACAGCGTTGATGAGCAGCATATTCTTTTACCTCCCTGTTCGTATTTCGGATGGGCGGATGCGGGCATTGCTGCCCGCGGACAGGCAAAAAAAAGAACTTTTCCACAAACGGAAAAGTTCAAAAGGCGAAAAAAGGAAACACGGAACCCACCGCAAAAACGGCTGCAAACTGCTTTTTCAGTTCAGCGTTCATTTTTGACAGCATTCGTCCGCTTCTCCTTTTCCTTCGCATTTGTTTTCGTTATATTTTATCATAGAAACGCAAAATGTGTCAATGCTTTCTGTAAGATTCCTGTGTGAAAAGGTTTTGACTGTATCTCCCGGAATTTTGGCTACTCTACCGAAAACCCGTTTCCCGCCCCATAATCCCTGCGCGGAGGGGGATTTTTCTCCGTCAATTCCTACCAAAGCACTGTACATTGAAGTTTGCATGTGTTATTATAGTATCTGTCAAAAAGAGAGAGCCGCACCGAGGCGGCTGAACAAAAGGGAGGGTTTCCCACATGAGCTTATTGGAAGACGCACGGAACATCCAGCGCAAGGACCCCGCCGCACGCAGCGTGCTGGAGGTCATCCTGCTGTACCCCGGCTTCCATATCCTGGTCTACCACCGCATTGCCCACTGGCTGTATGAGCACGGGCACTTTTTCCTGGCCCGCTGGGTCAGCCAGCATGGCCGCCACAAGACCGGCATCGAGATCCACCCCGGTGCCCAGATCGGCAGGTGCCTGTTCATCGACCACGGCATGGGCATCGTGTTCGGCGAGACCTGCGAGATCGGCGACAACTGCACCATCTACCACGGCGTGACGCTGGGCGGCACCGGCAAGGACACCGGCAAGCGCCACCCCACCCTGGGCAACAACGTGCTTATCGGCGCGGGCACCAAGGTGCTGGGCCCGGTGTACATCGGCGACAACGCCCGCATCGGCGCGGGCAGCGTGGTGCTGTGCAACCTGCCCGCCAACTGCACGGCCGTGGGCGTGCCCGCCGAGGTGGTGCGCATCAACAACAAGGCCGTGAACCCCGCCGACGACCTGGACCAGCAGGATCTGCCGGATGTGGTGGCCCAGCGCATCCGCGATCTGGACCGCCGCATCGGTGCGCTGGAAAAGGCCGCCCAGGGCGACACGCCCCCCACGGCCAGCCAGATCGCCGCACGGCAGAAACCGTAAGGGTCCCTGCACATTTTATCCAGACAGGATCCGCGAATCAAAAACAAAGGCAGCCCCTCCGCACAGGAAGGGCTGCCTTTGTTCATTCTGCCGTCTGCACCGGCACCGTGGACACGGTGATCTGTTCGTAGTCTGCGCTGTGGGCCAGATAGGTGTTCAGGTCGGAGGTATTGGTGGTGATCATGCCGTCCAGCCGGGTGTAGGCCGACAGGCCGAAGGCCAGCACATCCATACCGTTGGCCGCGCCCTGCCAGAATTTGTCCTCACAGCCGGGCTTTGCCCAACGCCGGGGCAGGTACTGCACAAAGCCCGCCTCGGTAAGCAGCTGGGCTGCCTCGTCCAGCTGGGCCTGGGCTGCCGCGTCGTCCAGCATATCCGCTCCGGCGCAGCGCTGCAGCAGCACATGACACACCGGCCGGCGCGTCACCTCCAGCACCGAGTGGCGGAAGCCCCAACGGGACACCGTCTTTTTGCCGTACAGCAGCACAAAGCCCATGCTGTCGCGGCGGTCGGCCCGCAGGAAACCGTGGGTGATGTAGGGCATCTGCTCGGAATAGTTGAGGGTGTCCAGCGTGCAGAAATCCAGCGGCTCCAGCGAGTACAGCTCCAGATCGTAGCGGGTGAGGTGGGAGCGGTTGTAGAAGGGCATGTTGGCGCCGTTGATGTCCGCCGGGCAGGTGCGCATGGTCACCGGGGCGTTCTCTGCCACATGATAGCAGCTGCGGATGAGCCGCAGCAGGTGGTCCAGATCACTGCCATTGATGATGGAGGCAGACCCGCCGCCCAGACGGATGGCCTGCACCTCGCAGTCGGCCAGGTCGGCGGCGTTGGCCTTGAGCTCCAGCGCCATGGCCAGCACATACCGGTGCAGCAGTTCGGTGTTGTGGCCCTCAATGAGGGTGCGCCCGCAGAAGGAAGGCTTGCGGGTGATAAAGGGAAAATTGAGCTTCATCACGACCGGATGCAGCGTTGTCGTCTCCATGTTTGTTTCAAACCTCCGCATAACAGCAATGCCGCGCCGGGGCAGGCAGATGCCCGGCCCCGGCGCGGCACCGAGAAGAAAAAAAGAAAACCGATTGTGTGGAACGCACACGGTGCCGTCAGAGCAAACCCTGTTCTGGTCTTATTCTACCGGGCGCGTGCGGTTTTGGCAAGTAAAAGATCAGGCCTTTGCCTGTGCGATGCAGTCGGCCACAGCCTCCTGCACAGCCTTGACCGAGAAGCTCAGGGTGGAAGAGGTGATGGCATCCACGCTGGTGTCGCCCTGGCTGTCCACCACGGCAGCGGCCATGCTGCTGCGCAGGTCGTCCTTCATCAGGTCATCGTTGCCGGAAGAGGTGATCTTGCAGTCGGTGATGGCGTCCTCGCTGAAGGTCATGGTGACGGTCACGGTGCTGTAGCCGGAGTTCTTGGAAGCGGTGTAGGTGCCGGCATAGTACTGGCCGTTGGTGGTGCGCTCCTCAGAGCCGTTCTCACCGCCGCCGATGCCGTTGTCCAGATCGTTCTTGACGTACTCGGCAGCCAGGTAACCGGTCACGAAAGCGCTGCCGCAGCTGTTGCCTGCGGTGGGGGTGTGGTACTGCACACCGTAGCGCTGGCCGCAACAGTTGCCGACAGCGTACAGGCCGGGGATGGGAGCCTTGGCACCGGTCAGGACGCGGTACTCACCATCGGTGCAGACTGCAGCGTGCTGGCACAGGCCGCCGGAGGGGTTGCCGCCGGTGACGGAGGAAGCTGCGAAGAACGGAGGATCCTGGATCTTGAAGTGCATCATGGATGCGTCTGCGCCCCAGTCGGAGTCGTAACCGGCATCGCACATCTCGTTCCAGTGCTTGACCTCGTCCAGGAAGCCCTGCTTTGCGTCGCCCTCATAGCCCATGATGTCGGCCAGCTCTTCCAGCGTGTCGGCAGCATACAGGGTGGTGGGGTCGTTGCCGTAGCGGGCAAAGGCCTGCACGGAGAAGCCGTCGGGGCCGGTCTTGTAGTTGGCCATATCCTTGCGGACCTTTTCCAGCATGTAGTCGTTGCTGCGGTCCATGGCCTGATGGTCGTAGGCCTGATACTCGCAGTAAGCATCCCAGTTGGAGTCGGTGACGCAGACCATCTTCTGGCCTTCCGGCATCATATCCAGGTAGCCCACGGAGCCGTGGCGGGTGATGGTCTCGTTGAAGAAACGCTTGCCGTCATTGCCGAAGATGGGCCAGATGCCGCCGAAGGGGAAGGACGGGCGGCTGTTGATGCCGGCTGCCTGACCTGCACGGGGGCCTGCCTCCATGGTAGCGCCTGCCCACAGCATCATGCGGATGCCGGAACCGTCACGGCCCATGGAAGAAATGTTGTTCACGTCGGTGCGGTCCTTGCCGTAGGACCATGCCAGGTTGCGCAGGGTGTCGCACAGGTCCAGACGCATGTCCGGGTTGCCGCCGAAGTCGCCGGCTGCCACGATGACAGCATCGGCATTGACCTGGAAGTACTTGCCGTCGATGTCGGTGAAGATGGCACCGGTGACCTTGCCGTTCTCGTGCACCAGGGTCAGACCCTGTGCGCCGTAGATGTACTCGCAGCCCTTCTCCACAGCCTTCTGCTGCAGCAGACGGACGGTGTACGGCCACATATTGTTGTTGGTGTTGGTCTCGGTGCCGGTATCACGCCACTGGGTCATGCCGACGTAGTAGTAGCTGTGGCTGCAGGGGTTCTGGAAGTGCTTGTTGCCCTTGTAGTTCACGGCGTGTGCGTACTTGGCAACATAGTCGGGGTCCAGCTCAGCCAGCATCCAGTCCAGTGCCTCACCAGAGCGGGTGGCGTAGTCCTTGACGATCTTCTGGTTGGCGTGGCCCAGAGCCTTGACCATGTACTCGGTGAAGATGTCCATGGGGTCGTACTTCTCGGCACCCTTGTCCAGGAAGAACTTGGAGTTGTAGGTGGTCAGGTCGCAGGCATAGTTGTCGTACTCTTCCCAGGTCTGCACTTCGCAGCAGATGGTGTTCAGGCCCTCTTCAGCGCAGCGCAGGGCGGCGGCAGTACCGGCCTGACCGGAACCGATGACCAGAACTTCGCAGTCCTTGGTGTACTCGACCTTGTCGGCCAGCTGGGGCTCATCGCCCAGCCAGGCGGGCTTGTTGTTCATGAACTGCTCTTCCGGGATGTTCAGGGAATCGACCATACCGACCATCATGGAGCCCATGATGTCGCCGTTGCCCTTCTGCTCGATGTACTCTTCCGGGGTCTCAGGAGCCTTGGCGTCCGGGTTGGAGCCGCGGTTAGCCTGCGAGTAGCTGGTGGCAAAGATGTCATCCCAGGTGATGGCGGAAGCAGCGGCTGCGGGCTGCTCGGAGGCAGCGGCAGAGCTTGCCACGGAGGAAGCGGCGGCGCTGCTGGCTGCGTTGTTGGAGCAGCCGGACAGTGCGCCTGCAGCGGCAGCGCCCAGAGCGCTGAGAGCCGATGCACGGATGAAGTTTCTGCGCGAGATCTTGTTCATAGTGCGGAACCCTTTCTGTTTCTTTCTTCTTTTTCTTCCAAAGCGTTTCTGCCTTGCGCAGTTTGACGCTTTTTTGACGATATTATTATAGTGAAATTTTCACCAAAAGAGAAATTCAATTTCCGGTTTTTAGTTATGTATTTTTTCTATAAGTTCATTGACCTTCCCAAGCGGTTTTGTTACAATGAAGGAAATGCCGGAAAGGAGGCCCCCGTATGACCGACCGTCAGATCCGCTGTTTTCTGGCTCTTTATGAAACACTGAATTTTTCGGCTGCCGCGCGGCAGCTGTTTCTCACCCAGCCCACCCTGAGCTACCAGATCCGCACACTGGAAGAAGAACTGGGCACTCCGTTGTTCACCCGCACCACCTGCCGGGTGGAGCCCACCGAAGCCGGGCAGCTGTTTGCCGCCTTTGCCCAGAACGTCCGGCAGAGCTATCAGGCGTTCCAGCATGCACTGGCCGCCGGGCCCGCCCGGCGCGAAAAGCTGGTGCTGCAGGTACCAGTGACCATGGCATCGCGGGATCTTGTGTACCACGACCTGCTGATGGCGCTGAGCCAGGAGCTGCCGGACTGTGACCTGGAGGTGCGCACCGATACCTCCTGTACCTCCCCGGAAGAGGTTCTGCAGAGCGGCGTGGACGCCCTGATCCAGATGCTGCTGGAACCGGTGAGCGACGCCATCGACTGCCTGCCCCTGTTCGACACCAAATGCCATCTGCTGGCAAGCCCCGGCAGCCCGCTGAGTGCCTGCGGCACCCTGACCCCCGACCAGCTGGCCGGGCAGACCATCTGCTTTGAAAGCTGTGACGCCGTATTCGTGTCCATGTTACGGCGCTGCATGGAGGACATTCCCCTGCGGTGGCTCATGGTGCCCGACTTTGAAAAGGAATACGTCCGGATGCTGGCCGGAAAATGCCTGTTCCTGAGCCCGGTGCGGAGCCACGGCTACCCGCCCGAGTGGTTCCACCCGCTGAGCTTCCCCTTTCCGCCGGCACCCACCTGCCTGTTCACCCGCAAGGACGACACCCGCCCCTGCCTGCAGGTGCTGCGGCAGCTGACCCTGGCCGAACACCGGCGTGCCGTGGCAGACGGCCGCCTGTGAAGCCCCGGCACATCACATTTATGCTGTTCCAGGACTGCACCGGCTGGTGCAAGGCCCACGGCAAGACCATCGGCCAGCTGGAAAAGGCCGGCTGGAACGTGGGCGTCGCCTGGCAGGACGGCCGGATGTTCCACGGCCCCTGCGCCATCCGCATGAATCCGGCCCTGCCGCTCTCCCGCGTGCAGGAAGCCTTTGCCCGGCTGGACAAATACATATTCAACGGCGAGTGGGTGTAAATCTCATTTTCCCTGTAAAAACAGCAACGAGCCGCCCCGGATGGGGCGGCTCTTTCTGTCTGCCGGAAACAAAAAACCAGAACCACACTGCGCTTTGCAATGCATTCCCGGCCTGAAAACTCACTGACCCTGCTCGTCCACAGCCTTCAGGCCCTGGGTCTGCTCGATCTCAGCCAGCATATCCACGCGCACCTGATGGCGGCCGCCCTCATACTTGGCATTCACCCACTCGTCCACGATCATCTTGGCCATCTCCACGCCGATGACGCGGGCACCGAAGGCGATGATGTTGGAGTTGTTGTGCTGCTTGCTCAGGCGGGCAGAATAGGGCTCGCTGCACACGCAGGCACGCACGCCCTTGACCTTGTTGGCGGCCAGGCTGATGCCCACACCGGTGCCGCAGATCAGCACACCGCCGTCCACTTCGCCGGAGGCGACCATCTTGCCCACCTTGTAACCGCTGATGGGGTAGTTGAAGCTCTCGGTGCTGTTGGTACCGACGTCGATGACCTCGATGCCCTTGTCCTCCAGATACTTCTTGATTTCTTTCTTCATTTCCACTGCGACGTGGTCGTTGCCAATTGCCAGTTTCATACAGACACACTCCTTATTTTTTAAACAGAGGCACACCGCCGCAGGGTGCAGCGGTACGCCGTTGTTTGCGGATCAGATGTTGGTGCTTGCCATGCGGAAATAGGTGTACGGGCGGCCCTTGATGGACACCGACAGCTGGTGGATGTTCTCCGGGCTGGTGCAGTCGGCAAAGCCGCCGTCACCAATGGCGTGCACATCCGCGCCGGTCTCCTTCATCTTCAGGGCGATCAGACGCACGGTGTCGGGGTCAGCGCCCTCCACCGAGCTGTTCAGGAAGGTCATGGCCAGGGTGCCGGGCTTGTAGCGGTGCACATACTGCACCAGCTCCTGGATCATGTGCACGCTGATGCCGTTGCGGCTGCCCGGTGCGGGCAGGTCGATGCAGTCAGCACCGGCGTCGATCAGCTGGCGGATGATGTCCTTGGCGTCGTACTGGGCCAGCGGGTCGCCCAGCACCTTTTCGTTGATGCCGTCCTCCCACTTGCCTGCAAAGACGAACAGCTTGTCGCCGTACGTTTCCTTGACCCACCTGGTGCAGGCCACCACGTCCGTGATGGACGTACCGCTGCCGGGGTTGCCGCCCAGGATGACAAAGTCCACGCCCATGTCCACGCACTTCTGCACATGTTCCGGGGTGCACAGCATGCCTTCGCGGCGGTACAGCGCCTTCTTGCCGCCGTCCTCGCTGCCGGCCTTGGGGCAGCCCAGATACACGCCGATGGGGCGCTGGCCGCAGCGGGCCTTGAGCTCCTGATAGGTCAGGCCCTGCAGACCGGGGTTGTTGTCCCAGTTGTCCAGGTCGATGGTGTTCAGCAGCACCATGTCGGAGCCGAAGGCGAACATCAGCTCACTGTTGGTCACGCCGCGCACCAGGCCTGCGCCTGCAAACAGCAGGTGCTGGCCCATGATGACACGGCCCTCGGACTTATAGATGGACTCCTTGAGGTCCATCGGGGTCATCGTTTCAAAGTCGCTCTTGGAAGCGCTGATCAGACGCACGACGTTGCTCATGCCTTTTCTCCCCTCAGCTCCGGAATGATCTCTGCATACGGACGGCCCTTGCCGAACAGGGCGCTGGTGCCCAGAATGAAGCCGTCGGCACCCATGGCGGACAGTTCCTCGATGACCGTCGGGCTGCAGGAACCGTCGATCATCAGCTTGAAGCCGTACTTTTCCTTCAGCTCTGCCAGCGCACGCACCTTGTTCTTGGTGAACTGGATGAACTTCTGGCCGGCGAACCCGGGGTTGACGGTCATGACCATGACATAGTCGCAGAGGTTCAGCATCTCTTCCACGGTGGCCAGGCTGGTGTCCGGGTTGATGGCAATGCCGGCTGCGGCGCCGCGGCTCTTGATGTGCGCCAGCGTCTTGACCACATAGCGCTCACTCTCGGGGTGGATGTACACGATGTCGGCACCGGCATCCAGGAACCAGTCCACCTTCTCGCCGGGGTTCTCGATCATCAGGTGCACGTCCACCGGCTTTTTGGTGTACTTGCGGATGGTCTTGAGGTCCATCAGACCCATGGTGATGTTGGGCACAAAGGTGCTGTCCATGATGTCACAGTGGAAGATGTCCACACCGGCTTCGTCCAGCGCCTTGATCTCCTCGGCCAGGCGGCCGTAGTCCGCGCACATCATACTGGGGCAGAGCAGCTTTTCCATTTTGCAGATCCTTTCCTGTCAAGCAGGTAATCGTTTTCCTCATCCTAAAGATAGCACAGGCCGAAAGCCTTGTCAATAGGTTTTAAAAAAGTCATGTAAACGTTTACCCTTTTGCTTGCATTTTCCGTTGATTGCTGTATAATGGATGCAGCAGCCCCTCTTTTTGGGGGCATTTCATTTCCTTTTATAAAAGGAGCAAGTCTGTATGTCTGACACAAGCAATCCTCCGTCCATCCGGGACATTGCCGAGATCGCAGGTGTGAGCGTGGCCACGGTTTCCCGCGTCCTGAACAAAAAGGGCAAATACTCCGCCACCACCGAAAAGCGCGTGCTGGCGGTGGTGAACTCCTGCGGCTACATCTCCAACATGTCGGCCAAGAGCCTGCGGGAGGCCCGCTCCCACACGGTAGGGCTCATCGTGCCCAACGTGACCAACGCTTTTTTCTCGCAGCTGGCCTACTCCATTGAAACAGAGCTGTTCCAGCGCAATTATTCGGTGTTCATCTGCAACAGCGGCACCGACGCCGACAAGGAGCGGGATTATTTCCGCACCCTCATCGGCAAATGCGTGGACGGCATCCTGTGCATCAGCGACCTGAACGAGATCCCGTCGGACATTCTGGACCGGGGCGTGCCCATCGTCTGCATCGACCGCCGCCCCGTGGTGGACCGGGTGGTGCCCTGGGTGGGCAACGATGACCGGGCCGCTGCTTTTAACGCCACGGAGCTGCTGATCCGGAAAGGCTGCCGCCACATCCTGTTCATTTCCAGCCACCACTCCGCCTACACCCGGTTCGACCGCGACAAAGGCTACCGGCAGGCCCTGGAAGCCCACGGCATCCCGGCGGATGAAAATTATAGCATGCGCCGCCCCGGCATCGACCCCACCCCCATCGAAACGGAAGTGATGGTGTACGACTTTGTGCAGAAGGGCCTGCCGCTGGACGGCATCATCGCTTCCAGTGAACCAGCCGCTCTGGGCACCCTGTATGCCCTCAAGCGGGCCGGGCTGCGGGTGCCGCAGGATGTAAAAATTGTTTCCTTCGACAGCACCCTGTATTCCCTGCTCACCGACCCGCCCCTCACTTCCATTGAGCGCAACCCCCAGAGCATCGCGCAGAGAAGCTGTGAGCTGATCTTGCAGATGATGCGCGGCGAGCCCCCCGCCGAGACCGAGATCTACATTCCCACCAACCTGGTGGAGCGCGCCTCCACCGACGGTTGATCTCCAAAATCATTTTTCCCCGGGCAGGAACCGCCCCGTGTGCCGTTCCTGCCCGGGTTTTGTTTTACAGATTGGCAAATTCCCGCCGGGATCGCCAGAATGAACAGATCCCGGGACCACCTCATTTCCCGGTATTTTGTTAAAGATTACAAAATGTTATCAAAAACTTTCGGACAAACCAACCAAATATTTCCGAAAATCTTTGGGTATTCTTTCGCTTGCGCCAACTTTGGGAATTGTTTATACTACGAGTAGGTTTGTACGGTGTTTGTGAATTCTGCGTCAAGTTTTCACGCACCGATGATTTTAAATCTCTACAGGAGGGACAATACCATGAAAAAGATTTCTCGGCGTAATTTCCTGAAGGGCGCTGCCGTTCTGGGCACCGCCGCTGCCATGACCGCTTGCGGCGGCAGCTCTTCTTCTACCTCCACCGCAGCCTCCACCAGTGCTGCAGCGTCCACCGGTGCTGCTTCCGCAGCAGAAGCCAGCGGCAAGCTGGTCATCTACTCGCCCAACTCGGACACCCAGATCGACTGCACCCTGACCAACGGCTTTATGGTCAAGTACCCCAACATCGAGGTGGAGCTGCAGTCCATGGGCACCGGCGACGTGCTGGCCCGTATCGAGGCCGAAAAAGAGAACCCGCAGGCCGATATCGACTGGGGTGCCATCAACTTCAACTTCTACAAGCAGCACCCCGACCTGTGGGAGTCGTATGTTTCGCCCAACGAGGCCAACCTGGACGAGAACTACCGCAACAACACCGACGGCAACGTGACCTACTGCAACCTGTCCGGCAGCGGCTGCTTCATCCTGAACAATACCCTGCTGAAAGAGCTGGGCGTTGAGGTCAAGGGCTACGCCGACCTGCTGCAGCCGGAACTGAAGGGCAAGATCGCCATGGGCGACCCCACCGCTTCTTCCAGCGCCTTTGCCGAGCTGACCAACATGCTGCTGGATATGGGCGAGGGCGACACCCCGGCCGACCGCTACATGAGCGATGCCGCATGGGATTACATTGCAAAGTTCATTGACAACATCGACGGCATCGTGCTGTCCAGCTCCTCTCAGGTGTACAAGAATGTCATCGCCGGTGAGTATGCCGTGGGCGTTTCCTACGAGGACCCCGTTGTGCAGGCCATCATCGACAACAAGGACAACCCCGACGCCGACCTGTCGCTGGTGTACCCCGAAGAGGGTGCCGTGTGGCTGCCCGCCGGTGTCGCCATCGTGAAGAACGCCCCCAACATGGACAACGCCAAGCTGTTCGTCGACTATGTGCTGAGCGAGGAAGCCCAGACTGCCCTGTCCAAGACCACCATCCGCGGCACCATGACCTCCATCGCACAGGACTGCCCCGAGATGAAGCCCTTTGAGGAGATCAACGTGGTGTACGAGGATCAGGCTGCTGTGGCAGAGCTGCAGACCGAGATGCTGGAGAAGTGGACCAACCTGCTGACCAAGTAAGCATCTCTCCGCTGAAAAACAAAAAGTAAGGACGATCATTATGAGTGTTTGTATTCGCATCAAGGACGCCGTGAAGAAATACGGCGACAATACGATCATCTCGGATCTGTCGTTGAACATCAAAGAAGGCGAGTTCTTCACCCTTCTCGGCCCCTCCGGCTGCGGAAAAACGACACTTCTGCGTATGATCGCAGGCTTCAACAGCATTGAAGGCGGCGACTTCTACTTCAACGACAAGCGCATCAACGACATCGACCCCTCCAAGCGCAACATCGGCATGGTGTTCCAGAACTATGCCATCTTCCCCCACATGACCGTGCGGGACAACGTTGCCTTTGGTCTGAAGAACCGTAAGGAATCCAAGGAGACCATCCAGAAGGAGACCGACGAGTTCATGAAGCTGATGCACATCAGCGAGTATGCCGACCGCATGCCCGACCGGCTGTCCGGCGGTCAGCAGCAGCGCGTGGCACTGGCCCGCGCCCTGGTGATCAAGCCGGATGTGCTGCTGATGGACGAGCCCCTGTCCAACCTGGACGCCAAGCTGCGCGTGGAGATGCGCACCGTCATCAAGGAGATCCAGCACACGGTGGGCATCACCAATGTGTACGTCACCCACGACCAAGAAGAAGCCATGGCTGTTTCGGACCGCATCGCGGTCATGAGCAAGGGCGACATCCAGCAGGTGGGCACCCCCAAGGACATCTACCAACGCCCGGCCAACCTGTTCGTTGCCACCTTCATCGGCCGTTCCAATGTGCTGGACGGTGAGCTGCGCATGGAAAACGGCAAGCCCGTGCTGCACTTCCATGCCGGTGCTTCGATCACGCTGGACAATGTGCGTGCCGAGGAGTGCAAAAACCAGCCCGTCAAGATCTCGGTGCGCCCGGAGGAGTTCATTCTGGACGCCTCCACCGACGCCACCGGCCTGAAGGCCACCGTGGACAGCAGCGTGTTCCTGGGTCTGAATACCCACTACTTTGCCCACACCGACGACGGCGACAAGATCGAGATCATTCAGGAATCCCAGATCGACAGCATCATCCCGGATGGCACGGTCGTCCGTCTCGGCGTCAAGACCGAGAAGATCAACGTGTTTGACGCGGAAGGCAAGCAGAACCTGCTGGAAGGTGTCCGCAACGACAACGCTGTTTAACGGGCAGGAGGCAGTACCATGAAAAAGACCAAAAAGCTGGACATGTGGACGGTTTTGTCCTTTGTGATCCTGCTGTGCTATGCGGTGTTTCTGCTGTACCCCATGCTCAACCTGCTGCGCCAGTCCGTGGTGACCACCGACGGCGCTTTCACGATGGAGTATTTCCAGAAGTTCTTTGGCAAATCCTATTACCTGATCACTCTGTGGAACTCCTTCAAGGTGTCCATCGCTGTCACCATCATCACGCTGATCATTGGCGTGCCGCTGGCGTATCTGTACAATATGTATGAGATCAAGGGCAAGGGCCTTCTGCAGATCATCATCATCCTGTGCAGCATGTCCGCCCCCTTCATCGGTGCCTATTCCTGGATCCTGATGCTGGGCAACTCCGGCATCATCCGCAAGACCATCAAGTCGATGCTGGGCATCACCCTGCCGAGCATCTACGGCTTCAACGGCATCCTGCTGGTGCTTTCGCTGCAGCTGTTCCCGCTGGTGTTCCTGTACGTTTCAGGTGCCATGAAGAACATCGACAATTCCCTGCTGGAAGCCGCCGAGAGCATGGGCTGCAAGGGCATCAAGCGTTTTCTGACCGTGATCGTGCCGCTGTGCATGCCCACCATCCTGGCCGCCATGCTGCTGGTGTTCATGCGCGCCTTTGCCGACTTCGGCACCCCGCTGCTGATCGGTCAGGGCTACCGCACCTTCCCGGTGGAGATTTACAACGCCTTCTTCTCGGAGACCACCGGCGGTGACTACGGCTTTGCCTGCGCCACCTCGGTGATCGCCATCGTCATCACCACCGTGGTGTTCCTGGTGCAGAAGTGGTCCTCCAACAAGTTCTCCTTCACCATGAACGCCCTGCATCCGGTGGAGCGCAAAAAGGCCCACGGCCTGCTGAATGTGCTCATCCATCTGTTCACCTATCTGGTGGTGGGCATCGCCTTCCTGCCGCAGGTGTACATCTTCTACGAGTCCTTCCGCAAGACCTCCGGCAAGGCCTTTGTGCCCGGTTACTCGCTGGACAGCTACCGCTCCGCCATGAAGGTGGCCGGCAGCGCCATCAAGAATACCTTCGTCATCGGCATTGCCGCACTGGTGCTCATCATCCTGCTGGCTGTGCTGGTGGCCTACCTGGTCATCCGCCGCAAGAACACCGTGAACAATGTGATCGACGTGATCAGCATGCTGCCCTACATCATTCCCGGCAGCGTGGTGGGCATTGCCCTGATCATGGCCTTCAACCGCAAGCCGCTGATCCTGACCGGTACCATGATCATCATGGTCATCGCACTGGTGATCCGCCGCCTGCCCTACACGATCCGCAGTTCGGTGGCCACCCTGCAGCAGATCCCCATCACGGTGGAGGAAGCCGCCATCTCGCTGGGTTCCTCCAAGGCCAAGACCTTCTTCCAGATCACGGTGCCCATGATGGCAAACGGCATCATTTCCGGTGCCATCCTGAGCTGGGTGACCATCATCACCGAGCTGTCCACCGCCATCTGCCTGTACACCGTGCGCACCCAGACTTTGACGCTGGCCATTTACACCTATGTGTCCCGCGGCAACGACGGCATTGCCGCAGCACTGGCCACCATCCTGTCGCTGACAACGGTGGTCTCGCTGCTGCTCTTCATGAAGCTGTCCAAGTCCAAGGACGTCACCCTATAACAGCTCCAACTGCAAACAAAAAGCTCCGTTCCCCGCAAAGGGAACGGAGCTTTTTTCGGTTCCGGATCAGGCAAAGACCGCCACGATCACCTGCATGGCCACGCCCACAAAGGCACCGGCGGCCCAGGTGAGGCCGGTGATGAACAGGTTCTGCTTCCAGGAGGGGTTGGCACGCCACAGCACGGCCAGGCCTACACCGGCACCGGTGCACAGACCGGCCACCAGGCTGGAAAAGCGCAGAGCACCCTCCACATACAGCTGGGTGAGCAACACGCTGGCGGCGCAGTTGGGGATCAGGCCCACCAGGGCCGCCACCACCGGCTGGAAGAAGCCCATGCGGCCCAGCAGGTCGGCAAACACGTCCTCGCCCACGCCTTCCACGATGAGGCCGAACACCAGACTGAATGCAAAGATGAACACGAAAATCTCCAGCGTGTGGCGCAGAGCCGCCTGCCAGATGGGACGCTCGTTGCCCTCTTCATCGTTGTGCTCCTCGTGGCAGTCCACCTCGTCGGCATGGCCGGTGTAGCCGCCCCGCAGGCCTTTGGGCAGCACGCCCCGCAGCACAAAGTCCAGCACAAAGCCCACCACGATGGCGTACAGCACCTTGATGACCATCAGGACGGCCAGCTTATCCCAGTAGGCGGGCATGGACACCAGCAGCGGGATGGCTTCATCGCTGGTGGCAAGGTACACTGCCATCAGTGTGCCCAGCGTGATGACCCGGGAAGCGTAGAAGTTGGACGCAATGGCGGAGAAGCCGCACTGCGGCACACAGCCCAGTACCGCGCCACGGCGAGCGCATCGAGGCGCTGCTGGCAGCCCAGTACCGCGCCCGGCACAGCACCCCAGCGCCCGCCGCCTGCCAGCAGCGCCTCGATGCGCTCGCCGTGGCGGTGCTCGATATACTCGATCAGCAGATAGGCCAAAAACAGAAAGGACAGCATCTTGGCGGTATCCACCAGAGTTTCGCCCAGAACATCCAGAAACAGTTCCATAAATAATCGCTCCAAAGACCCGCAGGGGGTCGTCTCTCAATAATTTGCAATCAGTTTGCATTTTCGTGCAGGGAAGATTATACACGATATGCTTCCCAATTGCAATACCAAATTGCAAATTGGTTGCAATTTTATGTTATGGAACGTTGCTGCGTGCAAAAAAGCCACCGGCATCTGCACATTTTTGCAGATGCCGGTGGTTTTTGGTATCCTTACCCCTTCAGCGGTACAAAGCCCACAAGGTCCTTGACCACCTCGCCGCCGATGATCAGACCGGCCACCGAGGGTACAAAG
>OGEQ01001444.1_pt1 | contig 19337 bp, 18 predicted proteins | sample 1570731 | NCBI WGS metagenome assembly OGEQ01 (sample SAMEA2582132, study PRJEB24529) | metagenome | biome: Human gut stool | place: China | collected 2011
AACCTCCTTATGCTTCCAGAAAACGTTCGAAACCATGCTCGTTGATCTCGTCTACCAGGGAAGCGTCGCCGGATGCCACGATCTTACCGTTCACCAGTACATGGGTCTTGTCCACATGGAGAGACTCTAAAATTCTGGTGCTGTGGGTGATGATCAGCAGCGCACCTTTTTTGTCCTTCTGGTATTCTTCCACACCCTTGGATACCGTACGTACCGCATCCACATCCAGTCCGGAGTCGGTCTCATCGAGAATTGCCAAAGAGGGTTTTAACATAAGTAACTGTAAGATCTCTGCCTTTTTCTTCTCACCGCCGGAGAATCCCACGTTCAGATCACGGTCCCCGTAGGAAGGATCCATCTGCAATACTTCCATTGCCTGCTCCAGTTCCTTCTTGAAGGTCCACAGCTTGATGCGGGAACCGCTTCTCTGTTCCACGGCATTACGGATGAAATTCCGAAGCGATACTCCGGGTACCTCCAGGGGATTCTGGAAGGATAGGAAAATACCGTCCTTCGCTCTCTGGTCTGCGGTTTCCTCTAATAATTCCTTCCCTTTGAACAGGATCTCACCACCGGTCACCTCATAACGGGGACTTCCCATGATGGTGTAACCCAGTGTGGATTTGCCCGCACCGTTGGGTCCCATGAGGACATGGGTCTCTCCGGGACGAACCTCTAAATCTATTCCATGAAGGATGGGCTTGTCCTCTACACTTACGGACAAGTTACGCACCTGTAATAATTGTTCTGACATATACTTCCTCCTATCTCTAGCGTCCAACTAGGAATTACTATATCATTATATACAAGCATCTGCAAATATGCAACATATAATTCCTACAAAAGTACCGTACATTCTATTCAAATTGTATTACATTTTTTTGTATTACATTTTTTAGTTAGCAGCAACTTACTATAAAGTAAAACACAAGCCATTGCGAGGAGTTCTCTTTTTCTCTCACAATGGCCTTTGCTTTTTCTCTTTTTATGCTTCTTCTCTATCCAAAAGATTCTTCATGCTCTTGGTGCTGATCCACAGGGTAGATGTATTATGCAACAGAGCGGAAGTGGTGGGAGGAATGATACCTGCCACACCCAATACAATCAGTCCGGTGTTGATCCCTACGATCATGCGATAATTTTTATGGATCCGCTCCATCAGAGAGTTGCTCAATTCCTTCAGAGTAGCTACTTCATGCAGATTGTCCGCACCGATGGTGACATCGGCGATCTCTCTGGCGATCTGTGCGCCCTCGCTGATGGCAATACCAACATCTGCCGCAGACAATGCCGGGGAATCGTTGATGCCGTCACCGATCATAATGACTTTATGACCTGCCTGCTTCTCCTGCTCCACGAACCTTGCTTTGTCCTCCGGCAACACCTCGGAATAATACTCATCCACGCCGACGGTACCCGCAATTGCCCCAGCGATACGATCGCTGTCTCCTGTCATCATGACTACCTTGCGGATTCCGAGACTCTTCAGCTGTCGGATGACCTCCGGAGCCTCTTCTCTGAGAGGATCCTCGATGCAGATCACTGCAGCCAGCTTGCCGTCAATTGCCATATACAGGCGGGAGTATTCCTCAGGCAGCTGATCGAACAGCTCCTGTCTGCCCTCCGGGATCTGTGCCTGCTCATCTTCAAATACGAAATGGTAGCTGCCGATGATGATCTTCTTGCCGTCCAGAGTAGAAGAGATTCCATGGGCTACAATATATTCCACTTTGGTATGCAGCTCTTCATGTACCAGCTCCTTGCGGGCTGCTTCCCGCACCACTGCCTTTGCCATGGAATGAGGAAAATGTTCCTCCAGGCAGGCAGCGATCCGAAGCAGTTCCTCTGCGGGTTGTCCGTTAAAGGATACCACATCCGCCACGGTAGGCTGTGCCTTGGTCAGAGTACCGGTCTTGTCAAATACGATGGTCGTGGCATCTGCCATAGCCTCTAAGTATTTGCCGCCCTTCACCGTGATCTCGTAGGTGCTTGCCTCACGGATCGCAGACAATACCGCTAACGGCATAGACAGCTTCAATGCGCAGGAGAAATCCACCATCAGCACGGATAATGCCTTGGTCACATTCCGTGTGAACATCCATACCAGACCGGTGCCTAAGAAAGTATAGGGTACCAGCTTATCTGCCAGGTGCTCTGCCTTACCCTCCAGAGAGGATTTCAGCTTCTCGGATTCCTCGATCATGGTCATGATCTTCTCATATTTGCTGGAACCGCCGTTTTCTTTCACACAGATAGTCAGTTCACCTTCTTCTACCACAGTTCCGGCATAGACAGTTCCACCAGGAATTTTTCTCACCGGAACGGATTCTCCGGTCAGAGATGCCTGATTCACCATACCTTCTCCGTCCGTCACTGTACCGTCGAAAGGAATCACATTGCCCATGTGGATCCTTACCAGATCTCCTGACTTAATGGACGTGGACGGCACCAGGATCTCCTGTCCATCACTCACAACCCATACCTTGTCAATATTTAAGGACATGCTCCTCGCCAGATCACCGACAGACTTTTTGTGCGTCCACTCTTCCAGTATCTCGCCGATGCCTAACAGGAACATCACAGAGCCTGCGGTGTTGTAATCACCACGCAGCACAGATACACCGATAGCAGTGGCATCCAGTACCGGTACTTCGATCTTGCCCTTCGCCAGAGTCCTCACGCCGTGCCAGAGATATTTGAAAGACTTCACTGTGGTGATCACGGAACGGATATCCATGGGCAGAAACAGCCTGATCCCATAATGCATTACCACTTTATTGATCAACTGATCCTTATATTCCCGGTTCATCTCTCTGCCGGAATTAGCAAGATAGTTCTCCGGCACTTCCGTACCCTGATACGTAAAATTCTCCAGTGTCTTCAGTGCTTCCTCCCTGGAACCGGTATAGACTACCGTGGCATCCAGGGTGCGCTCCTGAATTTTGGCACTGACAATATTCTTCTGTCCGTCCAGATAGTATTGCAGTGTATCTGCCTGCGCAAAGCTCATGCGGCTCTGTAAAATGTGAACCCTGAGTCTCCCCTTTATCTCATGTTTGATCACAAATCTCATAATTTATGCCTGCTTTCATGAAGGGATTATTCTTCTGTTGCAGTCTCTGCTGCTTCTGCTTCACCATCATACTCTTTTGCTGCCTGTGCTGCTCTGTCCTCGTTGATCTGCTGAGCTTCTGCGTAGATATCCTCTGCGTTCTCCTGGATAGTGGTCGCAGTCTTCATGACACACTCTTTTGCGCGCAGAACAGCTGCGGTGCAGTTGGTGTACAGCTTCTTCGCATCCTTGCTGGACAGTACTTTGATACCTGCGGTTCCGAACAGAACGCCTGCTGCGAAAATACCGGTTTTTGCTTTATCAATCTTTTTTAAACATTTCAACATAATTCATTTCCTCCTGTGTGAAGTCTTTTGTTTATTCTATTTATGAATGAATATTATAATCACCTGTTTTTCTTATTTCCAGTTTTTTCTCCTTTACTGAAAAATTTTATCATTAAAGAAGGCCAGTGGATCAAAATCCACTGACCTTCTTGTATTCCTGTAATTTTTCTTTTGCTGCAGGAGTCAGATTCTTAGGCACCTGAATCTGGATCACGACATACTGATCACCATGGGCATTTTTATCCTTCATGGATACCACACCCTTGCCTTTCAGACGGATCTTGCTGCCGGACTGCGTACCTTCCTTCACTTTGCACATGACATCGCCGTACAACGTGGGTACACGGATCTCGCCGCCCAGGGCTGCGGTAGTATAGGGGATATTGACCGTGGTATACAGATCCTGTCCTCTACGCTCCCATCCCGGCTTCTCCTGTACCGTCACCTTCAGATACAGGTCACCGCTCTCACCGCCGGAGTAACCTTCACCACCCTTACCTTTCAGGCGGATACTTTTACCGGTATCGATACCTGCCGGAATGTGCACCTGCACGGATTCGGACTTGCCGGTAGCCGGATCTCTTAAGGTAAAGGTCTTGTCGCAACCATGCATTGCTTCGTCAAAACTAATGGTGATGCCGGATTCCACATCCTGACCTTTGCTGCGGTAGTTCGCCCGGCTGCCCCGTCCGGAGCCTTTCTGCCCCTTGAAATACTGTCCGAACAGATTGTCAAAAATATCCTCATCCCCGCCGAAGCTGCCGAAATCACCGGTACCGAAACCGCTTCCTCCGGTGCTGTAATGGAACGTGCCGTTGCCAAAGCCGCCGAATCCATCGGTGCCGAAGCCGCCTCCGTTCTTAAACTGCTCCTGATACTGTCTGGCTGCCTCCTCATTAAATCCCTCCTGGAAAGCAGCAAAACCGTAAGTATCATATAGTTTCTTCTTTTTTTCATCCCCCAGCACATCGTAAGCTTCGTTGACTTCCTTCAGCTTCTCCTCTGCCACAGGGTCTCCTGCATTGGTATCCGGATGGTATTTTTTCGCCAGTTTCCGGTATGCTTTTTTTATCGCTGCGGCGTCCGCTGTCTTGCTGACACCCAGTACTTCATAATAATCTCTTTTTGTTGTCTTCGTCATATTCCCTCCATTCTGCCCAACCGGTGAGCCACACAACCAAGACGTTTTCCATGTAAAAATCAGCCACACAGTTTCCTGCGCGGCTGACCACTTCACATCTCTTTTCAAACAATTGTCTGCTGTTGCAGTCGCTTGTTCCTCTTACAGAGATTATATTATCACTACTGCTTAGCACTCGCAAGAGTCGAGTGCTAAAAAATATATTAAATAATCATAAAATCCATAAACCGGCTATTACAGTTTACCACCCTTAGAACCGCCAAAGCTTGCGGAATTCAAGATGTTGGTATCAAAAGTAAAGGTCAGTCTCTCTTCGGTACGCGCTCTCTTTAACGCCAGTCCGATCATACGGTCCAGAAGCTCCTTGTAAGGGACTCCTACCGGCTCCCACAGATAGAAAGCCAGAGATCCCGGGATGGTATTGATCTCGTTAAAATACAGCTTACCGTTGTCCTCATCGATCATAAAGTCGATACGGGACACACCGTTACAGCCCAGTGCTTTAAAGGATCTGACTGCCAGCTCCCGGACTTCCTCTCTCTTCTCCGGAGACAGTTCTGCCGGAATTTTGCGGGATACGCTCGCCATGCCCTTGGAGCCGCTGCCCTTGGCATTGCTGACGTATTTATCTTCATAACTTAAGATATCTTTGGTGTGCAGGGGTTCTTCGCACTCGGAAGCAATAGCGTCATTCTCATCTCCCAGTACCGAGCAGTTGATCTCACGTAAATTGGTGATGGCGTGCTCCACCAACACTTTGGTCGCATACTTGAACGCATCATCGACAGAGTGGGTCAGTTCCACACGATTTTTAGCTACACTGATGCCTACGCTGGAGCCTAAGTTGACCGGTTTTACGATCACCGGATATCCCAGTCCTTTTTCCGCTTTGTCGAGCAGAGTCTCTATCTGCGCATAATCCGACAGAGTATACAGCTGCGCATCCAGTACCGGAACATCACACTCCTTTAATACTGCTTTCATGATGTATTTGTCCATGCCGATGGCAGATGCGGTCACATCACAGCCCACGAAGGGGATACCCATGGTCTTCAGGTAACCCTGGAAAGCGCCGTCCTCTACGTTGGTACCATGCACTACAGGGAAAGCCACGTCGATCTCTACCGGCTTCTTCCCGCCGAACATCTTCACCGGGAACGGAGTCAGGAATACCTTGCCGTCCTCGTTGGTCATGATGACTCTCTGGGACTTTTTCAACAGTTCATCGATATTTTTGTAGGATTCGATCTTGCCGATCTCCTCACCGATGTACATTTCATTGCGCTTGGTCATATAGACCGGGATTACTTCGTATTTGTCAGTATCCATGTTCATGACAGCCTGGATACCGGAGATCACTGATACTTCGTGTTCTACACTCTTGCCGCCAAACAGCATTGCTACTCTTGTCTTCATTTATTTTCCCTCCTGAATTTTCCTACTCTCTGTCAACTATCCGGAACCACTTTCGCGAATCGCCTCTGAGTCGTCTAATAGTTATCCGTCAGGTCATTCTCTAATAAAATATACTTATGTCCCTGCCCTTTGATGGCATAGGCGTAAGATACAGCTTCCTCCAGCTTGTCGAATACCAGGCATTTCTCTTCCGGGAATCCCTTCTCCAACACGCCCTCCCTGATGGGCTCGGTGTGCCGTCTGCCCACTAACAGGATGTAATCGCAGCAATCCGCTGCGTAGTTACCGAATTTATGATTGTATTCCACTTCCTTGTCACCCAGCTCCACCATGCCCGGCGTGATCAGGATCCGGATACCGTCAAACATAGCCAGCGTCTCGACCGCTGCCCTGGAACCTACGGGGTTGGAATTGTAAGCATCATCGATGATCGTCACCAGACCGTGCTCCCGCATCTGCATACGATGAGGGACCGGCTCGATACGGCGTACCGGGATCCGCAGTTCCTGCAGCGTCATGCCCATTCTATGAGTGACCGCGATAGCCCCCACCACATTGATGACATTGTGGGCCCCGATGAGACGCATCTGGAATCTCTCGCTCTCGCCGTCCGGGGTCACTACGGTGAACTCCGTACCTAACTGGGATACCTTCACATCTTTGGCACAGTATCCTGTCCCTTCCGTTTCGGAATAATAGAATATCTTCTCCGGGGTCTGATCATACGCGGGAGAAGCTGCCTGCTGCTGAATATAATCATTGTCACCGTTCAAGAACAGCATGCCGCCTTCCGGCAGGGCATCCGCCAGCTCGAACTTCGTCTTCTGAATATTCTCCATATTAAAAAAGGTCTCTAAATGCTGCGGCCCGATGGATGTGATCACACCGTGATCGGGATGCACCATATCACAGATCTCCTTGATGTCGCCCACATGACGGGCTCCCATCTCGCAGACAAAAATCTCTGTGGTAGGCTTCAGGGAACCGCGGATGGTCCTCACCACACCCATAGGCGTATTGAAACTCTCGGGCGTCACCAGTACGTTATATTTTTCCTGTAAAAGTGTCTGCAAATAGAACTTCACACTGGTCTTGCCGTAGCTGCCGGTCACACCGATGACGGTAAGTCCCGGGACGCTTTTCAGCTTTCTCACAGCATCATTGATATAATGCTGATTGATCCCCGCCTCCATGGGATGATTGATGACATTAGCCACAATATCCAGAAACAGATTCACAGATACCAGGATCAGGCACAGCCCCGGGATCCGCTTCATTCCGCCAAATCCACACACCAGAGCGAATACCGCAGCCGTAAGGATCAGCTCCGTAGCGAGCAATCTCTTGACCCGGGCAGTATACACCAGCTTTTTCTTCGTATTCATCCGCTTCATGGCACGATATACCACGATGATCACGAGCAGTACCAGATACTCGAAGATTTCAAGGGCAAGGTACGGAAACACACAGGTTACAATGCCCAGTGCCAGACCAAAATAGAGAATCCATTGCAGCCGGAACTTCTTCTTCAGCCAGTGAAGGTGTTCTTTATTCTTATAGCCGTTCTGCTGGAACATATGAATGTTATACCGCATGGTATAAAAATATGCCGGAACAGCAAGCACGACCGCTATCAGCACACGTATGATCATTTCAGATATGCCTCCATAATTCCCCGGAACTGTGCCGGCTTCTCAAGGAAAGAAAAATGACCGGTTCCCGGGATCACTGCAAGACCGCAGTTGGGTATCTTCTCTTCCATAATATGTGCATCCCGGATAGGAGTTGCCGTATCCTGATCTCCCCAGATCAGCAGCACTTCCTGACGGATCTTCGGAAGCAGCTCCGTCAGATCCTCATTCACCGCCTTCACCATACAATGACGCATCATGGGTGTCGCATTGCGGTAGTCTGCCGATCCCTGTCGGCTCCTCCAGTCATCGATCACCTCCGGGAACATGGCATAGATCAGCTTCATGTTCAGGAATTTCTTCAGGATCTTGTACTTGCGGATCTTCCATTTCTGTGCAGTAGTCCGCACCGGCAGGACACCGGCACTGTCGATCAGGATAATGTTTGTGATCTCAAAAGGGATGCTCTCTCTGGCTGCCAGCTTGATGATCACTCGTCCGCCGTAGGAATGCCCGATGAGGGTGGCCTGCTTTACCTGCATTACTTCCATAAATCTGCAGAAAAAATCCGCAAATCCGTCCACATCCCAGGGTTCCTTCGGTTCATCGCTGCCGCCGAAGCCCGGGAAATCAAACTGGATCACACGGTACCTGCTGCCGTCTATCACACCGGCTACGGAATCATACACTCCCAGATCCGTACCCCAGCCCTGTAAGATCACGACTGTCTTATCGCCGGTACCGGTTGTTTTATAACATATATTATATCCGTCTACTACTATATTCATTGAAAACCTCAATTCAGTGTCATTGCTGTTACAATCTTTTATTATAATCGGAATCTGTTACAATGGCAACCGAAAACAAATCCGTTTATTTCCTCAGGTTTCGTCCTCCGTGTCCAGTCCCTGCATCAGAATACGATTCCACTCTGCATTATTACTTTCCAGTTCTTTCTTCTGCATAATACGATTGCGGTCACTTAGGATCGCCAGCATTTCGTCCGCGATCTCCTCCGGCGGCAGATCAGAATAATGACACAGATAACCGATCATACGGCTCGCCGTAAAATCCGTGTTCAGGTTCTTCGTCACCAGATCGCAGAAGGGCTCCGGATACCCGCGGGCTATGAGCATTTTATATAATTCCATACTTTGTGGAGATCTTGGTTTCATATTTATTCTATGCCTTTTTAATGTGGAAGATCACGCCGCTCTTGGGGTAGATCCACTCGTCCTTGATCGCAATGTCATAAAGTCCGGCACGTTGGATGCAGGCTCCGACATTGGCAGTGCTTTCCTTATTGAGATAGGAATACATAGTGACATCCATTCCGTTCTTGTATTTCAGCTTGATATGTGGCTCCTTGGTCGGATCCACCAGAGTCACCTCGAAAATAGAGTTCCATACCCGGGGCATCTTGAAATAGATGCTGACCAGATGCTCCCCGCTTGCCTCGTTGCGGTCAAAATCCAACTTGAATTTCAGGATAAATCCGTTGCTCTTTCGCTCTACTTCAAACTGCGCTTCGTCGTCATTATCTCCGCTGTTGTCAATTCGCAAGATCGGCATGAACAGATCATTGATCACATCCCGTATCTTATCCGCGGGAATACTGTTGATGAAGTCCACGGCTTCCGGTTCCACCACCAGATCCTCATTGAAAATGCTCTTGGTGAAATCCGCATCCTGCCCGGTCTCCAACAATCCACCGTCCAGACTCTTTTTATCATAGGCGAAACCGAGTCTGATCACATCGCCCGCGTAGTTCTCGTCTGTTCCTCCCAGACACTTTACGCTGAACTTCAATTCCTCATCGATCAGGTAATACTTTCCGTCTGTGGCTCCGGGGAATCCGGCTTTTACATATTCCTCCGTCAGATTCGGCTCCAGATTGATCGTGTAATCGAACATTTTCCGGATCCTGGCGCCTCTTGCCCTGTCAAAATATTTCTCCATATTGGTAGAAAGCATATCCACCGCATCTTCATCCTTTATCATGGAGGTAATGGTGGATTTCAGGAAAGTCTTTTTATCTTCATCGCTGAAAGAATCTAGGATCTCCGGCTCTCCCATCAGCGTCTTGGTGATCTGCTGGGAGGTCTCTCTGGCGTAGGCATCCTGGGTCAGCTTGTTGTTCAGTATATCGAATAACAGAAATGCCGCCAGCACACCGATGAGATTCCCCACAATATTGTCGATCAGGTCATCCAAGGTGTAACCGTTCTTCAGTGCCAGATAGGTATATCCCACAAATACCAGCAATAGTGCGATCAGCACCAGTACCATGGTAGCGGACAAGGTGTCCATCACACTTTTTTTCTTCTTTTGTTTCTGATTATCCATGAATTTCCTCCCTCGTAAATACGCCCTCATAGATTGCGGGCTTCCGCATGTAATATGCCCAGAACCGGTCACCGTAATCATAATGCCACCATTCCGACGGCAGATTGGTAAATCCCGCATCTATCATAGCATAATAAAGCAGACGGCGATTTTCACGGACCTGCTCGTCCTCTGCCCCCTGTACATGCTCCGGTGCCTCAAAATACACTGCACAGGTCTTATCCGTAAAAGCATCAAAACCGCACCCCATCGAGAGTTCTCTGCCCTCCGGATCCAGAAGCGTAAGATCAATGGCTCCTCCGGTGGTATGGGCGGGAGGCACCTTTGTATCCGGTACCGGATCCGAGACAAATTTGCAGATCGCAGCCCTCCTTTTTGCCTCCGGCAGCTCTTCTAAATGAAAATCCCGGATGATGTCCACAGAATACTTTTCAAACAATTCATGCTGCAGTGCAAAGGGGCGCCAGGCATCCCAGATGCGGAACCGGTAACCGTCCGGCAGATTTCCCGCCGCCTTCACCAGCCTCTCATACATCTCCTTACGGACGAAGCACTTCTCTTCCGCATGGTCCATATGTAGGATCGGATACAGCATTTTCACATCCCACAGATCACAACTTTTCAATTCTATAAACGCGGAATCCACAAACGCACTGTCTATATAGCGCTCCGGATCCCCGATCGTCGGTATCGGCCTCATGGGATCAGCCTCCTTATTATTTATATTTATCATAATACCCCTTTCCCATCAGATATGGCAAGTATCTGGCACATTTCATATAATCAGATGCCCGGTGTTGGCCTCGCTCCGGTCAAAATCAGTATTTGCAGCCCTGTTTCGCTGACAAATTATATTTTTCTTTTATTTTTTGATTTTAATAAGTGCCGTTGGTGATTTTGGCTTACCATCCCTATATATCTCCCCTGATTTCATAAGCGGATTTATAACTTCATTTAAGAATTGACTTCTACTCCGATAGTTAAGAGACATCTGTAGTTCCTTTATAGGCTTTGGTCCTTCCATCTTAAGAATAGCCATAACTTTTTCCGCATCTGTAAGGCTTTCTAAATCCAGTTCTATAGCCTCATCTCTAAATAATCTGTCATATAATCTCAAATTCAAAAATCCGGGATATATAGATACTACCGGCTGTAATTCATCTGGACTGGACTTGTAAGATTCCATCATGGTTTGAAAACCAGTTCCACCTCTCTCCATCAGATTTGCCACATCCAGACAAGCTGCTATGATGGCATTTCTTCTGATAGACGGTATAGAACCGGCTGGATATGCATTGTAATCTTTTGGCAGTAACCATGACCCTGGTGAAACTATTTCAATTCTGTCTGAATAGATATCAACATCAATCTGTGTTCCCGAAATAGAATAATCCCTATGGGCAATGGCATTTACCAATGCCTCTCTTACAGCTTCCTTAGGATACGATCTGATTTCATCCCGTCCACCCTTTTCTGTTTTTACCCAGCCTGTTTTGGTGTTTCGTTCAATAAAGTTTAATGCATTCTCAAATACGTTTGCAATAGAACCTCTTAATCTGCTGCTATCTAAAACAATACCTGTCTTGTTTTTCCCTTTCCATAAACGGCAGCATATCATTGTGTCATCTTCATTATAGTTGTCTGAAAACATTATAAATCCTGATTTTGCATACCCATCTTTTGAAACTATTTCTTCGTTCTGCAATTCTTTCATTGTTGGAACAGATTTATCTTGTCTGTATTCCTTACAAAGATTAAGGTATTCTGACCACTGATTATCAGTATATGCCACCTCGCTTGTCTCATTATCTACACCATATTTTCTCTTTGAAAGTGAAATAATTTCTTCCGGTGTTGCAGGAGTCGCATTTCCATCTCCCTTTATAAAAACTGTTTCATTGTAATCTCCTTCTCTATATCTTATTACAGAATCTGCAGGAGCAACTTTAACAGCTAATACAAAATGTTCCGCATTAGAATCCACACTTCTCATCATATATGAAATCTTAATGTGTGGAAAAATATGTCTATCATTAATCCTTGAAATTAATAGTTTTGTTTTATCAACTTCTTCAAGATCAATTCCAAAGGCCTCCCCATCGTTTGATACACCTATAAATAAGGTTCCTCCTTTATCATTTGCATATCCAATAAGAGTTTTTGCCCATTTAATGGGATTATCCGGATTCAATACTGCTTTATATTCATAACTTGTATCTTCTGTAATAACATCTGGATATATCTCTTTGATTTTCATGAATCTCCTCCATATAATAATGTTCTTGGCATAACTATATCAAACATTACTAAACATTACAACAACATTACAATTACATCATAGGTGAAAATTTACTTGCATTTCTGCCTATGATACAGTAGGATAAGGATTTTAAATAATATATGACATTATATAAACATTATTACAACATTATTACAACATTACTTAAACATTATTCACTATAATGACAGGTACAAGTCCCATTCGTAGGCATCAAAGTCGGGGGCTTTTGACCCCGACATCATTAAATACAAAAACGGCATGCGAGTGCCTATTTCTCATAGAAATTTTAACATTTGCCATTTCCCGCAAGGCTTGTTAAAATAAGGATATGAAAAAGAAAAATTTATGTAAAACGTTATTAAAAACCATGTGTATCGTGCTGGGGATCCTCATCCTCGCACTGTTGGCTTACATCGTCTACCTCTATGCCAGTTATTACAGGATCGAGGACAATCAGGAACTGGTGGTGGAGGCACCGGTTGACGATACTACCACAGGTGCGGCTGCAGTGCTGGCTACGGATACGGAATATTCCGCAGTGACCTACAACATCGGTTTCGGTGCTTATCTGCCGGATTACAGCTTCTTCATGGACGGCGGTACCTCCTCCTGGGCGGAGAGCCCTGAGACCGTACAGTATGCCATAAACGGTGCGGGAGAGCTAGTGAAGTCATTAGACCCGGATTTTGCGCTGATCCAGGAGATCGATCTGGATGCCACCAGAAGCTATCATACGGATGAGTACGAGATGCTGCGCAACATTCTGCCGGAATATACTACTGTATTTGCGCAGAATTATGACTCTGCTTTCCTGTTCTATCCGTTTACCCAGCCCCACGGCAGCAGCCGGGCAGGACTCGGACTGTTCTCGAAATATCCGGTGTCTTCTGCTCTGCGCCGAAGCTTCCCCATCTCCACTTCCTTCAGCAAGTTCTTCGATCTGGACCGCTGCTACAGCGTCTCCCGGATCCCGGTGGACAATGGCAAGGAGCTGGTGATCTTCAATCTGCATATGTCCGCTTACGGCAACAGCGATGCCATCCGCCAGGGACAGATTGAGATGCTGTGCAATGATATGGCAAAAGAATACGAAGCCGGCAATTATGTGCTCTGCGGCGGCGACTTTAACCACGACCTGAAGGCTTCCGAAGAGGATGCGGAGAACTGCGAGTCCTGGGCATTTCCTTTTCCCAGAAGTGAGCTTCCAGAACATTTTACCTTCTGTCTGGATCTGTTGACCGAAGAGGAGCAGGCAGCCCTTTGGAACAGCGCCCGTAATGCAGATATGGAATATGTTCCGGGTGTTACTTATACTGTGACACTGGACGGATTCATTATCTCCGACAATATCGAGTGCCTGTCCTACGAGAATGTAAACACCGGCTATTCCTACTCCGACCATGATCCCGTGAAGGTGGAGTTCATGTTAAAATAGTGTCAAGATTTACAAAGTCTGTTGACAGTGTTTGTCCTTTTTTGTAGAATGAGGGCACAGTTAAGAGGGAGTAGTTCCCGGATGGTTTCTGATAGAATGGTAACCTAGAATGGTAACCGAATAATACAGGCAGCTGTCCGGAATGATAATCGTCATCACGTCCGTCGGACCGGTTATTATTGTAAGCAACGAGACTTTTATCGATCATTTTTGATGCGGTAAAAGTCTCTATTTTTATACTTTTTTCTAAGAATACAGACGCTTGCTGCAGGAAAGGACAGCTTATGGAATACATATTGTTACTCGTAGGATTTATACTTCTGATCAAAGGTGCGGACTTTTTCGTGGAGGGAAGCTCCTCCCTGGCGGGGATCCTGAAGGTCCCCAGCGTCATCATCGGACTGACCATCGTGGCCATGGGCACCAGCGCGCCGGAGGCTTCCGTCAGCATCAATGCCGCACTGGCTGGCAGTAATGATATCGCCATCAGTAATGTCGTCGGCTCGAATATCTTCAACGGGCTGGTGGTGGTAGGTATCTGCGCATTCCTGCACAGCTTTATGCCCCACGGAGAGATCCTGAAGCGGGATATGCCGTTAAATATCCTGGTAACCGTCGTATTATGTCTGATGTTTTTAGATGGCAGCTTAAGCCGCATTGAGGGTGCAGTCCTGCTGCTTGGCATGATCGTATATCTGGGATTTATGATCTATTCTGCCCGGAAAAACAGAGAAGAGGGCGAACCCGGCAAGATCCTCTCCCTGCCCCGCAGCCTTTTGTATATTGCCGGAGGTCTGGCTGCCGTTATCTTCGGTGGGGATCTGGTGGTAGATAAAGCCTGCATCATAGCTACGAATTTTGGTGTCAGCCAGAATTTCATCGGACTGACCATTATCGCCATCGGCACCTCCCTGCCGGAGCTGGTGACCTCCATCGTTGCCACGAAAAAGGGAGACAGCGGGCTGGCGCTGGGCAATGCCATCGGCTCCAACCTGTTCAACATCCTGTTTATCCTCGGAATGTCCGCGGTGATCAGCCCTCTGCATGTCCTCGGAGAGTCTGTCATCGACACCGTACTGCTCCTTGGCAGTGCCATTCTGCTCTTCGTATTCGCCCGTACCGGCAGACGCATGACCCGCAGTGAGGGGGCTGCGTGCGTGCTTCTGTATGTTGCATATACGGCTTACCTCTTCGTGAGGTAACAGTGCGGCTATAGACGCACAAAAAAGCGCACCTAAGGGGAGGTGCGCTTTTTTGTACAAATATCCTCTTCCGCCTTGGGAAGAATTTGCACTTTATACATTATTTTCCGTTATACCTGCTTTCCAACTCGAGAGTGCGGACAAAATTCTGGACTACTATAGGGCTTCGAAAGGAGCCTTTTTATGTATTCAAAAGAACAAAAGGATATTGCACTACGGATATATCATCAAACAGAGTCTGTAACTGAAACTATTAGGATTCTAGGGTATCCAACACGCAGAAATCTGTACACATGGATTGCTGAGGAAAATACCCCACCCAAAACAAGGAAAGAATACCCTGTAATTGATAATCCTCCTGATCATCCTCGCAATCCTCCATTAGAAGTAAAATTAGATGCAATTCACCGTTGCTATGAGCTCGGAGAAAATATAAAATATGTTTCAGAAGACATTGGATATAGTAGAGCCAGTATTTATCAATGGCGAAAACGTTATTTAAAAGAAGGTACATTAGGTCTTATGAATCACAAAAACATTACTCCGGGAACATTAGTAGAAGGTTCTGTTTCAAGTACAGTTATTTCTTCTGATGAAATAAATCAGTTGAAGGCTCAAATGCAAGATATGCAATTAGAAATAGACATTCTTAAAGAAACGATAAATGTATTAAAAAAAGACCCCGACATCGATCAGAGTGCTCTCAGCAACAGAGAGAAGGCGGTGATAATCGATGTCTTGAAAAATAGATACTCACTGCCATTATTATTACAGAAATTACAATTATCAAAAAGCAGTTATTATTATCAGAAACAATCCCTACAAAAAGAAGATAAATATACACTTTTACGTGTTAGAGTCATTGAATTATTTACAGAGAATAAAGGTCGATATGGTTACAGACGAATTCACGCCCTACTTAAGCGTGAAAATATAATTGTCTCAGAAAAAGTTATTCGTAGGATTATGAAAGAAGAACAACTTGTAGTAAAAATCAAACGAACTCGTAAATATAATTCCTATCAAGGTGAAATATCTCCAGCAGTAGATAATCTAATTAACAGAAATTTTTCTGCATCTAAACCTAACGAAAAGTGGTTAACAGATATAACCGAGTTTGCAATTCCGGCAGGAAAGGTTTATTTATCGCCTATAGTAGATTGTTTTGATGGCTTACTTGTCAATTGGAATATAAGCACTTCTCCAGATGCATTACTTGTCAATTCTATGCTTGACGATGCAGCTAAATTACTATCTGTAGGAGAAAAACCAATCATACATTCAGACAGAGGCGTACACTACCGCTGGCCAGGCTGGATTGACAGGATGGAGAAAAATGGTTTCATACGATCAATGTCAAAGAAAGGCTGTTCACCTGATAATTCTGCCTGTGAGGGCGTATTTGGAAGAATTAAAAATGAGATGTTCTATAATGCAGATTGGTCTGGGGTAAACATCTCAGAATTTATTGGTATTTTAAATGATTATCTTTATTGGTATAATGAAAAAAGAATAAAAAAATCATTAGGATATTTGAGTCCTATAGAGTACAGACATAGACTTGGATTGGTCACTTAGATAGTCCAAGAAAATGTCCGCACCCTCCTCTGCGAAAAAAACTTTGTAATCTCTACCTTTTCCGCTCAACATATCTTGATAGCTATCCATTACTTTCTGGCGAACTACATTATTATCTACTTTGCTATCCGAATCGACAATATGTCTGTTCCCTTGAGCCATTACTTCCATAGCCTACATCCTCCTTACCTTAAAGTCAAATCCGGTCTAATATGTTCAACGGTATTCTCACACATTCCGATTTTATTATATCCGACTCTTCACGTTTAATCAACATATAATCACTGAATTCAGATCTCATGTAATGCAAAAGAGCACTCCCACATAGGAATGCTCTTCATTATTTGTGGCAGATATCTCTCCACTGGCAGTCGCCGCAGATGACCTTGCCATATCCCGGCTGCAGAATCTTCTCTTCCACGATCCGCTCAAATTCCGCAAAAGTCATTTCCTGCCCTGCCTTTAATCCGGTGTATTTCAATACACCCGCATCATACCGGTCTACCTTCTCCGCAGACTCGCAGCTGCCACCCTTATTATGGGGGCAGGCGCTGCAGATTTCATCCGTCGCTCCGACCAGCTGCAGGGATGCCGGTCCATTTTTCCCCAGAAGCCATTCCTTCACCTCCGCCATATGCTTAGTGAACCCTTCACTGTATCCCTTCCCTTCGAAAAAATACAGGCACATGCCGTGGTGCGGACGGATCCGGTAAGTTGTTGTCACTTCCATATCCGGTGTATCCTTTATTCCTGTCCGTTCAGCTTCAGAGCCTTAGACAGTCTCTTGCTCAGTGTCAGTGCCAGTGCGATCTTCACCAGATCCGGAATGATGAAAGGAATTACACACCAGCCCAGTACGGTAGCCAGACCGACAGCTCCGGAATTCTGCGCATATACAACCATGAACCACACCGTTCCGATAGCATAGCACACGATCAGACCCAGTACCATGGACACACCAAGCACCCATGTCTTACGTCCGAACAGCTTCTCGATCAGCCACATTACTAATGCAGAGAATAAAAATCCGACAATGTAACCACCGGTGTTGCCCAGCAGAACACCGATACCACCAGAGAACCCGGCGAATACAGGAATACCTACCGCACCCAGTAAAATATAGATCAATACCGCAAGGCTTCCTCTCTTACCGCCCAGTACGCCGACTGCCAGGAATACTGCAAAAGTCTGTAACGTAAAAGGAACCGTCATCGGGATGGAGATCCAGGAGCAGATCGCGATCAGAACCGCAAATACCGCAATGTACACCATGTCATAAGTCTTGCTACGAGTTGTTGTCTGTGTTGTCATAATAAAAAACCATGCCTTTCTGTCAGATGTCTTTTGTAAAAACCTCTGTTAGAATAGCATGGTGTTTTTCAATTGTCAACCTTTTTATAATATGGTTAACAATTGAGTAGATTCTCTGGTCAGGACTGCTTCATCGCCTTCTTATTCCGGTACATATCCTCATCTGCACGCTCACGCACCTTCTCCGGATCCGTATCATCCGCCGTGAATACAGCATACCCATAGGCAATTCCCACAGGAACGGGAATGATGTTCTTATGATTCAAGATCTCTACATCCTGATCGATCTTATGCATCACACGTTCTATCTTAAAATATCTTCCCTTCGGAATGATACAGCAGAATTCATCTCCGCCAATGCGATAACATTTCCCATAGCGTTCACAATTGTCCTCTATGATATGTGCCGCGTTGATAATATACTCATCCCCTGCCCTATGGCCATATTGATCGTTACACTGCTTAAGATTATTCAGGTCAAAGGTCACTATGACATACCCTTCAAAATCCTTCTCATTTTACACAAAATAATCATAAGCATTTCGATTGTACATGCCGGTCATGGAATCATTCAGGGCAAACTGTTCCAGCTCCTCCACCCTGCGACCTTTTTTCAGCCGGGCAACCGTCTGTCTGGCGGATTCTATTCCCAGCACCACAATAAAGATCAAGAAAGAGATTCTGCCAAAGACACCTACATCATTGCTGGTTTTATAATAACCACTCACATCTACAATGGTAGCAAAAAATACAAGCAGCAGTGCCCCTACACATGCCTTCAGCCTCTGATCCAGCTGCCTTCTGGCAATTTTGCTACAGATGACCACCAGCAGGTATAGAATCATCAGAATGATCAACGCATGCGTCATCCACAGGCTTCTCCGGAACTCATATATCTCTGTTGCATTCAGTATATGCGTCAGGACGATCAATGCCAGATTAGCATTACAGATAATTCTACAAAACCGGTCATCCCTGATCTCCAGAAAGCTCTTCACAAACAGGATAAAGGACATTGGCAACAGCATGAGCGTAGCAAATGCCAGATAAGAGCATCCCTGCCTGTTGGCCAGGAGCAGCGTTGCCACATCCGTCTCATTGGCCGACCATGTTCCCAGCAGGATCGAAAAAATACCCAGATACAATAAGGTTCCGTCGATCCGGCTTCCGCAGCGGATAACGATCCAATAAATACTAATATACAATCCTATCAGTATCACCATCATGCTGATGAGAAAGGCAGGCATTGCCCGGCGCATCACCCCACGATAAATATTATAGCCGCCACCGATATAAAACGTCTTCTGCTGGCCTGCCGTTTCCGGATAACAAGGGGTGAACTGTACCTGCAAGCTGCTCACATTACTTGAAAACCTGACAATATTCCAGGTCCAGCCCGGAGTATTTCCCCATATGCCGGGTACAGCATCCAGCTGATAGATCAGCTTCCCATCTGCATACACCACAATCTCCTGATGTGTCGAATAAAACACGATCGAGTTCGTCTCATCATCGTTTTGATCCAATTTAAAATCGTACAGCTCCCTGCCGTCATCCAAGACGCTGACTGCGTCCGGCGTACACTCCTGTAATGACT
>OGEQ01001448.1_pt1 | contig 19300 bp, 24 predicted proteins | sample 1570731 | NCBI WGS metagenome assembly OGEQ01 (sample SAMEA2582132, study PRJEB24529) | metagenome | biome: Human gut stool | place: China | collected 2011
TCTTTTTGTCTTCAACAAGAGAACATTCTATCAGGCTGCGGAAAAAAAGCAAACAGCAGGAGTTTCGTTTCAGGAAATGTTTTCTTGAAAAATTTCTTGAAATGATATATACTGATGGAAAACAACCTCAATAAGCGGTGTGTCCGATCAAGAAGAAGGAAATGGATATTTTAAGGAAACAAGTTGTATGAACGAGATCAATATCTATATCGGCGGTCAGATCCGCAAATACCGCAAAGCCAACGGCATGACGCTGCAGCAGTTGGCGGATGTCATCCACAAGAGCCGTGCCACGGTCTGTAAATATGAAAACGGAGAGATCTCCATTGATATCGCCACTTTATATGAGATCAGTCAGGCGCTGCAGGTTTCCTTCGGGCAGCTGACCAGCTATCAGCCGACCCTTCTGCCGTCCCCGCCGCCCACGGTGGGGACGCTGCAGCGGAGCCCGTTTTTTCAGGCTAAGCGGCTGTATTTCTATTTTTATGACGGCCGCTATCACCGTTTGAAGGACGGTGTGATCGACATTCACGAGCACGCGGAGCGGCCCGGCACCTATGTGGCGAGCTTTACGCTCTGCTCGGTTTCTGGCAACGGATGCAGCAATGAATCCTATTATACAGGGCACGTTGTTTACAGCGATATGCTGATCCGGTTTACCTTTTTCAACCAGCTCAATCCGCTGGAGGAAGACCTGCTGTATATTTTCAATCCGTTGGAGATGCGAGACTATACCGATGGGCTTCTCTGCGGCATTTCCAGCGCGGACCTGATGCCCTGCGCCTTTCGCTGTCTGGTGACGCTGAATCCGCAGGAACTGGACGAGAGCCTGCGCCAACGGCTGTTGTTCTCCAAACAGGAGATCCGGCGGTGGGGGAAGCTGAATATGCTGCTGATCGGCAACCGCAGTGCAGAGGATTCCGCATTTTTGTGATTGAAGAAAAGAAGAAAAAAAGGGGAGAAGGACGTTTCCGTCCTTCTCCTTTTCATATTTCGATATTGTTTATTTCCGCTTGGGGATATCCACCTTGGAGAGGGGATTCGCCTTCGCGGCGACACGCAGAGCTTCATTATCAATATGAGTGTAGATCTCCGTGGTATTCAGGTGGTCATGTCCCAAAACCTCCTGGACCGCCCGGACATCCACGCCGTTTTGCAGCATCAGCGTTGCCGCCGTGTGCCGCAGCTTATGAGAAGAATACTGGGTGGCGTCCAAACCGGCCTCTAAAAGCCGCTTTTTCACCATGGCATGAACGGTGGACCGGCTGATCCGCTCGTTCTGAGAGGACAGGAACAGTGCGTTGGCGTCCCGCCCGGTGATGGGCCGCCGGACCGCCAGATAGCGGTTCAGCGCCGCTTGGCAGGCGTCATTGAGGTAAAGAATACGAACTTTGTTGCCCTTACCAAGAATGCGCATGGTCTCATCCTGAATGTCCTGCAAATTCAATCCTACCAGCTCGGAGATCCGGAGTCCGCAGTTAAGGAACAGGGTCAGGATGGCGTAATCGCGCTCCTGATTTTTACCGTCCACGGCGCTGAGCAGATCCTTGCTTTGCTCCAATGTCAAATAGCGTGGCAATTCCTTTTTCAGCTTGGGCGCGTCGATATCTTTGACAGGATTTTCACGAAGTAGATGGGCCTTGTTGGTCAGGTAATTGTAAAAGGAGCGGATCGTGGCGATTTTTCTGGCACGGGACGCGGCGTTCAGACCGTAGTCCGAATGGGAGCTGTTCTGAAACCGGACCCGATCCCGGCTGAGGTAGGTCATATAGCTGTAAATGTCCGACAGCTTGATGCTGCCGACAAATTCCAGATCTACGTCCATAATACTGATCTCATCCAGAGACTTGTCAGCCAGATCGGGATCACGGATCTGTTTCATATAGCGGAAGAAATTTCGCAGATCCAGGTAGTATTCATCTACGGTGCGCTGGGAATGGGCCTTGATGGTCTCGTGATAAGAAAGAAAATCCCGCAGGATCTCCGGTGCTTCGGTACGATAATCAGACATAGCTGGCTGGCGGGATATTCGCGCTAAAAAGCGGTCAAATGTCGAGGGAGGCTGAAAACGTCTCCCTTAAATTGAACAAAATTTTTATTTTGTTCAAAAGACCATCTCGCCAGTTTTGCCCCCCTTTCGGCTACGGATTGCCCGGCGTTTACGCCGGGCGGATTGCTTGGGCTACGTCTAAGCAATCCGTGTAGATTGTAGAAAAATCTACACTTCTACAAAAATAATAAATTATGTAGAAAACGCCTTGGGGCGTTTTCTTTCGTTTCCCCGGTCTCAGTCAGCTGCGCTGGTGATGCTGGCATTTTTTTTGCGTAAGGTTTTATTTTTTTTGTTTATTACGCTTTGCCACATTTTTGCATCTTTTCTGACTTCCTTGAAATGGCCTGTTTCAAATGCCCATGCTAATAGTTCATCGAGGTCTTTGCAACTATTATTTTGAATGTATGTGTATACTTCCTGTGATTTTGTCATGTTTCCTCCTTATATCTGGGCCATTTTAGATTTTTAGGTAATTCCAATATATAATCTGCTGATACTTTGTATATTTTGCATAATTCCATTAGATTTCTTGCTCCCGGTTCGCTTGTTCCTTTTCTCCATCTTGCTATTTGTTGTCGGCTTACGCCTATTTTCATGGCTAATTCAGCTATGCTGATTTCTCCATCTTCTATTATTTCATCAATTTTGTTTGGTATGCTCATATATGTCCTTTCTTTTTTGTTTGATTCGCTGATTGTAGCATATATGTTACACTTTCTATTGACATGGAATATAAATGTTCCTATAATTGTTTCATGGAACATAAATGTTCCACATTTAAGGGGGTCAATAAAATGGAAATTGTTGCTATCAAGCGTTCCGGGAATGGTCAAACTGTTTGCGCTCGTTGTAAGCGTCTGGGCATTTCTTATCCTGTTTTTTGGGATTCGATGCTTTATAACGTTCCCGGCTTGAAAGGTTGCTTCTGTGCGCAATGTGTAGCGGCTATGCGTGTGGATTCTAAGGAAGTTCTTCCTTTCCTTTAAGTCACATTTAAGGGGGCCAAATTTATGTTTGCTATTTGCCGTGTAAATTCTATTTCCGGTGCTGTGAAGTATCTAACTGAAAAACAAGGTTGGTCTAGGTTTCCAAATCGTGCTTTTCTGTTTGGTTCTTCTTTCGATGCTGACGATTTTCTTTCTTTTGCCTTTCCTTTTTCTCCTCCTCTTCCGTTTTATTATGAGGTTTGTGAAATTCGTTCGGCTTCTAAAGACTAAATAGTGGGGGTGCTGGGTATGCAAAGAGTGTATAACCTTCCTTCTCACCTTCCCCCGGCGATTCCCTCTCATGAGGTTATCCCCTCTCGGTTTTATGCGCTGGGTGAAACGTGTACGGTCTTTGATGATCGTGACCGGGCTATTGTGGCCAGGTTTCGTAGAAGTAAAAAAATCAAGCTGAGAGGTCAGGTACATATAGATGGCTTCTGAAAAGCAATCTCGTATTTTCCTCGGCGTTCTCTATCCTGATTCTGAAAGTTATGAGTTTGAGAAAGTTCTCTCCCGGCTGGAAGATACTTTCCTTGATCTGGCTTATATCACCCATGATGCGGACACCGATGAAAACGGCCTTTTGAAAAAGGCCCATGTCCATTGGTGTGGAAAACGTTCCTCACCTGCTCCCCTGTCTACCATTGCCAATGCCCTTGGCATTGCTGAAAACAATATTGAATTTTGCCGTAACTGGAAGTATTCCCTCCGCTACCTCATTCATGCGGATAACCCGGATAAGTTCCAATATTCCCCGGACAAAGTAACGGCAAATTTCCCTTATAATTCTGTGATCGAAGGGAAGTTAGAGGCTTTGAGGTCAAGAAAAATCTATCAGTATATCCATGAATTCCGTCCTCCTGATATTGACGCCCTCGCCGATTGGTGTTTTGAAAATGATTGTTGGTCAGAATGTCGGCGTAACTGGGCTATGTGGTCTGCTATTATTCGGAATGTAGCCGAAAAATATGATAAAAAATAAAGGAGAATAAAACTATGAAAATCAAATGCTTGGATGTTGTGCACGGCACTACGAAAACTGGTAACGCCTATTCTCGTGCGGCGTTCCGTGGTATCGGAAGAACTGGCAATCCCTATTTGTTCCTCGCAAGCTGCCCCCCGGACTATAAGCCCGGTCAGGAGTACGATGTGAACGTGGCCTTTTCTCAGAATGGAAACTATATCCTCCCTTATTGAGCGGTTTCTTGAACGGCCTGTTCTGGAAGTCAAAATTTCCGATTCTGCGGAAGTGGAAAATTTGCGGAATGAGTTACAGGCCCTTCAAAAGGAAAATGACGCTCTACTCTTTCGGTATCGGAACGAGGTAGACCGCTCTTTGCGGTTGGAAGATTTTCTCCGGCGTAACGGTGTTAACCCAAGGGAGGTAAAGTAGCTGATGTGTGCTATCTTCTATCCTGACGGCTTTAAGCGTGAATTTCTCGCCGTTGACCGTGTGCAATGGTACGATGGCATGATTGAAGTTCATGGGGAACGCAACGGCTCTGATCGTCTGTTAGCCTGTTTCCCCTGTGATACGCCGTTCATCGTCTATTAAAACAGTCCAAAGGGGGCGTAGATGTGAATATGCGGCGTTTCTTCGTATCGCTTTTTGCGTCTGCGCTCCTTTTGACCCCCTTCCTTCTTTTGGGTGTCCTGTATCTCTGTGACACGATTTCAAGGGGTGTCCTATGATTCATAAATTCTTCCCCGGCCTTGATAGCTGGTGGTTCCGGTTCTGCGTCAAGCTGTATTCCGGTTGGAAGGTATTCATTCTTTGGTGCTTAACGTGAGGTTTGTATGGAAAATGACGTTTTGACTGTGGAAGATCGTGAGGCGATTGCTGAAGCGGTTGATGAAGTCTCGGACGGTTCCCCAACTGTCTGTTATGTCGGTAGTGATTCCGATTACACCGAACAGCTGCAAACTATTCATGAAGATTTGGAAGGACTGCAAGAGATTGGCGGTTATATTGAGGGCTTTCTTATTTTCGCCTCTGTTGTTGCTCTTTGCTGGTTCTCCTATAAGTTCTTGCGTATCTTCTTCTAAGCTATATCGTCGGATGGTGTAACGGTAGCACGTGGGGCTCTGAACCCTAAGATGGTAGTTCAAATCTACCTCCGGCAACCATGAATTTATTAGGAAAGGAGAATGTGCTCAGACTGCTGCTGCAACTACTGCTCTGTCTAAGGTTGTCACTGCTGAAATGCTCGGTGGCGTGATGGATGAAATCTTGGGTCTGCTCCCTGTGGTTCTGCCTGTTATGATTGGCTTCATCGCTCTGCGTAAGGGTATCGGCTTTGTCACCGGTATGCTGCATAGCGCCTAACGCTGTGCGTCCCTGAGAGGTACGGCGTTTTCGCCGTGCCTCTCCTTTTTCTATGGGCCTCCGATTTTTGGCCCCCTTCACGGGGTGTGGGGGCCAAAATCGGTGGCATGAAAAGGAGTGTTCTATGAAAAAACGTGTTCTTGCCCTTGTCTGCTGTCTCTCGCTGACTTTGGGCCTTTTTACATATCGTCCGCCAGAGGCTAAAGCAATTGTAACTGAGGCTTCGCTTGCTACTTCGGTGCTCTGGTCTTTCATGCAAAGCGCTGGTATTACGTTCAACGGCACTGGTATGAATTCCTCGTCTTGGGCAGAAGCGATTGAGCCTTATTTGCGTGATTTCACGGAAGCGACAGATTCGGCTGCTAAATCCTTCTGGCACTGGCTTGGCTATGACGGTGCATCGGAATTTATCAAGGCCCTAAGCTGGTCAAAAATTACTCACCCTACTACCATGCCTTTCCCGAGCGTGGTGATTCCTCCGGCTGCCGCTAAGAAAATGGGCGAATTCACTCATTGGTTTGTGGAGAAGGTCGGCCTTATTTCTGGTGGTGAGAGTAAGCCTGTTGTTTCGATTTCTGGCGGTACTCATTTGAAACTCTCTAATGGTCAATCTATTGCTTTGGGGTATTGCATAAATCCTGATTCTTCTGGCCCTAAATTATATGAACCGGGGACTATTCTTTTTACTGTTGTTCCCGATATGAAAACTCATCCTGAAAATTATTCTTGGCTGTATTCTTTTGCTAATGGATCTTCTTTGAAGCTGTATTTAGCTGGAAGCGGTGTAATTGTTCTTAACGCTGATTTGCGCGATTCTACTGGCAATTATATTGGTAGAAATTATGAAACCTCATCGCATAACAGTCCTATTTTTCGCTATGGGAAGATGTTGTATGATACTGTTGGTCTCGCCGTGGCGTCTGATGGTAATACGATCGTTCCTATTCTGCGTGTTTGCGATAAAGACAACGAGTATTTTGGTAAATGGGGTGATACTTGGCACTATGGGGACTATTGGTGCGAGGGTCTCACTTTAACCGATTTGCAATCTTTTAAGACGCAGGACGTTTCGGGTTTTGCAACTCAGCCCGGTGCCCTCTCTCCTACTTATGACGATAAAGGCGAAAAGCCTACGGTTGTTGCTTATCCAAACATCAACGGCGATTTATCGTCTATCAATGACCTGCTCCAGCAGATTTTAGACAAGCTGGCTGCAAATGATTTGAATTCTTCTGCAAGTCTGGAGGGAGAAGCTGCTCCAGATGTTCCTGCCACGGATATAGGTTGGAAAGGCACGATTGAAAAAATCTATCAGGGTATCATTGATCTGCCGGGGCGTATTGCGGATGCTTTTAAGACTTTACTGGAAAGCTTATTTGCTCCTGATGCGGCGTTGATGCAGGAAATTGCTACCACATTCACGGATAAATTCCCCTTCCTTCCTGTGCTTAACCGGGTTGGCAATGATCTCTTTGGCATGACTGCTGATTCCGAGCCTCCGGTGATCTGGGTTCATTTGGAGAAAGCTGAAGGGAAATATTACTACGGTGAAAAGCAGAAGATTCTCGACATGAGTTTCTATCAGCGCTACAAGGCCGATGGTGATAAGCTGATTTCTGGTTTCCTTTGGCTTGGCTTCCTGTGGCTGTTGTTTAAACGTGCGTCTGCTATCATTCAAGGCGGTGAAATGCTTACGGAATACTCGGAGGCTATTGACCGTGGATACCGTGAACGGAAGGGGAAGAAAACGAAATGATAACTACTTCTGTTATTCGTGCTTTATGGGCGATTGCAAGCCCAATCTTGGGGAAAATACCATCTGTCCAGATCAACTATGATGGTATCGCTTCCTCTGGTGTCTATCAGTATTTGAGGGCTGCGCTGTACTTCTTCCCCATGAATACGGTTCTTACGATTGGTGGCATTGTTCTTTCCCTTTGGATTCTCCGTATTGTGATTGCTGTTCTTCATAGCCTGTGGGCTTCTCTGCCTATCGTGTAAGGAGGTTCGTATGAGTTTCGTGCTGTCTTTCTTCGGTATGCTCTGGACGGTGTTCAAATGGCCCTTGTATGCGCTGTTGGCTGTCTCTGCTTTCTTTGGGCTTCTGTGTCTGGTCTATGCGTTCCTCGCCCACCGTTCCGGCGCTCGGCTGCAAAAAGGTGAACATAACCGTCCTGAGAAAGTTCCGATCTGGAAGAATTTCTTTTACTATCTCCCCAAGCAGTATGTGACGGACATTTATAACCGTAACCCGGAGTTTTTCCGCTATCAAGGTTGCGTTATCTTCACCGGACGGCAGGGCTATGGTAAAACCATTGCAATGGCACAGCAGGCCCTTGCATGGCGCAAGGAATACCCTAAAGCTAAGTGTATCACTAACTTCGCCCTGAGTGGCGAGGATGCAAAGCTGAGTGACTGGCGTCTCTTGGTCGGCTATAAAAACGGTATTCAAGGCGTGATCGCTTGTATTGATGAAATGCAGAATTGGTTTAGCAGTAACCAGAGCAAGAATTTCCCCCCGGAAATGCTGGAAGTTATCACGCAAAACCGGAAAAATCGGCGTGTTATCATGGGTACGGCTCAGAGTTTCAACCGCCTTGCGAAACCCCTCCGTGAGCAAGCAACGGAAGTACGGAAGTGCTATACCTTCTTCGGTTGCCTGACTTGCGTTCACCGTGTCATTCCTGAGTTGGACAGTAACGGCGATGTGGTCGAGTGGAAGCATAGAGGCTGGTACTACTTCGTGCATAACAAGGAAATCCGGGAAAGCTACGATACTTGGAAGGTGATTGAGGCCCTCAAGGAATCTGGCTTTCAGCCTCGTCAGCCGGAGCCGTCTCAAGTTGTGGTGGTGGCTCCCCCGGCCCGGAAATGATTCATCATTGTATGTCGATTTAGCAAGCTGCCGTTCCGCTTGAGGGTATCCCCCTCTCTGTGAAAGGGTGTGCACCGTCGCACCCTTTCAGCAGTAGCGCTGAAAGTAACACGGCCCCATAATGGGGCCGTGTGGACGGAAGGTTGAGCAAAAGGGAATATTTTGTTCAATTTACTGTATCCCGCAAACGTCTCCTCTCCTCAGTCATTCAACATAAAATCCGGCGGATGGGTCATGCTACAAGCAAATCGAACAGAAATGAGTTGATGTTATGATCCCATGCACCAGTAAATGCGTTTATCAAAGCGACGGGCTCTGCACGTTGGACAGCGCTGCCGCCGCAGGACAACCGGCCTTGGGCGGCGCCTGTGTACACTTCATTCCGCAGGACGTAGCGCGGCTCGGATCGCCTCACCGATATTCCGGGCCGGGATCACCGTCAGACCGGTCGGCGCCTTTATGGTACCTGCCCGATGAGCCGGCACCACGCACCTCCGGAATCCCAGGCGCTGAATTTCAGACACCCGCTGACCCAACTGATTGACGCTGCGCAGTTCCCCGGTCAAGCCCACCTCTCCGATGGCCACCAGATCGCTGGGCACCGGCCTGTCCAAATAGCTGGACGCCAATGCAATCACCGCCGCCAGATCTGCGGCAGGCTCGTCCAGTGACAGACCGCCCACGATGTTCAGATAGGCGTCGCAGGCGGAGACCTTCAGCCCGCCCCGCTTTTCCAGCACCGCCAGCAGCATGGCCGCCCGGTTGTAATCAAAGCCGTTGCTGGTTCGCCGTGGATTGCCGCCGGCAGAGCTGACCACCAGCGCCTGAAGCTCTGCCAGAACGGGCCGGACCCCCTCCATCACACAGGTGACACAGGTGCCGGGGGCGTCCTCCGGTCGGCCGGAGAGCAGCATTTCCGACGGGTTCTCCACCTCCGCCAGCCCCTCGTCCCGCATTTCAAAAACACCGATCTCGTTGGTAGCGCCGAAGCGGTTCTTCGCCGCCCGCAAAATCCGATAGCTGGTGTGCTGGTCGCCCTCAAAGTACAGCACGCAGTCCACCATGTGCTCCAGTACCTTGGGACCGGCAATGGAGCCTTCCTTGTTGACATGGCCGATGACAAAGACCGTGATCCCCTGCCCCTTGGCTACCTGCATCAGAGACAGGGTGCAGTCCTTCACCTGACTGACGCTGCCTGCGGCGGCGTCCAGCGCGTCGTTATATAAGGTCTGGATGGAGTCCACAATCAGCACATCCGGCTGCTCCGTGTTCACGGCCTCCAGCACATCCCCCAGATTCGTCTCCGAAAGCACCAAAAGCTGCTGGCTTTCCACATGGAGCCGCTTGGCCCGCAGCTTTAACTGGTGCTCAGATTCCTCACCGGAAATATACAAAACCTTTGAAAATTCACATAATTTGCTGCAAATTTGCAGCATCAGCGTGGATTTGCCGATGCCGGGCGCACCGCCCACCAGCACCAGCGAGCCCTTCACGGCCCCGCCGCCCAAGACCCGGTCCAACTCCCCCATGCCGGTGGGAAACCGGATCTCCTCGTCAGCGGTGAGATCCGTCACGGGGCAGGCCCGGCGGCGGGTCATGCCCACCCGGACAGAGGCCCCCTTCCCTGTTCCCTTGGGGCGTTCCGGCTGCTCCACAATGGTATTCCACGCGCCGCAGGCGGGGCACTTCCCCGCCCATTTTGCGGTCTCATTTCCACATTCCGTACAATAAAACAGCGTTTTTGCTTTCATTTCCTATCCTCTCCGGCCATCCATCGCAAATACCCCGCCGCGATGACCGTCGCCAGCGTTTTATGATAGTCCTCCTGCTGGAGCCGCGCGGCCTCCTCCCTGTTGGACAGAAAGCCACACTCCACCAGCACTGCGGGAGCGTCCACATGGTTCATCAAATAGATGCTGTCCGGGATCTGTTTCGGTTCCTTGGCCCGGTGGGTGTTGACCGCCGGGTTCAACCCGGCTTGCAGAGTCCGGGCCAGCGCTTCCGCCCCCTCCTGCCGGTTCCAGAAGGTCTGCGCCCCGTGGGTCACCGGCGAGGATGGCAGGCTGTTCTGGTGGATGCTCAACAGCACCGCATTAGGGATGCCGTTGACAAATGACGCCCGGTTGTGGAGATCCGACACCTTCCGCTGCCGCATGGTTTCCAGTCCGGGGTCGCAGACCATGACGTCCTCCCGCCGGGTCAGCTCCGTCCGAACACCGGCAAAGCGCAAGAGCTGTTCCAACTGCAGGGAAATCGCCAGATTGATCCGGCTTTCCTCCGTACCGTCTCCGGCGACGGCGCCGCCGTCCTGCCCGCCGTGGCCCGGGTCGATGACCACGGTTTGAACGCGGCTCCCCTGCCCCATCGCCCCAGTGGGCGTGAAGGCCCGTCGGGAGCCTGCCAGAAAAATGGCGGAAAGTCCGATCATACAGACCGCCAGCCATGTATACAGCAGCGTTCGTTTCCGAATCAGCAGGATCATGCCAATCACCTCGGCCCAGCCTATGCGCCGCAGCTTATCCAATATGTCATTATAGCGACTTTTTGTCGGGAAAGCAAGTTCCCTACTTGCCCCTTCCGCATAGGATAGGGTACGCGCCCAAGGGCGCTTTCAATAAGGAGGGGATCACGAAGCTATGGAAAAACCCGAAGTGAAGCCCGCGGTCTGCGAGGTCGGTCAGGGCACCCTGCCCGGCTGCGCGGCACTGGCTTTCCCATATATTCCCATGCAGAGCAATAATCCCACCCGGTACAGCCGGACGGAGGCTTTGCAGACCGGCACCCTGTTTCCGGGGCTGGACCTGCCGTTTAAGGCGGCTATTCAGGCCCGGACCAAGCTGCCAAACACCGCACTGGTGGAGCTGATGGCCCTTGACTTCGCCGTCACGGAGCTGAATCTCTATCTGGATACACACCCGCAGGACCAGGAGGCTCTGGGACTGTACGCCTCCTATATCAAGCTGGCCAAGGAGGGCCGGGAAAAGTATACCGCCAAATACGGCCCTCTGGACAGCGCGGAGCTGGTTCTGGAGGACGGCTACACCTGGCTCAATGACCCATGGCCCTGGGAGTTAGGAGGAAACGCCTGATGTTTGTTTATGAGAAAAAGCTGCAATATCCGGTGAAGGTCGCCACACCCAACCCCAAGCTGGCGGCGGTGATCATCAGCCAGTACGGCGGTCCCGACGGCGAGCTGGGCGCGTCCCTGCGCTACCTTTCCCAGCGCTACTCCATGCCCTATCCGGAGCTGAAGGGCCTGCTGACCGACATCGGCACAGAGGAAGCGTCATGGCCCCCTATTTTTGCCCGGTATTTTTCCAGTCCGTCCAGTACATAGACCCATTTGGCGGGCAGCAGATTGAGCGCCACCTCTACCCTGCCGTCCCGGTACACGGTCATCTGTTGGAGGAGGTGCCCGTAAAAGTCATCGTCCGCCGTGCGTCCGCTGACGATGCCTGTGATGGCGGCGCGAATGTCCGGCTTTAGGGTCTGCGTGTCGGTGTTCAGCGTCTGCCGCTGTTTGATTGCGGCAATTTTCTTCTGCACCCGGTTCATTTCACTTTCACAGCGGGCTTTGGCGCGCTGATAGTCAGCTTTGGTGATGCTCTCATCGAAAAAGCGGTCATGGATGGTGTCATTACGTGCTTGCAGCTTTTCAAGCTCAAGCTCCAGCCGCCGCAGCTCCTGCTCGCCGCTGTCCTCACCGGACGTCAGAACGCTTTCCACAATGCGGGCGAGGTTCGATATGATCGCTTTCTTATCCAGCGTCACGGCATTCACGGAGCGCCGCAGAAGGTCCATGGCGATGTCGTCCCGGATCTGCCGCCCGACGCTGCATCCGATGACATTTCCTGCGCCGTCTGTGTGCCGCAGGCCCTCGTTGGTGGCGGTGAAGCAGCACCAGCGATAATAGGAGCTGCCGTCCTGCCGCTTTTTGGTGCGGTGGGAGAAGCTCTTGCCGCACTCACCGCAGCGAATTTTACCGGAGAGCGGATAGCGGTTGCCGTGTCCGCCGCAGCCTGTCGCGCGGTTGCGGCGGGAGAGTTCCCGCTGCACCGCCTGCCACGTTTCCCGGTCGATGATGGGCTCGTGGTGATCTTTTAGTTCTACCAGCGGTTCCTTGCCGTGGTTGTACTTCTTTTCGTGCGTCAGATAGTCCGGCGTGTAGGTCTTTTTCTGGATCAGGTCACCGCAGTATTTTTCATTCTTTAGGATCTTAGTCACGGTGGCAGACGACCAAAGGCAGTTGCCCTTGCTGCTGAGAATACCGGCCTCCCGCAGCTCCCGCGCGATGGTGCTGCACCCTTTGCGCTCTTGCAGGTACTTATGGAAGATGCGCCGGACAACTTCCGCGCCCTCCGGGTTGACGGTCATTTTGCCGCCAATCACGTCGTAACCCAGCAGCGAGCCGCCAAAAACGACACCCTTCTCCATGCTGCGCATCTGCCCCCATTTGGAGCGTTCAGAGGTCCTTCGGCTTTCGTCCTGTGCGAAGGAACTCATGATCGTCAGCCGCAGCTCCCCATCGTTGGTGCGGGTATCCAGACTGTCATTGAGAAACAGCACGCCTACGCCCCGCCGCCGCAGCTCGCGGGTGATTTGCAGCGCGTCCACCGTGTTGCGGGTAAAACGGCTGACCTCCTTGGTCACGATCAGGTCGATCTGTCCCAGCTCCGCCGCGTGGAGCATTTTATTGAACTCCACGCGCTTGTTGGTCGATGTGCCGGAGATGCCCTCGTCGGCATAGATGCCTTGCAGGACCCAATCCGGCTGACGCTCGATGTAATCGCGGAAATATCGCTGTTGCGCTTCAAACGAGTTCGCCTGATCCTCCTTATCCGTGGATACGCGGCAGTACGCCGCTACTTGTAACATAAAACTGCCTCCTTTGCAGGTATCATACGGCGAATCTCATGCCTTTTGCAACTGTGCGGATACTGAAAGGCACTATTGCTTTACAGCTTATTGATTGCAAAAGGTATTTCACTGTGTTGCTTCGTGAGAACTAAATTGCCAACGTAAAATATTCTTCATTTTCCGAAGTTCTTCCTGCCGAGCGATATTTTCTATAATGAGATGGGTTTGCAGTTGGGAAGTCGGTTCATCGGTGTACTCATCAAGTTCAAGCATATGTTCGTTCCAGTAAAAAATCCGGACACCTTGCTTTTTCATCGCCCGAAGCACCTTCTGTGCGTCCATACAACAGTTTGTAAAATCCGACATCCGCTCGATAATCAGAATGTCAAATTTTCGTTCAGACGCATCCTCCACCATTTTCCGAAGTACGCTGCTGGGCTCGGAAAGATACCACGGCTTTGGAGAATCCATGTAAAACGCATGGAATCCCAACCCAACATCAGCGGCGAATTCCTGCATTTCTGCTCTGATTTCCTCTGGCGGTTCTTGGCACTGTTCTACCTGATAGAATGCTGCTTTTAACATTATTCATTTCCTCCATTCATTCGTGTATATTTCTCCAATTTCTGTACGCAGTCTTTAAACTGCGTTTCATTGAGGACACCTTGCTGCTGTAAGGCGAGCAGGACGGCTCGCTGGTACGCGAGAAGAAAGTTCTGCCCGATCTCGTCTGCCGCTTGATATTGTAAAAGTTCCGGCTTGCTTGCCATCCTGCCCCCTCCCTTCCTTGGAGATTATGCGGAGAGACTTCAGAACTTGCTGCCGTTTTCCCGGAAGCGGTTTCCTGCCTGACGGAAACTCAATTTCTGCTCCTTGGCACGCTCGCGTCATTGACGGTCATGGCCTGCTTCCCCGAAAGAGAAACGCTCCGGCGGTCATTCAATTTTGTGGAAGATCGTTTACATCGAATTTCAACTTCCACAAAAATGATAGCAAGCGTTGACGGAGATTTCAATATGTGGTAAACTAATTGCGTTACAAATGATATACCACACGCATTGCACAGCTGTGTCCACGAATGGAGGAAAAGCCTTGAGAGCCTTGTATTGCTTGAGTTTTGGCCCCAAAAAGGAATATGTAGAAACGGATTTCAAGCCCGTGGAATATCGTCTCGGGACAACCCTTATTGCCTTTTTGTCCACAGATTTCGCTTCTTTACGGGCGAAATTACTGGTGCGAACAACGCCCATGATGGAAAATCAAGCCATTACCGAGATCAAAAATGCGCTGAGCACGATCCACCCTTTCGGGGAACGCTTTGTGCAGTCCCTCTTTTTTGAAGAAAAGCTGGCAGACGTGCTTGATGAACGCTTGGAAGGTTTTGAGAAACTGCAAAAGGAACTTTCCGCCTTTGCAGATGCCGTGCTCGTGCCGGACAGATCTAAGTTGAGCGCCAAGCAGCGTTTGGCGCTCTATATGAGCCGCGATTTTCAAGCTGCCACAGCGATCGCCGGTTTGGACCTGAAGATGCGCGCAGAACGAAAGCTGTATGTAGATGAGCAGAATTTTGATCCGGTGTTGGCGGCAGACCGCATTTCGACGCCACCAAAGTCCGTCCGGTTTGCCCGCATCGAGGGCTCGGACGATTTGGGCGCGACGCTGCTGACAGAGCTGCTGGAGATGGTCGAGCAAGGAATTGAATTGAAAAAGTGTGAATATTGTCATCGTTACTTTATCCCGTTCTCTTCCAAAGCTCTTTATTGTGATCGGTCAGTCGGTGATACCGGAAAAAGCTGCAAAGAACTCGCAGTCAAAGAGAAGCATGAAAAGAAAATCGCTGCCGATGATGGCTTAAAGCTCATCCGGCAGCGGATCAAAACCTATGATATGCGTGTTCGCCGTACTCCGGCCATTTACACAGATGCCGCATTTCAAATCTGGAAAGCACAAGCGGAGAATGCACGAAACCGCTATGTGAACGGCGAATTGACCTACGAGGAATTGGACGCCCTCACACAGCTTCCTAAGAAGAAAGGCGAATAATAGACGAAGAAAATGCGAAATATTTGCGTATTTTTCTTGTCCTTTGCGTATACTGTGATATAATAAAGGCGAGGTGATGAGTGTGACCTTAAAAGAATTGCGTATTTCAAAAGGGTTGAATCAGGCCCAATGTGCGGAATACCTCGGTATGTCCACGCGCAACTATCAGAATTACGAAAACGATGCCGCAAAAGCAAATACAGCCAGATACCATGCGATTTATCAAAAGCTGGAAAGCTATGGTCAGCCTGTTGTCTCGGTTTCCTTACCCTCGCAAACAACAGAGTTTCATACGAATGTTGTCACGGGTACAGGCTTGCAGGCGTTGGCAAACAGCGTGGCAAAGTACGGCAAGCGTGACTGCTTCAGCACCTTGCAGAAGTTTGTGGCCGGCTCCTACGACGGGAAGATCTGTATTTTATACGGTCTCCGCCGAACCGGAAAGACAACACTTCTGTTCCAAATGTTTTCCGAACTGCCCATAGAAAGAACGGCCTACATCAAGATGCAGACCACCGATGATATGTCACGGCTGACAAAGGACTTGAAAGTTCTGTTTGAACTGGGCTATCGGTATGTGTTTATTGATGAAATTACGCTCCTGAGCGACTTCATCGACACCGCTGCCGTGCTTTCCGATGTGTTCAGCATGATGGGCATGAAAATCGTTGTTTCCGGTACGGACTCTCTTGGCTTCGCTATGGCAAACCGCGATGAATTGTACGACAGAAGCGTGACGATCCACACCTCTTTTATTCCCTTTCGGGAGTATGCGCGGCTCCTGAACATCCGTTCTGTCGATTCTTATATTGAATACGGCGGAACGCTGAAAATGGAAAATATGAGCTTTGACGATCCGGATGCCGCCTTTGACGAGGTCGCGTTTCGGGACGATGAAAGTACCCGGAAGTATATTGATACCGCCATCAGCCGCAACATTCAGCATACACTGAAAAATGACCATTACGGCGAATACTTCAATCAACTGCGGGAGCTTTACGAAAAAGGTGAGCTGACCAATGTTATCAACCGCATTGTGCAGCACATGAACCACCGGTTTGTGCTGCGCGTGGTAGAGGACGAATTTAAGTCCCATGACTTTGGCTCCGCAAAGGAGCTGCTTCTGCATGATCTCCCTGCGGAACGGGCAACTGTTCTCTATGATGTCGATGAAAAGCAAATATTGGAGCGATTAAAGGCCATCATTGAGGTCAAGGAAAAGAGTGAAACAACCGTCCCGATCACGCAGGAGCATATCGACAAAGTGAAGAAGTATCTGCTTATGCTGGATCTGATCGTCAACTGTCCGGAACGGTACGAAAGCGGTAAGCAGGCGGAGCATATCGTCTTTTCCCAGCCCGGTATGCGCTATACCATCGCAAAGGCTCTGGTCTACTCCTTGATGCAGGATGCCTATTTTGCATCGATTTCCGAAGCAGATAAGGCATATATCACAGGAAAGATTCTGGACGATGTAAAGGGCCGGATGCTGGAGGACATTGTTCTGCTGGAAGTCCGCAAAACCGCACCCAGTACGATGGAAGCGTTCAAATTCAAGTTCGATGCCGGCGGTGAGTTTGACATGGTGATTTACGATAAAGCAAGTCAGAATTGCCGCATCTATGAAATCAAGCACAGCACCGAGACCAACGAAAAGCAGACACTTCATCTGCGTGATGCAGAGAAATGCCAAATCGTTGAAAAACGCTTTGGCCCGATCAGCGGTAAATTCGTTCTTTATCGCGGAAAAGATACGTTTGCTGAGGATGTTCAGTATTTGAATGTAGAAAATTATCTGTGTGGTCTGAAGTAACTTTTGAGGAGGATTTATCATGAACTATATTTTAAAGCAGTTCGATGAACCGCTCGTTAAATTCTCCGCAACGACGGATACCAGTGAGCCGGAGATCCAAATTCTTTGGACAAACGAAGAAAAAGCGGCATTGCTGCCGCTTGATCTGACGCTGACACCGGATGGATTGAGCCGTTGGCTGCGCCGCCGCACGATCCCGAAGAATCGCGCCTATGTCCATAGCCTTTTGGCAAAATGCGGCTTAAACCTCAACCGACCGCTCAGTATTATCAGTGTTTGTAAAGGACTATCACTTAACGATTGCTATTGGGTCGTTGAGGACGGCGACACCACTTATTTTGACAAAGTAAATCTCTACAACAACCCATTCAGCAATGTTCTGGCAGAGCTTGCCTTTACCGGCTATGGCAGCAGCGTCCGCACTTCCCTGCTCTCCAGCCCGGAGTTTACCACCAATGGAATGCTTCGTAAATGCTGGCGGCGCATCGGCGGTAAGGTGTATCTCTATAAGGGCGGCACGGAGGGCGCGGCCAATACCGGCAACGAACCATACTCTGAGTTTTACGCCGCACAAATCGCCGCCGCCATGGGCGTTCACGCGATCCCCTACGGCTTATCCCGTTGGAAAGGCGTTCTCTGCTCCACCTGCGAGCTTTTTACCGACAAGGCGTATGCCTACCTCCCTATCGGCCATCTTGTTTCTAAGGGCGGCATGGGGGCTGTCAGGGCGTATTATGAAAAGATGGGAGATAAGTTTGTCAACGCGCTGAACGAAATGCTGGTGTTTGATGCGGTGATCTGCAATGTGGACCGGCATTTTGGAAACTTCGGCGTGATGGTCGATAACCGGACGAATACCATCGTCTCCCCCGCTCCCCTGTTCGACCACGGCAATTCCCTCTTTAACTTTGCGGGCGCGGACGCCTGGGCGGACGAGGCTGCGCTGGAGGAATATATCGAAACGCTGTACCCCAGCGTGTACGATGATTTTCTCGGCACAGCCAAGGCCGTGCTGACGCCGGAGCTGCGCGAGAAGCTGCGGCATCTGCTGAACTTCAAATTTAAGAAGCACTCGCGCTATAACCTGCCCGAAAAAAGATTGAGGATGATGGAGCGGCAGGTGCAGAAACGGGCAAGAATATTATTGAATATGGAGTAAGCAAAATGGAGAGGTCCTTGCGCTCCGGAAACGGCTGAGGGTATGCCGCCGGTAATTTCTTCGGCTTTTGCCTCGGATTGAGCACCACAAGAATAGCGGTGCATAGACAGATTTATAAAGTTAAGAGAGAACAGCGTGGCGGAAGCCGCGCTGTTTTGCTTTTTGCTGCGTGAGTGAGCATTACGACAATAGCGCCACTATCAACGTGCAGCTTATTTCAATCCATGCGCCCCTCGCGGGGCGCGACCACGGGTGGCGACCCACCTCCGGGACCTCCTTGGTATTTCAATCCACGCGCCCCATGCGGGGCGCGACCTTTGGTAACGTCCGGTGCGCGGTGGACGGCAACGAATTTCAATCCACGCGCCCCATGCGGGGCGCGACAAGCTGACTATATGGCATAACACACGGCTTCTTGATTTCAATCCACGCGCCCCATGCGGGGCGCGACTTTCTCGATGACTGGATTAGATGGCAATATCTTGGAATTTCAATCCACGCGCCCCATGCGGGGCGCGACGCCCGCCCCAAAGCTGGTGCTATGTGGAGGCGATATTTCAATCCACGCGCCCCATGCGGGGCGCGACATCCTGACAACGGTATCCGCGACGGAGATTTCCACATTTCAATCCACGCGCCCCATGCGGGGCGCGACCATCATCACACATACCCCCAAGCGTCCTCGCATTTATTTCAATCCACGCGCCCCATGCGGGGCGCGACCTGCCTTCTCCGCCGCTGCCTTTTCCGACAGGAATTTCAATCCACGCGCCCCATGCGGGGCGCGACCTGGGAACAAGATTGTTCCGGTGAGCGCTACTGTATTTCAATCCACGCGCCCCATGCGGGGCGCGACCCGCGGGAGGTGGACGAACACACCAAGGACGGCGGCATTTCAATCCACGCGCCCCATGCGGGGCGCGACTTGGGATGTGGAGCAGACCTTCATCGACGCGATATTTCAATCCACGCGCCCCATGCGGGGCGCGACGTCTTATAAATGACCGGCATACCCTCCAAATCAAAATTTCAATCCACGCGCCCCATGCGGGGCGCGACTCTGAGGGTTTCATCAAATAGACGGGTTCAGCCTTGGATTTCAATCCACGCGCCCCATGCGGGGCGCGACTCTTCTCCAGCTCCTTCTCATCCATAGGGTCAGAATTTCAATCCACGCGCCCCATGCGG
>OGEQ01001457.1_pt1 | contig 19219 bp, 8 predicted proteins | sample 1570731 | NCBI WGS metagenome assembly OGEQ01 (sample SAMEA2582132, study PRJEB24529) | metagenome | biome: Human gut stool | place: China | collected 2011
GCCACACTGGCCGCGATGGTGTCATACAGCGTCTTGCCGCTCAGGGTGCCGTCCGGGGCAATGTCCAGATAGTCGCCCACCTTCACGCCGCCCAGCTGGGCCGCTGTGGCGGCAGGCAGGCTATAAGGCGGGCCGAACTTGGCGTCGGCCTCTTTCTGGTTGTACACTTCCGTTTTCGAGTAGGTCTCCTCCCGGCTGTACACCTCCGTCTTTGTGTAGGTCTCGTTCTTGCCGTAGGCACCCACATCCTCCGCCGTCAGGGCTGTGTCCTTTCCGGTTCCTCCGTGTTCCACGCCCAGCACGCCGGTCATCACATCCAGTGCCGTGGTGTCCTTGGTCTGCAGCGTCCGTGTGCTGCCGTCGCCCATGGTCAGGGTCATCACCTGCCCGTTCAGCTCGATGCGCTCCACATAGTCCGCACTGCCCGCTTCCAGCGCACCCACGTCCTTCGCCGTCAGGGTCACCACGCCGCCCTGGCCGTTCACGCTCTTCACCGGCCCGTCCGCCGGTGCCGTTTTCTCCGCCCGATCGGCTGCCGCCTCGGCCCGGGCTGCGCCGCTTTCTGCCGCTTTCTGTGCCGCCCCGGCCTGTCCGGCCGCCGTCACCGTTTCTGTCCGTGCCGCCTCGGCTCTCTTCGCATCCTTCGCGGCCTCACCTGCGCTGTTCCGCGCTTCCTGCGCGCTGGTCGCCGCACTGTTCGAGTACGCCAGCACCCGCGCCACAAAGGTCTCGTACTGCGTCGGGCTGATCTCCGCGTCGCCGTCGGTGGCAAGCGTCTCGTAGCAGTCGTATTTTGCCGGCCGTGTCAGCGCCCGGAAGCCGTCCTCGCCCAGGGCCAGCAGCATCCAGCTGCCGCAGCTCGACGCGGTAAACTCCTTGCCCACCGCGCAGCTATGCGCTTCGTCCAGCAAAATGGGGGCAGGCAGGGTGCCGTCCTGCCGCTGGATGTGCAGCGTCACGCTCTTGCCCTGCCAGCTCTCCGGCAGGGTAAATTCCAGCCGCTCTACGTTCGCGCTGCTCTGCCCGCCCAGGTGCAGCACCTTCATCTCCGGGGCAAACTCCACCCCGCCGAATCGCTTTTCCACGATCCTTACCTGCATGGTCTTTTCCTCCTTCCGTTTTTCTCCCAGTCTACCGTCCCGCTGCCCCGCAAAAAACCGTGTACTTTTACAAAAGCACCCCGGCAGGTCTTGCCCGCCGGGGTGCTTTCTATTGGTGACAAAGCGTCACCGGATGGCTGCCACTTGGTTGGCACTTGGTTGGCATCTGGTCGTCACCGCAGCAGTGCATACGGGTCCTCTTCCGGTTCCGCCTGTGCCGCCTTCTCCGCCGCTTTTCCCCACTGCGCAAAGGTCTTTTCCGTGTACAGGGCCTTCCCGTCCGCGTCGGTCAGGGCCAGCAGCACGTCGGCCAGCTGCTGCTTGTCCGCATCGCTGCCCGCCAGATACTCCGGCTTTGCCAGCTCGGTCAGCTTGCTCTTCACGCTGCTCGGCGTCCGTCCGGCCTTCACCAGCCGGTCGTACTCGGCCTGCACGTCCTGCGCCTTCCGGCTGTCCACCGCCTCGCTCAGGTCCGCGTACATGTCGCCCGCGTCGCCCTTCAGCATCTCGGTCTCCAGTGCATTCACGGCCCCGGTCACGCAGTCGATCACGGCTTCCCGCTTCGGCGCGTCCTCCTTCACATTCTTCCGGATGCCCAGCACGTCGTACAGCGCTTCGATGGTCTCCGTCTCCAGCCGGTACCGCTCGGCTTCGTTCCCTTCCATCTGTGCCTTTGCCGCCGCCCGGGTGTCGGCGTCGTACTTCTTCAGCCGGGTCTTCAGCTGCTTGTAGATCTCGCCCTCCTTGCCCATGGCCACCAGTTTCTCCACCGCCGCCTGTGCCTCGTCCGCGTCGCCGCTGGCATAGGCATTGTACAGCCGGTCATACTGCCCGGTCGCGCTCTCCGGCAGGCTGTTGAAGCTGAATTTTCCGCCCTGCGCCACGTTCTGCGCATCGTCCCAGTACCCGCGCACTGCGTCCACCATCTTCCGGCCGTTGCCGTAGGGCACCCCCACGATCTCAAAGCCGTTTTCGATCAGGGCCATGCCCTTCTCCATCAGCTTCTTGTGGTGCTTTTCCAGCTCCGCCTCGTCCATCTCGCTGGTGTCCTTCTTCAGCTCCGCCGTAAACTTCACCACATCCGACGCCATGTCGTTTACTGCGCTGATGTTCGTGGCACTGATCACGTCGTAATCCTTGCCCTCGATGGCATTGTCGATCAGGCTGTACAGCTCGCTGCCAAACAGGAAGTTGCCCATTGTGCTCTCGGTAGACAGCGAGAAAAAGCGGCTCACCATGCTCTTCAGGGTCACGTCGCCGTTCTCGTCCTGCTCCCGGTCCCACCGGTGCAGCAGGAAGTCCGCGCCGATCTTCATCATGGCAAACACCGCCACCTGCGCCGCCTGGCTCAGAATGGCCCGGTCCCGCTGCTTTGTCGCCCGCTGCAGCTCTGCCTTGTTCGCGTCGCTGGCGTCCGCCTTGTACCGCGCCGCCTGCGCTTTCCAGTCGCCCACCGCGTCGATCAGGATGCCCGCATTCTGGAAGCGCTGGGTCGTGAACATCGTAAAGGTCTTTACCATCTCGTCCGGGTTGCGCTGGATGCCTGCCCGCTGCATCACGGTGTAGTTCGGCTGGGTCTGCTCGATCACCTTCTGGTAGGTGCGGTTCACCGCCTCCCAGTATGCCGGGCTGCCGGTCTCGCCCGCGCCCTCGAATTCCGCCGCGTGGTTCTTCACATAGGCTTTGCTGCCCTCCCACAGGGCCGCCACCGTGATCTCGTCCATGCCGTTGATCCACCCGGTCAGCCATCCGGGCACCTTGTCCATGCCCTTCTGCACCAGCGTCTCCCGCTTTCCGATGCTCTGCAGCTCGCCTTTTCCGGTCCCGCGCTGCCGCCACTGCAAAAGCACGTCCCCGTGCTCTGCAATTTCTGCTTTCAGCGCTGCCTTCTGCTTCGATTTCACAAAGGGCACCACCGACGTCATAGTGTCCCTCACAAATGGCATCACCGACGCCATGGTGTCCCCGCCCAGCACGGCCGCCGCCGTCGGCAGGCTCGCCGCCTGTGCAATGGCCACGCCGGGATTCAGGGTCAGCACCGCCCCCGCGTAGTTGCCCCGCAGCGTGCTCAGCATCCGGCTCACGCCGTTGGAGCGGTGCCGCTGGGTGGTCTGCAGGTCGGTCAGCAGATCGTCCAGGTAGCTCACGGCCTTCGTGCCCCACTGCTCCTTGATCACGCCGTTTTTCAGTGTCTTCACGCCGTCCCGGGTCTCCACCCCTGCGTTCAGGATCTTCTGCACGTCCCGGATGGGCGCGGCCAGTCCCGCATAGGCTGCCGTGTCCCGCAGGCTGCGCTGCACCACGCTCGAGCACTCTTCCAAAAGGATGGGCTTGCTGCTCTTCACACGGTTCTTCAAAAATCCCCGGCCCTCAATGGTCGCGTCCAGCTTCACGCCGTCGATCTCGGTCGCCAGTGCAGCCTTGTCCACCGCAATGGGGTAGTAGTTCTGCACGGTGGCCCGCTTGTAGCCCACCAGCTGCAGGCTCGTCTCGTTGATCAGCTTCGTGGTGTAGTCTCCAAAAAACTCCTTCATGTCCGCGCACCACGCCCGGTCGTAGTCGGTCATGGCCGCTTCCAGCGTGTTCAGGATGGTGTCCGCCATGGCTTCCCCGTTTCCGTCGCTCAGCATGCCCAGCTGCACCAGCTGTCCCTTCTGGTAGGCCTGCTCCACGTCGCCCTTGCTGTACAGCTGCGCATCCGGCACCACCATGCCGCCGGTCATCAGGTGCTCCCGGCTGTCCTTGTTCTGCAGGTGCATGTACAAACTGCACAGCTGCGCATGGGTCAGCGGCACCGCGTTGTGGTCCGTGTCTCTCAGGCCCACGTCCACAAGGTCCGCACCCGGCCCGGCAAAGGCCTGCGCTTCCTTGGCGTGCTTTTCGCCCGTCACGTCCGCAAACAGCTGCTCGCCCTCGATGGTGATCTTTGTCTGCCGGTACTGGCCGTCGTTCAGCATCTGCCCGATCTTCTCCATCTGGCCGCCGTTCTTGTAGCCGCCCAGCATCCGCAGCACCCGCTCGGCCCCCAGCATGTCCAGGTTGTACTTGGTCAGCAGGTTCTGCAGCCCGTCCAGCGCCCCGCCGGGGTGGTTGCCCTTGCTCAGCGTCACCTCATAGGCTGCCTCGTCCGCGATCTTGCTCACCTCTTCAGCCTTCGCAAGGCTCACGGTCTTGTTCTCGTTCCGGATCACATGCAGCGTCGCGCTGGTGATGGCCTTCAGCATCCGCATCTGGTCCACCGTCATGGGCAGGTAGGTGCGGCTCTCGGTCTCCCGGATCCGCTTGCGCAGCCGCTCCTGCAAGGCCAGTGCCTTCTCGCTGTAGGGCAGCGCCTCGGCTTCCGCCAGCTTTGCCTGTAAGTCGGCCAGCTTTGCATCCTTCCACGCCGTCAGGTCGGTCTGCAGCGCCGTGATCAGCTTCGGCACCCCGGTCTGCTCCCACTCGGTGGTCATGGCCGTGGGGCTGCCCTCGCTGCCCATGCTCGCCTGGATGCTGTTCTGCAGCCGCGTCAGCTGGTTCACAGCCCGGTCGTTCAGCACGGTCATGTCGGCGATCTTTGCCACCTCCGCCGCCTGCACGATCAGCCGCTGGCTCACATACTTGCCCTTGCTCGGCCGCAGCACCATCTGGTTCAGCGCCGCCGCATCCTGCCGGATGCCCCGCTTCAGCTCGTCCATCTTCCGGCCGTCCCGCGCTTTCTGCACCCGCTTCTCGGCCACCCGCTTCGCAATGGCGATCTCCTCATCCCGCTGCTGGCGTGCCACCTCGGCGGCCAGTGCGTTCCGCTGCGCCTGCTTCTGCTGCCAGGCCTCGGCCTTCCGCTGGTTCTCTTCCTCCCATTCCATGATCTCGTTTTCCTGCACGATCAGGCTGTACTCGGCCTTGTCCGCACGCCTCTGCTCGTCCCGCACCTGCCGGGCAAGGTCGGCGTTCTCGCCCCGCAGCTGCCGCACCTCCAGCCTTGCCTCGTCCCGCATCTGCTGCAGTTCGGTCCGCATCCGCTTGCGTTCGGCTTTCCATTCCCGCTCGTAGGTCTCCCGCAGCACGGTCAGCTTCTCGTTCAGATCGCCCACGTTGCTCACGTCCACGCCCAGCAGTTCCAGGTTCGCGTCCAGCTGCTTTTCCGCTTTCGCGTTCCGCTTCTGCAGCTCGCTCACCTGCTGCACCTCGGCGTTCCGGCCCGCTGTGCGCTGGTTCTCGGCCAGCCGCCGGTTGAATTCCCGGCTCTGCACCTTCTGCACGCCCCGCAGGCTCTTTTCCACCTCGGCCGCCCGCGCCGCGTCTCCGGCAGCCGCCTTCGCTGCTTCCAGGTTGTGCCGCTGGATGCCCTCAAAAATGGCCTCGGCATCGGTCAGCTGGGGCAGCTGCATGATATCCCCGATGATCCTGCCCGCCAGCTCCACGCGGGCGTCCTCATACTCGGCCTTGTCCGCAAAGCGGCTCATGGTCTTCGGCTTGATGGCGTCGTGCAGGTTCATCAGCACGTCCAGCCACTCGGTGCTCTCGAAGCTCAGACTGCCCGCCACACCGGCCTGCTCTGCGGCCTGCTTCCACAGCGCCTTGGCTCCATCGGTCACGCCGCCCACGGCGCGGTCATCGTTCACAAGGCTCTCATACTGCTCCGCCGGGTTGCCGTCCCGCACGCCTTCCGCCTGCCGCAGGGTCACGCCGTGGCGCCGTGCCTCGGCCACCGCCTCGCTCCAGCTTCCGTACCGCTTCACAAGCTCGGCCTTCGCCTGCCCGCTCTTGTTCACGGTGTACTCCAGCTTGTGCAGCTCCGGGTACTCGTCCCACAGTTCGCTGTTGCGGTACATTGCCCCGTCCTGGATCTCCCCTGCCAGCGTCTCGGCCAGCGCTTCGGCCTTGTTCATGTCCGCGCCGTCCGCCTTCAGGTAGTTCACCAGCACTTCGGTCTCCTGCGCCAGCTTTGCCCGGTCGGCCTTGCTGCCGTTGGCTTTCAGCCAGCGCCCGGCCAGCTCGTCCACCGCGCTCCGGCTCACGTTCACGCCCCGTGTCAGCCCAAAAAACTGGCTCAGTGTGTCCAGCGCCGCCGCCTTCTCCGCGATCACCCGGCTGGCCTGCTGCTGCTCGTTCCGCTTCGCGTCCCGGCTCGCCTGCTCCGCGATCTGGAAACGCACATCCGGCACACGGTTCAGCACCGCGGTACGCTGGGCATCGTCTCCGGCCTTGTACAGCTCCACCTTCACGCCCTTCTGCTGCAGCTCGTCGATCAGGCTCCGGCTTGTGTTGTCCGGCAGGATCGCCGCCCGCACCTCGTCAAAGCCCACGGCACGCTGGGGCTTTGCTTCAAAGTACCCGGTCGGGATCTTCGCCACGTCGTTGTACAGCTTCAGGATCCTCTGCGCCGCGTCCTTGCTGATGATGTAATCCTCTTTGGCAAATGCCTTGCCGATGGCCGCCGCCGTGTGCTTTCCCTCGGCTGCCCGCAGCAGGATCTCGCCCAGGATCTCCTGTTCCTCAAAGCTGTTGTCGCTGTGCGGCGTCGTTTCCTGCCGCAGCATCCGGATCACCTGTTCGATCTGTCCGTCCGCATCCTCCAGCAGCTTCTTGTACTCTGCCTCCGGCATCTGCCGCAGCCGTCCCTTGTCCGCCCGCGCCTCGTCCAGTGTTTTGTACTCCGCCGTTGTCGTGCTCATCAAGGTGCTTGCCGATACGCCCAAAACATCCTGTCCGCGTGCATTCTGGCTGTTCATGGCCTTCACCAGATTCTCCAGCGTGTAGGGGTTGTGCAGCTGCGCAAAGCTCCGCTTCTTACCGCTCGGGGTAAACGGTTCTTTTTCATTCCGGATACCCTTTTCTCCCAGCACACCTTCCAGCTTGTCGTACACCCACTGCTCCACCTTTTGCTCCGGTGCCTTTTCCCGGATCGCATTCCGGGTCGCCTCCACATCCAGCGTCTGTTTTCCGGCACTTGTGTCCGTCAGCATTTTGTATGCGTGTTCCAGCAGTTGGTACAGTCGCCCTCTGTTTTCATTCCGCAGCTTATTGATCCGCAGCATCCACCTTTTGTTTTGCCCTTCCAGCGCTCCGTGGGTGTACTTCTCCTCCAAGGCATCCGCAGCCGCATCCGCCAGCTTGTCCAGTCGGTCAATATCTCCGCCTTCAAACGCCTCCTTGATCTCTGCCTCGCCCGTGCGCCGGATCACAGCCTCCAGCGCATCGTTTCCAATGCTGTCAAATTGTTCCTGTTCCATCCGGTACACCGGTTCCACCGTTATTCCTTTGTCCTTCAGGTATGCCAGTTGCACCCCCGTGTCTCGCTGCATCTTCTGTGCCAGTTCCTCCCGGCTCAGGCTGCTTGCCTCGTCCACACCTGCACGCTGCACCGCAGCGCTGTTCACAAACTTTCCTTCAAAGGCTTCCCCGCTTGCCTCGTACACCCGGTTTTCAAAGTCCCGCATGGCATTGTAATTCACCTCATACTCCACCCCCGGCCTTGTCGGGGTCCATGCATCCGCACCGTACACCCGGTTTTTCCGGTTCACCATGGGGTCAATGGTATCACTGCCAAACACCAAAGAGATCGGCCCGTACTTCGTGTGTCCTTCCTTCGCCTTCACCACTGCAATGGACGGCGACGGCATCCCGCCCAGTTCCAGCGCCTCCTGCAGGTTCTGTTCCGTCAGGTTGTGCACTGCCACAAGGTCTTTCTGGCTGTCCACTTCCACCGGCGCCGCCAGCTGGAAACGGATATTTTTCTTTACAGGTGCGTCACTTTCCTTGCTTTCAGCATTTTTCTGTGCTATACTGGACTTAGCAGGAAAGCCCGGGCGTTCAGTGCCCTCCTCGGTTTTGAGAACCGTGTCAGCGCTTTCCTGCTTTTGTTTTATCTGCCCGTTGTCATCAAGGACCAGAAGATTACCATCCGTTCCGCAAACCTCGTGCACATAGAATTTGTTTCCCTGCTTTGTGTTTCCATACGCGTTTACGATCACAGCCTCATAGATTTCCGTCCCGCCGATCGTGACCGGTGCTGCAAACACATAAGTATTACATCCTCTTCCTTTCCAATTTTCAGCATATCCGATTTGCTTACCGTTTTGAATCACCTCTGGCACAGCAGCGATGGCGCTTTGTTTCACTGGGCCATTTCCATGTCGTACAGTTGCCTTTGCGCCTTTCTTTCCAAGTTCGACTGTTCCAAATCCGGTACGTTCAACTTTTCCACCGATACTTTCAAAATATTTAAAAATGTTATCTGTATTTTCTTTTGGCGTCTCTCCATACGCAACTTCTTTTCCTGTAATTTGCGCAACAGGCTCCATTTTTTCAAGCTGGTCAAGATTATCGTTCAACTGTTCTTCTAGTGTTCCTTCTCCTTCCTGCAGCTGGAACTTCACCTTCTTCGCCGCCCCCTTGTTTTCAAGGGCCGCGGCGTTTTCTTTTGCCGCCCGCAGCTTCTCCATGGCCTTCTCTGCATGGGCAAAGTACTCGTCCTGCAGGGCCCGCTTCTCGGCTTCCGCCAGCCGCTGCGCTTTCAGGGCTGCCCGGTTCTCCGGGTCCTTCGCCAGCACTTCCTTTGCCCGGCTCACGATGTCGCTCAAAAGGTCCTTCACCGCGTTCATCACCTTGCGGATGGTGGTCCCCGCCCGGCCTGCGTTCTTCTCCGCCTGCCCGCGCTGGAACTCCACCCACCGCTTGAAGCTCTCCTCGCTGTCAAAGATGCCGCGCCACGCATCGGCCACCATTTCCTCGGCCGCTTCGCCGTAGGTCAGGCCCTGCTGTGCGTAGTCGGAAAGTTTATTCCGGATCAGCTCGTCGATGTTCTCAAAGCCCTCGCTCTTGGCCAGATACTCCAGCACATGCTGCTGCACAGCCTTTGCGCCCTCAGTGTCCAAAGCGTTATACCAGTGCCAGTCCTCGTGCAGCACGGTGCCGAACACGTCTCCCGCGCTGTCTGCAAAAAAGATTTGTCCGGCAGCCGTGTCCACATAGGCCTTCACCCGCTCATCGCCTTCCAGCACTGCCTTCAGCACCGCATCGGTGTCGGTCGCCCGCGCGTTCAGCTCGATCAGCTTCGTGGCCACCTCGTCTGCCGTGCGCATGGTGCCTTTGTACAGCACCCGTCCGCTGCCGCTCACGCTCTTTGCGCTCAGCGCACCGCCCAGTGTCCCGGTCTGCACGGCCCCGGCTTCCGCTTCGCCCTTGCCCTGCAGCCACGCGATCTTCAGCGCCGCTTCTCCGCCGGGCTGTGCCAGCACATAGTCCGTGTTCACCGCAAGGCCGTTCATGCCCTTCGCCAGCTCCATAGCCTTGTCAAAGGTGGTCACGTCCTCCATCTGTCCCAGCCGGTACAGGCTGGAGGCCGCCGCCGCATACCGGCTCTCGTCCGCAATGCCCGTCGGCATGTTCCGGCTCAGCGTCTGTGCCGCGCCCTCGCTCACCTTCCAGCGCAGCAGCTCCCGCTGTACGCTGCTCTTCTGCGCGCCCTCGCTGCGCACTTCCAGCCCGGCCGTCTCCCGCAGGGCTGCCGGTTCCGCCTGCTGTGCAAAGGCTCCCCCACCGCGGGAGCTGTCGAGCGAATGCGAGACTGCTGGAGTTTCCACCGTTTCCCCGGTGTTTTCCACGCTTTTCCCGTTGACATCCCCCGCCCGCTGTGATACAGTTGTGTCGGCGGAAGTAACTGCACTTAACGTTCCGGACGTGTCTCTGGGGTCGGCAACGGCATCCATAGAGGGCTGCAGAGCTTTCGCTATTTCTTTTTCCGGTACTCCTACAGAAGATAAATATTCCGACACGATAAAGTTTCGGCTCTTCTTTGTATCACAGACGGCTTCCACAACAATGTGGGAGCCGTCTATTTTTTTCTCAAAGATCACGATGGGTGTTTTTTTGCGGTTCCCGGTATAATATCCGTCCGCTTTTCGCGTTGCCAGATACGCATTGTCAAAGTGGTTCAGCACATACGCCGCCCGCGCCACGTCCGCGCTGTTCTTCATGGTGCCGTCGGCGCTGCCATCCCCGCCTGCGTGCCGGTTGGTGATGTGTTTCACCGCGTTGGCATCCATCATCGTCACCTTGCCCACCTTGTCAAGGCCGGTCAACTGCTGCATGGCGTCCCGCATCCTGTCGCTGGTCTCGGTCACAGTGTAGGGTTCCAGATCTTCGCCCGCCCGCACCCGGTCCACGTATTCCGCAAGGCCTGGGTCAACGCTCTGTTTGTATTCCTCAATGCTGGCGTTCTGCGCCGGGGTGTGCACCGCCGGGTCATCGTTCACCGCCGTCTGCTCTGCCTTTTGTGCCGCCGTTCCCAAGGCTCCCTCCCTGAGGGAGCTGTCGCCCGTAGGCGACTGAGGGAGTTCGTCCCCCAAGGCTTCCCCCTCGGGAGAGCTGTCAGCGCCCTGCGCTGACGGAGAGGGTCCATTCCGCTGTCCGGTCTGTCCTTCCGCCTCCAGCGCCGCGCTCATCCTGCCCAGCTGCGTGCCCACGGCACCGCCCAGCGCGCCGGATGCGCCGCCCGTCAGGCCGCTCTCCAGTGCCGTCAAAAAGGTGTCTCTGTTAAACAGCTCCTGCGCCGCCTGCTCGTCTCCCAGGGCCGCGTCAATTGCCTTGTCCGCATAGGTCTCCACAAAGGCCTGCATGGCATTGTCGATGCCGCCGGAAATGGCATTCGCCACCGTCGGGTACTGCTGCGCCAGTACGCCGTTGTCTGCCACGCTGCGCACCACGTCCGCCAGCTTCCCCGCCAGCGTGTCCTTGGCGTAGTCGCTGCCCATGGTCCGGGCAAGGTCTGCCGCGCCCACGCTGTTGATGGCCCAGCCCGCGCCAAACTTCGCAAGGCCGCCTGCCAGCGTCTTGCCTGCGCTCTCGCCCTTCTCGATGCTCTGGCCCATGCTCTCCGCGCCGCCCTGGGCGCTCAGCACCGGCAGCACCAGCGCCGGGCTGATGCCCGCCACCGCAAGGTTCTCCGCCGCACTGGTGGTCACCCCCATCAGCTGGCGCGCAAGGGGGCTCATGCCCGCCTGCGCCGCTTCGTTCAGCTGCTGGCCGCGCTTGTACATCTGGTAACCCAGGCTCTTCTCCGGGTCGATGCCCTCGCTCACCTTTGCCCCGCTGATCCGCGCCCGCATCCGGTCGATCTCGCTCTGGCTGTAGCCCTTGGCCTTCAGCTCTTCGTCCGTGTAGGCCGTGCCGGTGTTCTGAGCCGGGGCCGCCATCACCCCGCTGCCGTTCGGCTGCATGGCGTTATCCCGCCCTGCATACTGGGTCTTTCCGCCGGTCATCAGGCACAGCAATTTCCACTGCCGGTTGTCGCTCTTCACGCTCTCCTGCAGCTCGTTCCAGTTTTTGCCGGTCTCCACTGCGTTCTGCACGCTCCGCACGGCCGTCTCGCCCGCCATCAGCGGGGCCGACGCCACCGTGTCCACAATGCCGCCGATCGTGTTGGAGGTGCGTCGCGCCGCCCGCTGCCAGTCCGGCAGGGCATCAAAGTCGGCAATGTACTGCCGCGCCTCGTGGATCTGCTTGCGGCTGTAGCCCTTGGCCAGCAGCTCCGCGTCGGTGTACTCCCGCTTTTCCGTGCTCGTTTCTGCCGTCGGCGCACTGGCCATTGCCCCGCTCACGCTTGTCGGCTTCATGGCGTCGCTGCGCTTGGCATAGATCTCGTTCCCGCTGTCCATCCGCAGCAGTGCCACCAGCTCCCGGTGCTTCGGGTCTGCGTCCATCCACTGGTTCAGCCGGTCGAAATCGCTGAATTTGTCGGTTGCCTTCAGCTCTTCCGTCTCCTGCTTCAGCTGCTGCGCATCCCGCGCATACCAGCTCTCCACCCGCTTTGCGTCCGCATCCTTGATCTGCTTTTTTACGCTCTCCGCGTTCGGTGCGCTGGCCAGCGCACCGCTCGCGCTCTGCATCGGCATGGCGTTGTTTCGCTCGGCATAGGTCTTTCCGCTCTTGGTCCCGGTCATCTGCCCCAGCACCTGCGCGCTCAGGCTTCCGCTCGTGGGTTTCTGGTTGCTCTTTCCCGCGCTCTGCGTCCCGGCTTTCTGTGCCGTGCTGCGCACGCTGGTGCCAGCGCTCCGGTTCACCCAGGCGTCGGTGCTTTTGGCCGCCGGCTTGGTTCCTCTGCCCGTCCGCAGCGCGTCGATTTTTTCCGCACTCCAGCCGGTGCTTCCGCTGCTCCGCGCTGGGGCCGTCGTGCTTTTCGGTGCCGCGCTCTGGCCGGTTCCCGCTGTGCTCTTCTGCCCATTATTCTGTTTGCGCAGCTTTTCAATGTCCTGTGCGCTCCATCCCATACGCTCACCTCATCACTTCGTTCCGCGCCACTCGTAGTCGATCTGGTTCATAATGGCCGAGATCTGGTCGCTGCTCAGGCTCGTGTTGTTGGCCAGTTCGTTTGCGATCTGGTTCTGGCTGTACCCGCTGTTGGCCATCTTCCGCGCGTTGTACATGCCCTGCTCCCAGGCTGTGCCGTTTGCCTTGCCGGGGTTGCCTGTGCCAGTCAGCCGCTGGATGCGCCCTGCATCAGCCAGTGTGTCCTCGTAGTAGCTTCGCCGCTGGTCGTCCGGCTTCATGTTGCTGTATTCTTTAAACATCGTGTTCAGCTGCGGCTGAGTGTACCCGTCCACCTTGCTGCTCCTGCTCTTCGTGCTGCGGCTCGTGCCGCCGCTCCCGCTTCTGGTCGTGGTCTTGTACCGGTTGCTGATGGCCAGCTGGCTTGCGTACTTGGCAAGGTCTGCCTGGTTCAGCCGGTTTGCAATGGTGCTGTAGCTGTCCACGCTCCCCGTGGGCAGCCCCGCCATCTGCAGGTAGTTGTTCGCCGCCGTGTCGTAGCCGCTGCCTGCAAGCCCGGCCGCCGTGGTCAGATAGTCCAGCTTGTCCTTGTCCACCTGCGACAGGCCCTGCCAGCTGTCCAGCATCGTGTCCGTCAGCCCGTACTGGTTCAGGATCTGCTTTGCCGCATCGTCAAAACCTGCCTCCTTGTAGCTTGCCGCCTGCTGCAAAGCCGCCATCTGGTCGCTCAGCTCGGTGCGGCTCAGGTTGTCGTTGTACTGCCGCAGGGCAAAGGCGTTCTCCCAGTCCTGCTGCCGGTACCCCTTGTAGGCGTCGTACCCTTCCAGCGCGGCCGCGCCCACGTTCTTCACCACGTTCCACACGTTGCTCAAAAAGTCGCTGTTCTCCTGCCGGGCCTGCTGGGTGCGTCCGTACCGGTAATTCCGCAAGTTCGCCGCATCCGCCACGCTGCCGTCGTACTCGCTGCGTGCAAGCTGGTCCTGCGTCAGCAGGTTGTCCAGCTGGGTGCCCCGGCCTGCAAGTTCCTGCTGCCACTGGCTCAGGGCATCCGCCCGCGCCTGGGCGTACACGTTGGCGGTCTGGCCCGTCTCCCCGGCCGCCGCCTGCTGTGCCGCGCTCTTGGCCCAGTCCGTGCCGTACCCGCCGCTAAGGCTGTTTGCCACCTGCTCGGCCGCACTGGCCCCCGCTCCTGCATTGCCAAACAGGCGGCTCAGGGCACCCCGGTAGGTGCCATTCTGGCTGTCAAAACCCAGTCCTGCGCTGTTGGCACTGTCCATGCCCGCCAGCGCGTTCTGGATCCCTTCGTCGTAGCGGTTCTCATACGCTCCCGGCATGGCCGCTTCCGCCTGTGCCTGCTGTTTCTGCTGGTCGTTCAGTCTCTTGATGGTCCCCATGCTCTACCTCCATTCTCAGATAAAGAAAAACGGCAGGATCTGCGCCGCAATGCCCAGCACGCTGAACAGCCCGTTCAGGGTGCTGCTCACGTTCTGCTGCCGCTGTGCATAGGCGTTGTTGTACTCGTTCTGCCTGTAGCTCAGGTCGTTGTACCAGTTCGACAGGTCTTTCTGGTACTTGTTGTAGTCATTCTGCTCGGCCTCCTGCAGGCCGTTCAGCTCCTGCTGCAGCCCGCTCTTTTTCGTGTTGTACTCGCTGCGGCTCTGGCTCGTCAGGCTGTCCAGCATCGTGTCCAGGTCGCTCATGGTCGCCGCATAGGCCTTCTGGCCCGCCTGGGTTCCGTAGCTGGAGCCGTACCCGCCGGTCAGTGCGCTGGCACTGGCCTGCGCGTTCTGGTTCGCCAGCTTCGCCTTCTGGGTGTACTCGCTCTTGTACTGCTGATATGCCGTATCGGCCGCCGGGTCATAGTCGTAGCCGCCCAGATCATCCAGCTTGCCCATCACGTTGTCGATCTGGCCCTTGTACTTGCTCTGGTAGTCGGCCGGTTTCGTCTGTTCAAAGCGCTCCAGCTCGCTCCGCGCGTTGCTCAGTCTGCTCATCTTCAGCTCTCCTTTCCGCTCAGATAATCCTCGCTCATGTTCTCGCTGCTAAGGTTGGTCAGCACATAGGTCAGCTGCTCGTTCAGCTGGTACAGGTAGTTCTTCAGCGCCCGCGCGTCCGCCTCCGGCATCTGGTCGCTGAAGCTCGGCAGGCCGATGCCCGCCAGTCCCGCAATGCTTGCCATTTTCTTCTCCTTTCATCGTCTCGGCACCGCGCCGCTCACCCTTGCCCCTGCTGCATCCGCAAAGGTGAGGGCCATGCTCCGCAGCACCATCTGTCCGGTGCCTGCAAATCTCAGCCGCATGGTGTCGTGCCGCCGGGGCACAAAGGGCAGGTTCACCCGCTGGTGGTCCCTCGTCACCGCACAGCTGCTCACCGTCTCCCAGTCCCCGCCGTCGTAGCTCACCGCCACGGTCAGCACCGTGTGGGCCAGTGCATCCATGCGCAGCGTGACCCGGCTGATGTACTTGTCGTCCGGCACGGCAAGGCCGATGTCTCCGGTCACGGCCTCAAATTTCAGTCCCGTCTCGTCCTCGCCGCTCCCTTCCCGCTCCGGGTCGGCCGCCCACAGGGCATTGCCGTCCCACAGGTACAGCTGCTGGCCGGTGCTCACCATCCCGGTGCCCGCCGCGCTCTCCTCCTGCCACAGGCCCCGCTCGGTGTCGTACACCAGCAGCCGCCCGCTGCCCGTGTCCGTTTTCCGGTGCAGGTACAGGTAGTACCGCGCATCCAGCTGCCCGCCCACGGCCCGGTCCACCGCCGTCAGCTTCCCGGTGTCCAGCGCGCCGCTCACCTTGGCAGGCAGGCTTCCGCTCCACGCCATCACCCCGTCCGGCGACAGATAATACAGCGTCTCCGCGATCACGCACAGGCTCTTTGCCGCATTTGCCGCCACGCCCCGGCACCGCACACTGCTCATCTGGTAGTCGCTTGGCTTCGAGCCGTACAGCTTGTGGATGCAGTTTTCCTTAAAAAACAGCAGGTACCCCAGGCAGCTGGCCGCCCCGGTAAACGCGCCGTCGCTGCCCACGCTCACCGCGTAGCTGTCCGACGCAATGCCCCGGTAGCTGTACCAGTTGGTGGGGTCTCCCAGGGCACAGGCATAAATGCTGTTTTCCTCCCGGCTGCATCCCCACACCCGGTTGCCCTGCTCGGTCACAAAGTCCAGATCCGGCACCCGCCGTTCCAGCTTCACCGGCGCTGCGGCCGCTTCGTTCTCGGTCACCTTGCCGTCGGCGCTTCGCCAGCTGGTGCCGGTGGCTGTCACGGTCCAGCTGCCATAGTACCGGGTGCTGTCCTCCGGCACGGCCAGCGTCGTGATCACGTCGTCCCCGTCCAGTGTGCTGATGCTCACCTCGCCGTTCAGCCCGGCCGCCGCCGCACTGCATACGGTGCCCGGCATCCCGCTCACCGTCACGGTGTCGCCTTCCTTCAGCACGCTGCCAAGGCCCGGGCAGTGCAGCCGCAGGCTCGTCAGCAGGATCTCGCTCCACTTCTTGTTCTTCGCGCTGTACTTCAGCAGCACGCCGCCCGCGCCGTAAGGGCTCTCGGCGTCCCCCTTCAAAAACAGCTGCCCGTCTGCCGGGCTCTCCGGCTCGGTCGTGCCCACGCCGTCCGGCATGTAGGTCCGGCCCTCGCCGTCGCAGGGGGTCACGGTCATGGTCCCTCCGCTCAGCGTCCACACCGCCGCAAGGTCCGTCAGCTCCCCGCTCACCGTGTCAAAGGCCTTCTTGTCCGGCCAAATCAGCACCTCCGTGCCCATGCCGGTCATGGCCTTCTCGTTGTCGGTCAGCGCGTTTTCCAGCACCACCGCCCCGGCCCGGCTCTCGTCGGCGTCCGGGGTGTACTCCAGCGTGGTTCCCCGGCAGATCACCAGCCCGTTCAGGTGGTACATGCCGTTCACGTCCTGTACCTCCCGCACTTTTTTGCGGGTCGCCCGCGTCTGCAAAGCCGGGTACCCCCGGCCGGAAAAATTCAGGCTGCTGCTCAGCTCCGCCTCGCTGCACCCGTAGCTTTCGTTCACCCCGCCAAAGGCCCGCAGCATCTGCCGCCCGCTCTGCAAGATGTTCAGGTTCCGCCCGTCCGTCATCTCAGTACCTCCACTGCACACCGCCCGCCGGGGCATAGCGCCTGCGCATCCATGCGGCAAACTCCTGCACATAGTCGCTGTACAGCTGCATCTCGTTGGCCGCCCGTGCCACCTCGCCCAGGGCAAGGTCCATCTGTGCACACAGCCAATGCACATACAGGGGTGCAAACTGCTCCGGGGCCAGCAGCTCGGTGTCGTAGGCAAGGCCTTCGGCCCATGCCGTGTCCGCGCCCACGTCGTCAAAGTCCACCGTCTCGCTGCGCTCCACCACGCTCCCGCGCAGGCGGCTGTCGCACTGCCGCAGCCAGTTCTGTTTCAGGCTTTCCGAAAATTCATTGTTCGGCCGCATCTCGTCGGCCTGCTCCATGGCCTGTCCCGCCGTCATTTTCTCTTCTCCTTCCAAATCAAAAGGCCCCGGCACAGCCATGTGCCGCTGTACCGGGGTCCTCTGTCTCTTTTGTTACACGCGCTGTGCCTGCTGCACGGCCGCCGCCTCTGCTTCGGCAATGCGGGCCATGGCCTCGTTGTCCATCTCTTCGCTGTGGCGCAGCACCTCGGCCACCGCCTTCGGCACCTCCACGTCCACGCCGCGCTGGATCAGGTAGGTCTCGCCGTTCACGCCCACAAACACCGGCGCCTTATAGCGCTGGCTGTCTTTAAACAGGTGGATCACCTCGGTGTCCTTCTCCAGAGTGTCCATGGTGTCCTTCTTTGCGGCCTCGGTGTCCTGCACGGCCGTCTCAGTCTTTTTTACTGCCATCGTCGTACCTCCTTGATTTTCTTAGTTTGCCAGTGCCGTTGCACTGTAGCGTGCGCTGCAGCTCTCAATGCGCACCATGTACTGCTCGCTCAGGCGCTCGGCGGTCTTCACAGCCTTCCAGCCCACGGACGCGCGCTGGTTCAGCGGGTCATCGCCGTAGCCCAGCTGCTTCACGATGTGCTGCAGGCCGCCGCCCTCCAGCTCGGTGGTGGCGTAGGCGTGGGCACCCAGCACCAGGGTGCCGTACACCGCCAGGCCGCTCGGGCAGCCGGTGCCCTTCCAGATCTTTGCTTCGCTCGACACCACAAAGCGCACGTTGTTGATCTTGCCGATCTCGCCGTTGAAGATCTCTTCCGGGGCCGCGTACTTGTGCGCCTCGATCCAGTTCGGGTCCTTGCGGAGGTCGTAGCTGGTATGCGGGTGTACGATGGCCACATAGCTGTCACCGATGGGGTCCGCGTTCTGGGTCTGCAGCATGGCCACCGCCTGGTCGATCAGGTCCACGGTCAGCTGCGCAGTCTTGTCCAGAGTCGCACGGCTGGTCACGGCAGTCTCCACGCCGTCCGCCACCTTGGGCGCATAGATCACGTTCGTGCCCCCGTTCAGGATGTCGCGCACGATGGTGTCCAAGGTACGGCCTGCCTGGCTTCCCAGTACTTTTGTTGCCTGCACCACGTTGTCGTCGATGGCGGTCAGGTCCAGCATGTCGGTCAGGGCTGCCCATCCGCCGTACTGGTGCACCTCTGCCGTAATGGCGCTCACGGTCAGTGCCTGGCCCGCCGGGGTCACGCCTTCGGTCAGCGGGGTAGTGGCCTTCGGCAGCGCCTCGTATTTGCGGAACTCAATGGTTTTGCCGCTGTTCGCCGGGATCGGGTAGCTGTCGCCGAACTGGTCATGCACCAGCGCAGGCTCCGCCAGATCCAGCAGGGTCTTCTCGTAGTAGGTCTTCATCTCGGCGGTCATGCCGCCGGATGCTGTGGTATTCTGCAGCTGTGCGCTTGCATCCGCAAACATCTGCAGATCCAGTCTCTTCTCAGTCATCTGTTTGTCCTCCTTCAAGGTTTTTATCTTCTCACGCCCGTTGCGTGGGAAATCTCTCACAGCACGATGCGCTCGCCCCGCCGTGCCCGCTTTGCCAGCTCGGCCCGCTGCTTGGCGGTCATGTGCGCCACGTCCACCTTCATCTCGGCCGCGCCGCCGGGGTGCGCCCCGTTCTCGGCCGGCCGCTGTGCCCTCTGCTGGATCCGCGCCGCCACGCCCTGCTCCACCTGCTGGGCCGTGCGTGCCGTGCTTGCCTCCATCAGCTGGTCAAAGTAGGCGGCCCGGTACGCCGCTTCCAGCCCGATGCCGCGCCGGATCATGTCCGCCACGCTGGGGTTGTTCAGCACCTTGTCCAGCTCAAACGCCGGGTACTTCACCTTCAGCCGGGCCGCTTCCGCTTCCCACTGGGCCCGCACGGCTGCCGCACGCTGCTGGTGCTCGGCCGCCTGCCGGACCTGTTCGGCCCGCTGCTTCTCGGCGTTCGCCCGCTGCAGCTCGCTTTCCATCCGGTCCATTTCCCGCGCGGTCTTTACGCTGATGCCGCGCTCCGCTGCCAGCGTCTCGTAGTACTCGTCGTTCTTCACCTTCCCGTTCTTCACGGCCTCGGTCAGGGCAGCCAGGTTGTCCGCGCTCTGCACGTCGATGCCATACGCCTCGCCCAGCGCGTCCATCAGCCCCTTCACCGCCGGGTTGTCCAGCACGTTCTGCACGGCCATCTCCGACGCCCGCTGCAGTGCCTCTTCAAACTCGGCTGCGTACTCGCCCTGCATCAGCTGGCCAAAGGCTTTGCGCTTTTCCGCCGGGTCCGTCGTCTTTGGCTCCTGCTCGGGCTGTCCCTGCTTCGTCTCGGGCTTCTCTTCGCCGGGTACTTCCTCTTTACTCGGCTCCCCCTTTTGGGGAGTTCCTGCGTCCGCGCCGCCGTCGGCGGACGGTGCCGGTGCGGCCTTCGCCGCTCTGCCCGGTCGGCTGCGCTTTGCCAGCCGC
>OGEQ01001479.1_pt1 | contig 18918 bp, 19 predicted proteins | sample 1570731 | NCBI WGS metagenome assembly OGEQ01 (sample SAMEA2582132, study PRJEB24529) | metagenome | biome: Human gut stool | place: China | collected 2011
TCAATTCTGTTTCCCTTGCGGTCAGTATCCTGATAGCCAAATGAAAGTGTTACTGGAGCTGCCTCCTTTACACCTTCCTCTGCTGTAAACCAGAACTATAATCGCCCCGGAATAGCGGAGAAGGATTTATATGATAAGGGATACGGAGTTCCTCTTTCAAGGAGAAAGAAGGTAAATCACCTAACTGTATAGGATTAATCAAAGGATATACAGTCTTTTCGGGAAGCAGGTTGACGGATGGAAGCTGAAATGCAGCTTTCGGCTTTATCAACATACTATCAAGAGTGAAGCGTGCACTATCTTCCTGTGCAGAAAGCAACTGCAAACCAGAAATGAACAGAAAAAATAATCCCCAACGAATTGGGAGCCAAGATATGCCAACCCTGCGTGTCATAATCTACCTCCTTTGTTTTTTACGGACTCTGTATACAAAAATAGTAAAAGCCTATCTGAATAACAAATAGTTGAGCACATTTCATCTTTGCCAGCAGGCTTTTTTAACGCAAGGGGAATTGTAGCGTAAATTCACTGTAACTCCCTTCCATACTTTCTACCTTCACCATACCACCGTGGGCACTCACCACCTGCAACACATAATTCAATCCTAACCCGAAACCTGATGCACCCGTCTTACGACTGCCGGAAGCAACCCTCTCGAACTTATTGAATATCTTATGCTGTTCGCTCAAAGGAATGCCAATACCGTTATCATGCACTCTAACAATGGTTCCATCCTCTGTCTTTTTACCTGAAAGAATGATCAGAACCTCTTCATTAGAATACTTGACGGCATTGTCCACCAGGTTGGAAAGTATCTCACGCAGACAGAAAGCATCCGCATAAACACTACATCCTTCTTCACAATCTATATCAAAATGAACCGTCTTCGCTGCTTTCAACTGATACTTTTCTGCTATATCCCGTAACAACGGCCTTAAGGCAACTTCTTCTTTATGTAGTTCCAATTCCCCACGATCTATCTCTGTCAGCATTACTACGCGATTGGAAAGTGTCAGCAGATGTTCGCACTCATCTCCCATTACTTGCCTGTAACGGGCCAGCTTCTCAGGCTTATCCGCCAACTTACCACTTGCCAAGATATGTGCTCCCATCATGACAGACTGCAACGGTGACTTCATATCATGTATCATGGAGTAAGTAAAGTCCTTCTGAAACTGCTCCAACCGACGCTGTGCCCGCAACATACGTATCTGAAAGAAAACACAGAGAGATACGAAAAGGAAAGCAATAAGCAGCGGCACCTGCATATACCATGTGGTACTCATAATAGTACGTTGTGGTGAACGAACCACGGCAAAGATGCAACTCGTACTATCCTTATCCAACGGAAACAACCGGGTAGTAATATCCCCGAAGTCAACAGCCGGACTACCTGTATAAAGTATCAACTCCCGGGACGGATACCTGATCCAACGGATATCCGCCCTATCCGGAAAGCCTGTTTCCAAAAGCTGTTTCCTGAAAACACTGTCGGCAAACTGCAAGGAGAACGGAATGGGCACACGGCTACGCAGACTAATCGTATCCTGTATATCATAAGCCATCTTTACGCGGAAATCTTCATCAAACTTATTGTAAAGATGTCGTATGACACTCAACTGTACCCGGTAACGATAACCTTTCTCCAGATATACCTTATAAAGTTCATTCATCATACGCCTCGGATAAGGGAGAAATTCTCCCGGTGAACTATCCCAATTAAAATCAGGATTAGCCTTAGTGAAAAGCGGATACCTATGTAAGTCTGCCTCCCGGTAGAAAGCCTCTTCCAATTGCTCCTCCGCCTGATACCGTATCTTTTGAGATGTAATATAATACAAATATCCCGACCAGACAGCCAGCAACAGGAATACTCCAACCAGGCTGACTATAGAAATTGCTTTAAGAGAAATAGGCCTGCCTGTACTTCCTTGCCGGATTTCTGCTTTGGCATGTGCCAGAGTATCATTGGTTCTCTCAAAGAGTACGTTGCTTTGTGCCTCTATCTCTTGCCAGTTTTCTGTGGTTATCAAGTTCTTCATCCGGCTGACGGGATGTTTCATTTCTTCGGCCAACGTATAGAAGTCCTGTTGTTGTTTCTGCAAGTCGTGCCGTTGACGGAACACCGACTTCATCTGCACAATCAAGGCATAGACAGCCGTACCCAGCAATAGCCATGTAATGAATGACAGTAACAGGAGTCTCTTCTCCATCTCCTTGGCAGGGAAAGAAAGAATGACACGGACAGCCTCCCCACGGGATTTAAAGGTAAAAGCAGTTTCGGAAGTAACAGCAGCAAAGTTACGGATACTTACCTGAGGATTGGTACTTGCCAGCACCTCATTTGTATTTACATTAATACGTTCCACGGTCAGCGTTCCATCCATGTCTAACTTCCGCAACTTATTGTGCAACACGCTATCTATAGTGGCTAACGGAATTTCTTTTATTCCATACACCCGTTGCAAAGCCTGTGCCACCTGCTGGGAAGTACGCTTATTCCTTTCATTCCCATCAATCCGCTTGTATTTAGGATTGGGTGCATACGCTATGATAGCTATTGAATTATCAGGATAAGGAAGGTTGTTCACCAAATTATCCACTGTCTCCGTGAAAGACATCCAAAAACACTTGTTTAGTAACTTCTCTGCTTCCTGCATCTGTGCATGGAAAGCATAAAGCATTCCACCCAACTGTATCAACACAACAGCAATCAGACTCACAAGTGAAAGAGAGATGACAGTACGTAATTTCATCTTATCCGTTTATATTCGCCTGCAAAAATAGCAAATAACTATGGATCACGAAGTAATGTACTACTTTTTATATGCGATGAGAATGCATTCTTTCCAGCCAATGGTAAGGTACGATGAAAAGAAACGAACGGAAATCAGCATCTCACTGATTAAAAGAGGAATATAAAAATACATACAACTCTAAAAAAATACAAGGAAAGCTTTCCAGAGTTACAAAGATATCGTTAACCTAATGATAACATTACGATAACATTCATCCTCATGTCCCTGTCCTATCTTTGCAACATCAAAAACAACGAAATGTATAACTTAAAAAATAAAATCATTATGAAAGCTCTAGTATTATCAGTAGTATTCGCATTGACATCAGTAGTAAACGCAGTAAGTGGTAACAACGTAAAAGACTTCGCTTACAACAGTGAGAAACAGGAAAACGGTGTAGAAACCCAGACAGTCTATAAAGTAAAAGAAGGCAAGTATCTGGAACGCCACCTGCAATACAACTACACACATGATGAAAAAGGACGTGTATCCGCCAAGGAAATCCTGAAATGGAACCAAGACAACAGTCGCTTTGAAAAGCAGTATTGCCTTAACTTCAGCTACACCGACAACGAAGTAAACGTGGAATATGTAGCATGGAACAGCAAAGCCGGCGATTACACAAATGTGAAAGCTAAAGCCGTTTATCAGACGAATGAAAATGGCATGAACTACATGGCTTATAGCTGGAATGAAAAGGAAAACTCATGGAATCCGGTGACAGAACACAACGCCACCCACTGGAGCAGTGTCCTGCTGGCAAACAAGTAACTTTCCTCTAACAATAAACACCCTCTTTTAAATTCCTAAAGAAATGCGGCTACCGGAAAAGCAATCCTCCGATAGCCGCATTTTTTGATTTACCCAATATACAATTCGGAGGGAATCAGTTTAAAATCCACAAACTGGTTCTCTACCGGATTGGCTTTCAACAAGAAAGGAACGATACCATCCGAAGGAAGCGCTTTGCGCGGAAGAGCCGATTGTTTATCGAATTTATAAGTAGCACACCAGGCATCGGCATCACCGGATACGCTTTTGCCGATACGGAAGCAAAACTCACTCTGACTATCGCGCAACGTATTAATCAGTTTACGGCAATCATCCGGCACAGTAGGACTATCTGACAATTCGCTGATCTTTTCTGCCATTTGCGATAACCATTCCACATCGTGAATGTGCTTCTTGTCGAGGGCAAAAACAAACACTGCCGGATAGTAATCGTTGTCTCCCGGTCTCCACAAGGCACTGTTGGCCTGCACCACTGCTGCATATATAACGGGAGACTCCGTATATTTCTTCTTCCAGCGATCCTTGAACAACCAGGGAGAATTGCCTGCCACTGCCCTGAAGAAGGGAGTTTCCATGTCCCGGGGTGTTTGCAGATAAGGTTTCAGTCTATCCAAGCGAGTAGGATTATCGAAAGCCTCCTCTTCTTCGTCATCATCACCGGCAAGAGTCGATGCGGCGAAATACAGAAATGCAAGTGCTGCAATCATCTTAATAAGCCAGTCAGGAATAAATTCACTGACAAGTCCGCCCGCCAGAACGGCAAGACCATTCAGAACAAGAATCGCCGCCGCAGTTCCTAGTATAATATCTCTCAACTTATATTTTGAAGTCAGAGCAATCAGCATAAGCTGGGTTTTATCGCCCATCTCTGCGATAAATTCTGTAAAAAACACTTTAAAAAACAGCATCATTTTTCATTTCCTCCTAGATGTAATGCATGTTCCCTCACCGCTCACTGTCGATTACGATGTCCGCCCTTTTTTTGCATCAATGCACAAAAGAAAAACTCATGTATATCAACTGACAGCTATGCATGATACAAAAACTGTCCATCGATATACATGAGTCTCATTATTTAAGATTTGCCAGATTATACAGTTGCTATAATCAGAATGTTGACAAACCACACTTTCGCGCTAACTACTCCCTCATGGAATATTGAATTTACTTGATAAATAGTATCAAATAAAGAATGTGTTGTCAACGGAATTTAACGCTTTTACCTACGATTGTCTCATTCGGGTTATGATCTCATTTGCCTTTTTGTAAACTTCCTTTGGCTCCACCCCAATGAAGAATTTCTGGTCTTCATAGAGGATCTTGCCGTTGATCATGGTCATCTTCACATTCTGTTTGCTTCCGCTGTATACCAGGTTTTTCATCGGGTTGTTGATAGGTTGCATATTCGGCTGGTTCAGATCGATCATAATCAGATCCGCCTTTTTGCCTTCTGCAAGGCAGTCGCAGTCTGTCAGTCCCATTGCTTTTGCACCGCCGGTTATTGCCATTTTCAGAACTTCTTCTGCTGGTACTGCAGATGCATCCCGATCATGAAGTTTTCCCAGTCCCGTCACTAAAAACATTTCCCGGAACATATCCAGGCAGTTGTTGCTGGCTGGTCCATCTGTGCCGATGGCCATATTGACTCCGTGTTTCAAAAATGCCGTAGTGTTGGCGATGCCGCTTGCAAGTTTTGTGTTGGATCCAGGATTGGTTACCGCTGTCAGTCCTTTCCTGCGGAAGAGTTCTATTTCCTCATCGGTAAACCAAATGCAATGATATCCACCGCCCCCATGTTCAAATAAGCCCAAGGAATCCAGATAAGCTGCAGGTGTAGTTCCATGGCGCTGTACACACTCTGCCACTTCCCGTTCTGTTTCTGACATATGAGCAAATACAGGAGCCTTGTAGCGCTGTGACAGCTCGGCAATCTTTTTTAAGAGTTCTTCGGAACAAGTGTATTCTGCATGAAATCCCAGACAATACCTGATCAGCTCATCATATTGGTTGTAGGTATTAAAATCTGCCTCCACTTCCTCCAATGAAGAGGAAAAATCATTGATTCCGCTGACGAGTACACTCCGGAATCCACATTCTACCGATGCTTTAGCCATCATTTCTGTATTCAGATACATATCAAAGCAGGAGGTAATACCGCTGGTCAGGTATTCCATGATTCCCAGTTTGGAGAGCCAGTAGATATCATCCGGCTGTAATTTTGCTTCCATCGGGAATATCTGCTTTGTCAGCCAGTCCTGCAGCGGCATATCATCCGCATAGGATCGAAGAAACGTCATGGCTGTGTGCGTATGTGCATTTTTAAAGCCCGGCATGATGAGATTTTTTTCTGCATCGATCTCACGGTCCCACACATTGCCGCATTCCTTATGAGGACCTACATATGTAATAGTGTTCCCTTCGACCCATACCTCTCCGTGGATGATATCCATATTTCCATTCATCGGAAGAATCTGGGCATTATAAAAACGAATATTCATGTTCTACCTCTTTCCTTTGTCGTAAATCTCTCCAAGTGCACGAGGAGCACGATTGTATTTTGAGAAGAAAATCAAAAGCAGCATTGTAACGATATAAGGCAGCGTCATGGCAAGATCCGAGTAACTGCTGGGCATCTGCATCTTCTGGACAAGATAATAGCCTCCGGATCGGGCAAAACCAAACAGCAGGCAGGATCCAAGTGTAGGAAGGATCTTCCAGTTTCCGAATATCATGGCTGCAATCGCCAGATATCCGTATCCCACATAGATGTTGGAAGAAAAGTTCGCTGAAATGGAATAAGCAAAGCTGATTCCAGCCAGACCGGACAGAGCACCGGATACAAGGACTGCAATCAGACGGATCCGGGTAACATTCTCTCCTGCTGCGTCTACTGCGTGAGGATTATCTCCACAGGCACGAAGATTCATGCCATAACGCGTTTTATACAGCACATACCAGGCAACAACTGCGATCAGAAGGATCAGGATCTCAAATGGATAGACATCTTTAAATGCGGCTCCAATTACTGGGATGCCGGAGAGCAGCGGAATTGTAAACCGTGCAGACACACCCAGAACAAATTTTTCCGAAGCTGCACCGAACACAAGGCGGTTTAAAAGTTTTGTAAAAAATGCAGTCAGTGACATAGCCAGGATATTGATCACGACTCCGCCAATGATCTGATTTGCCTTCAGACGGATACATAACAGTCCATATAAGAGCGAATACAGCATTCCACCTGCCATGGCACATACAATTGCGAGATAATAAGGAACCTGGGAATTGCTTCCAAAATAGCCTGCAGCCAGAACGGCCACAAAGGCGCCTATAAATGCCCCCATTCCCTGCAATCCCTCCAAAGCCAGATTCGTCACGCCGCTCTTTTCGCTGTAGATCCCTCCGATTGCCATTACGAACAGCGGGATCGCAAAGGATAAACCATCAATCAGGATTCGTTCCATCAGCTGATCCCCCTTTCTGTCTCTTCATTTAACTCTTGTTTCATTCGATTCACTTTGTAACGGATATATACACCGCAGGCGGAAAACAGCAGGATCAATCCGGTGATAACGGATGCGATCTCTGATTCCAGACCGGATGCTGAATTCATGTAGGTACTGCCCTTGCTGATCACTGTGATCAGAAGAGATGAAAATATGATGCCGATGGGATGGTTTCCTGCAAGAAGTGCCACTGCGATGGCATCAAAACCGGTGCTTGGAAGGACGCGGGGCTGAATCGAACCAAAATACCCCAGGTAGTACGTCACTCCTGCCAGGCCTCCTAATGCACCGGAGAACATCATCGCCATGATCATGCTTTTGCCAACATTGACACCTGCATACATGGCCGCTTTTCTTCCAAGTCCCACGCATTTGAGTTCATAGCCAAATACGGTGCGATCTAACACGAACTTCACCAGGACTGCAGTCAGAACTGCAAGAAGGATTCCTAAGGGAATATCCATTTTCAAGTTTCCGACGGGTGTGTCCATCAGAGTCAGGCGGGATGCTTTCGAGACGGCCTGGGACTGCCTGGAAACCGGATTGATATAGTACGTGTTGATGAAAAAGCTGATCACATACTGGGCCGTATAGTTTATCATGATCGAAGATACGACTTCATTGATATTAAATTTGTATTTTAACCAGCCAATAAGTGCACCGATGAGTGCACCAACGACTGCTCCGACAATCAGTACGCATGGCTTAGCCACCGCTGCCGGAAGGGAACTATATCCGATCACCAGAGTTGTGATAAAACCAGAGGTAAGCATCTGACCGGAGACACCGATATTAAAGAGTCCGGCACACATACCGACTGCTACTGCCAGAGACGCAAAAAGCATCGGAGTCCAGGCATTCATATAACTGGTGAAGTCGGTCAGCATATTCTTATATCCGGCATAACTCGGTTTCGGGAGGAATCCAGCCCCCTGAAGAAGGTTACCATAGGCCGACAGAGGATTCTTGCCAAGCGAAAGAATGATCACAGCTCCAGCCAGAAGGCTTAAGAAAATGGCCGACATGGGAATGGTGATACCCTGGTATTTTTCATTTCCCAGGAGTCTGACAAGCATCTTTTTCAATCTGTGTTTAATTTTCAGCATTTTGGTGCACCCCCATCATAAATTCTCCCACTTCATTTGATGTAAGCGTTTTTGCAGCTGCTATTTTCTGGATTTCTCCATTATATATTACTCCGATGGTATCTGCACAATTCATGATCTCATCCAGCTCTAACGAAATCAGCAGGATTGCCTTTCCTGCATCTCTCTGTCGGATAATCTGCTTATGGATATTTTCGATGGCTCCGATATCCAGACCTCTGGTTGGCTGCACAAAGATCATCAGAGGAGACTGAAGTTCAATCTCTCTTCCGATGATGGCCTTCTGCTGATTACCGCCGCTCATGGAGCGGACAATGGTCTTGTTTCCCTGACTGCTCCGGATGTCATACCGGTCAATCAGTTCATTTCCGTACTGGGAAAATTCTGCTTTATCCAGTACACCTTTATGGGAAAATGGTTCTCGGAAGTAGTTTTTCAGTCCCAGATTTTCCTCCAGGGTAAAATCCATGACCAGGCCGCAGCTCTGCCGATCCTCCGGAATATAAGAGATTCCTTCCAGGGTTCGTTTGCGGATGGAGTAATTGGTGATATCGACTCCATTCAGAAGAATACTACCTGAAGCTGCCTTTTCAACTCCTGCAATCGCATCTGCAATCTCAATTTGACCATTGCCGGATACTCCGGCAATGGCAAATACTTCTCCGCCGTGGACAGAAAAGGATACATTTTTTACTACTTCAAAATGATCCTGATTTTTTACAGTGAGATTCTTTACCTCTAACACAGTCTCCCGGTAATGAGGCTCTGATTTCTCTACTTCAAAAGAAACTTCCCGTCCAACCATCAAATTAGCCATCTGCTTTGTAGAGGTCGTGGCGACATCTAGAACATCGATGAGCTTTCCTCTGTTTAAAATCGCACATCTATCTGCAATTTTTTTGATTTCCTCCAGCTTATGGGTGATCAGGATGATGGTTTTTCCATCATCTCTGAGGTTGCGGATGATCGTCAGCAGGGATTCAATCTCCTGAGGCGTCAGCACTGCTGTCGGCTCATCAAAGATCAGAATTTCAGCTTCCCGGTACAGCATTTTCAGGATCTCGACACGCTGCTGTGTCGATACACTTGTATTTTCGATCACATCGATCGGATTGACTTCCAGACCGTACTTCTTAGAAAGCGCCTCGATCTCCTGATCTGCTTTTTTTAAATCAACATAGGGAAGGATTCCAAACAGTTTGTCTTTCTTCTTTAAACCCAGAATAATGTTTTCTGTAATCGTGTAATTCTGTACCAGCTTAAAATGCTGATGGACCATACCAATATTGAGTTTTGTTGCGTAGCTTGGAGAATGAATCTGTTCTTTCTTACCCCGGATGAAGATCTCACCTTCATCCGGTTCATACATACCAAATATCATGCTCATCAAAGTTGATTTTCCGGCACCGTTTTCGCCAAGCAGTGCGAAGATCTCACCTTTTTTAATTTGAAGCGTCACATCATCGTTTGCCACGATACCTGGGAAACGTTTTGTGATGTGCTTCATTTCAATGATATATTCCGACATTTAAGCCTCCTCATTTTCTGGTACAGAACGTATTATTTCAATCCTGGGAAATCTTCCGGCTCAATTCCGTTAAAGTTTGCTGCCGGAACGATAGTTCCATCTTTTACAAGTTCATATGCTTCGTCCATCTTCTTCACGGTATCCTCAGACATGCTTTGACGTCCTTCCTCTGTTACATAACCAACAGAATCAGAATCTGCACCTAACAGAGCGTTTGCTCCCTGGAAACCTCCGTCTGCGATAGCATTTAATTGTTTCTCTACGTTCATGCTCATAACTTTCAGTACAGAAGTCAGAATAATGTTATCAGAACCGTTAGCACCATCATCATACTGGTCTACGTCACAGCCTACTACTTTTACATTGCCAGCTTCTTTAGCAGCAGTAAATACACCGTTTCCAGAACCGCCTGCAGCTACGAACAGAATATCACAGCCCTCATCGATGAGAGCTTTTCCAACAACTTTACCGGTTGCTTCATCTGCAAAGCTTCCAACATAGTTTCCACCTACATTTTTATTGGTAACGTCAACGCCTGCGTAAGATGGGATCTCTACGATCTCAACACCGGTATCATATTTCTCATTTGCGTAATTGACACCACTCTCAAAACCGTACTGATAGTTTACATTGCTTGGGTATGCAATACCGGTTACTACAGCTACCTTTTTGCTTTCAGACTCCAGTGCAGCTGCCATTCCCGCGAAGAAACCTCCTTCCTGCTCCTTGAAAGTCATTGCATAAATATTATCACATTCGATGTCATTACCCTCAGAATCGGTCGGATTCGTATCTACAAGGATAAAATCTACATCTGGGTTATCGGTTGCGATGGTTCCGATTCCGGAGAATTGGAAGCCCGGGCATACGATCACATTGTAGTCTGCAACGATATCAGCAACTGCCTGAATAACTGCAGCCGGATCACCGGTTTCCTCGCGAACCGGAGTTACGGTTGCTCCCGGATGAGACTCGATAAATTTCAGGATACCGTTGTAGTTATCCTGATTAAAGGAGCCGTCATCTACACCGGATGGACTGGTCACGATGGCGATCTTTAAATCTCCATCAGCGTTCTCAGCAGAAGCTGCTGCTGTTTCAGCCGTATTTTCCTTTGTCTCGGCTGTATTATTGTTTCCACCGCATCCTGTCATTAACGCTGCGGATACTGCTACACCTGCTACAATACCAAATAATTTTTTCATCAATCTTTTCCTCCTATTTTTTGTTTTTGCCAAACATATTTGCAAGACTCTCCGTATACGGTGGTCTGCAGATTCCTTTTTCCGTTACAATTCCGGCGATCAGCGTGTGATCGGTTACATCAAATGCCGGATTATAACATTTGACACCCTCCGGTGCCATCGGTTTTTCATAAAATTTGCTTTTGATCTCTTCCGGACTTCGAAGTTCGATCTGGATATCATCGCCAGTTGCACAGTCAAGATCGATGGTTGAACTCGGTCCTAATACATAGAACGGAATTCCGTAATGTTTTGCAAGGATTGCAACACCACTGGTTCCAATCTTATTGGCCGCATCACCGTTGGCAGCGATACGATCACAGCCTACGAAGCAGGCCTGGATCCAGCCGTTTTTCATTACAATGCTGGCCATGTTATCACAAATCAATGTTACATCGATTCCTGCCTGATCTAACTCATATGAGGTAAGTCTTGCTCCCTGAAGAAGCGGCCTTGTCTCATCTGCAAATACATGGAAATTCATGCCCTGCTCTTTTCCAAGGAAGAGAGGTCCTAAGGCAGTTCCATAGCGGGAGGTGGCTAAGGGTCCGGCATTGCAATGTGTCAGAATTCCGTCTCCGTCCTTAATAAGGCTTAAACCATATTCAGAAATCGCTCTGCACATCTGGCTGTCCTCTTCCTGAATATCCATGCACTCTTTCTTCAGATATCCAAGAATCTCTGGTACAGAAGCATCGCTGTGGCTTGTCACTACCTGCTCCATGCGGTTTAATGCCCAGCTCAGGTTCACTGCCGTTGGACGGGAAGAGTTCAGATAATCCTTATACTCTCTGAATTTCTTTAAAAACTCATCGTAATCCCCGGTTTCAATCGTTCCGGCCAGAACATACATTCCAAATGCCGCACAAATTCCGATTGCCGGTGCTCCCCGGACTTTCAATTCAAAAATGGCATCATACAGATCCTTCGCCGTTCCAAGGGTCAGGTATTCGGTAACCGTTGGAAGCTTAGTCTGATCAATGATGGTCACAGCTTTGCCGTCTTCATGCAAGTACACATTTTTGATTGCTTCTGACTGATTGTCCACTTTATCATCTCCTTTGTTTTTTATTCATCACTCAGATCATTTTACCGATTCGAACTATGGATTCCGTAATCAGCTGTTTAAATAACGGTGCAACACGGTCAGCTGTTTCCTTCACTTCCTCCGCACTCAAAGGCTGATCAGTCATTCCGCATCCCAGATTGGAAATGCAGGAAATACCGCAGACCTTCATGCCCATATGATTGGCAGCTATGGCCTCGCATGCGGTGCTCATTCCTACTGCATCTCCTCCAAGTATCCGGCACATTTTTACTTCATGGGGAGTTTCAAAATTCGGACCGGACAGCTGGATATAGGTTCCCTCGTGAAGCGGAATCTGAAGGTCTGCAGCAGCACCCCGGATGATCTCACAAAGGTCCTTACGGTAAATCTCAGACATATCGCTGAAACGCTCTCCCAGCATCTCCTCATTGGGTCCGATGAGAGGAGACGGTACAAAATTACTGATCTGGTCGGTGATCATCATAAAATCACCGGCTTTGTAATCATAATTCACACTGCCGGAAGCATTGGTCAGAAACAGGACCCGGGCCCCCATCATCTTCATGAGACGGGTGGGAAGAACTACATCCTCCATGGAATATCCTTCATAGTAGTGGACACGTCCCTGCATGATTACGACCGGGACATCTCCTACGTATCCAAAGACAAATCTGCCCTTATGTCCGCTGACTGTGGACACAGGAAAACCCTCAATATCATGATAATCCAAAACAGCTTCTACCCGAATGGTATCTGCATAATCACCGAGTCCGGATCCCAGCACCAGTGCCACCTCCGGCTTAAAATTAATTTTGTCTTTAAAGCACTGATAGCATTTTAATAATCGTTCATACGCCTTTGTCATATCAGACCTCCTCGTATTCTTTGATCACAACCGGATGTCCTGAACAGAGTGCAAGATGATAGATCTTTGCAGCATCCTCCACATAAACACTGTTTGTATATGCTTCCGGTAATGTTCCGCCGATAGCCACGACACCGTGATTGGCCATCAGACAGGCATTTTTCCGTTCCAGGATTGGAACTGCATTCAGACCAACCTCTGCGCTTCCCTGCTGTGCATAATGACTTACCTCCAGTTTCCCTTTTAAGAAAGGAATCATTTCAATCAGTACAACTGGAATTTCCTGATGGTTTACCGCAAAACTGCTTGCATAAGGAGAATGTGTATGCACCACCGCATTAGCATGGGACAGGTGACGGTAAATCTCAGCATGCATTTTCCACTCGGAAGATGGCTTGTGTCTTCCTTCGACCAGATTGCCATCCAGATCAATCACTACGATATCCTCTTCCGCCATCAAACTGTAATCATAGGAGCTGGGAGTAATTACGATCCACTGCTTCTCACGAAAGTAAGCACTGATATTGCCGCTTGTTCCGGCCATCAGCTTTTCATCATAGGCCTTTTTCGCTGTCATCAGCACATTTTGTTTCAGTTCCTTCAAATCTGTCATAATCTTATCGCTCATCTCCTTTGGTTTTTGATTTTCTTTCCGCTTTCCCTTCCAGGACAGGGATCTGATGTGCCTGGAACCATTCCCATAGGTCCGGATTGGTTTTTCGGATGGAATGATCCACAACCACCTGACTGAGCTGCTCCAACTCTCCGATCACATACACCTCGTTGCGTCCGATCTTCGTATTGTCCACCACCAGGATCTTATGTTTCGCCTGCTTTAATACCTGACGACGGATATCTGCTTCTTCACGGGTGGAATCTGTAATACCTGCCTCCAGACTGCAGCCGGCACTGCTGACAAATGCATAATTGATAAAGCAGGTTTTCATCTGTTCCAGTACGGTCTGTCCTTCAAACGCTTCCCGATCGCGATTCAGCTCACCGCCAAATAAAATAAGACGAATCTGCGGATTCGCATCAATCTCCTTTGCCACTGCCAGAGAATTGGTCATGACGGTCAGCTTGCCGGGAAAATCCGCTAATTGCTTTGCAATATGAAGAGCCGTGGTACTGCAATCCAGAAAAATGGAACTCTTTTCGTGGATCCATTGCATGCAGAGAGATGCAAGAAGCTTTTTCTCTTCCTGCATCACCTTGCTGCGAACCGAGATGGGAGTTTCATTGCCAAAACCTTCGTTTAAGTAGGCACCTCCGTGAACACGGTTTAATTTCTCCTGTTTTTCCAGTTTTTCCAGATCCTTTCGAACCGTTTCTTCCGTAACTCCCATTTCACGGCTCAGATCCGTCACCATGACTACTTTATTCTTCTCCAGCATGGACAAGATGTATTCTGCACGTTCGATTGCATGCATATTACTGATAGTCCTCACCTTCCAGGTAATTATAGAAAGCGGTATTGCAGAAGCGTTCAACCGGTACAACTTCCAGGCCATCGGAGATTTCCGTCAGTTTTTCAACAACCTCATCTTTATCTTCCGGTAAGGTAAATGGATGAATGGAATATGTATCGTTCGTGATTACGCAATCATAGATCTGATGATAATCAGTCTCCGGCATATCTGTTCTGGTTGAAGAATAAAGCGGCTGCCACCAGGATGCATAGATCAGGCCCTTTGCTTCTTCATTTCCTTCATTTTTCTTTGCGTACGTCTTGATTACTTCGTCAAAACGATTCATATCCTCAAGATTGTCGAACTCAAGCTCAAGGTCATATTCTACTGCATATACCAGTGCAAGATCTTCATATTCTTTTACTTCGTAGGTTGGAGTAGCCTCCGGGATCGGACCCCACTCCGGCAGATACTGGTAAATACTAATCTTCGGCTCAAGCTGAACCTTTGCTGTGATATTCTCGCTGTTCAGAAGCCCCATCAGCTGATGTACATGTTTGATATCAGAATGACCGTACTGTAAGGTCAGTTCCGGTAAAAAGCGGGCACTGTATGCAGCAGATTTTAATCCATATCCGGTGGTTACCTTGTTCTGTACAGCTTCTTTTCCGATCTCTGCCAGTTTGCTGTCATCAAATAAGATAAAGGAATTCCATGCCTGGTCCAGTTTCGCGTAAATGTCTGGATCATTTGACATGCCAAGGTAGTTTCTTGCGTCTCCATTTGCATTGGCAATTGCCATCAGAAGACTGATTTCATCCTCAGCTGTAAAGGCATCTTCTGCAACGACTTTTTTCGCAGTTTCGGAAGTGATGAGGCTGGTATCCAGAGCAGCAGCAACGTATCTGGCATATTCATTCGTCTCATCCATCTTTACCCCATATTGTTCAAGACGATCTTTAATCTTATCTTCCGGATAGCTAAGAGCAAGCTCTTCATAATCAGCAGCAGCCACAGCAGCTTTCACAGCAGAAAACCAGGTCATGTCCCCCTCGACAGCCGGTGCCTCATCTCCTGCTACCTTTTTCAGGTCAGCGGAAAAAGCAGCACTGTCCGGATCTTCTTTGATCTGTACATCGAAAAACTCTGCCAGGTATTCTGCCTCATGGGCATCAGCCTCTTTGGTTTCTTCCTGAGCTGCTTCTGTCTCCTGAGCAGCAGAAGTCTCAGCCGGTTTGGTCTCTGCGCCGGTCGGTGCTGCATCCTTTGCACCACAGCCCCCTACCATCGCGGTTGCGGCCATAGCAGCCATCATTACTGCAAGTTTTTTTCTCATCTCTTCTTCTCCTCTTATATGTATTTATTAGTTTTGCTACTAACTAGCAGCTGATTTATTTACATACATTATAAGCACCTTTTATAGGAAAAGCAAGTACTAATCTTTCTTTTTCTTTGTTTTTCTGTTTTTTGTTTTGTTTTTTCACCATAGGATGAGGTTTTCTATGTCACAAAAAGATCCCCCGAAAAATCGAAGGGATCTTTCTAGGAGAGCTGAATTGGAATCCGAGCTTCCAGTTTGCAAGTTTAAGTTCTGATTTAGCTAATCACTTGCAAAAGTAAATTCTGGCAAATCAAAATATCATGATTTTTATGGACGTTAGTTTTGCAAAGTTCTTCAAAACTGGAATTTACTATTAGAAACAAGTTGTTTTATGCTTCATATGCTGATATACCCTTGAATAATGTACTGTTTCACTTCAAATACGTGACCGCAGCAACAACACTTAAGCTTCCGCATAACAACAATTCCCGGCTCGCCCAGAAGTAACTCCAAGGATGATTTTCCCTCACTGGCTGCCACATACGCATCCATCTTCGCCTGTTCCTCATCCGTCAGCTGAATATGCCACCAATTATGTTCCTCATGGCACTTGGGACACGGCGGGTTGATTTTATAAAGCCTTCCCATAGTCTGGTCTCCTTTCGATTTTCACTCACTTTGAATTCTTTGCAAATCTTGACAGCATTTTCGCTATCTCGTTCTTTGTAATCTCCGAAACCAGAGAGAGAATTTTAATATCTTCCTCTGTTAATTCATCGTGATAAAACACAAGCATTTCTCACAGCAGTATTTGCTGGTGAGAATCTCAGGGACAAGTATTGCAATCCGTGCTTTTTATTGCAAATTCAGTAGATTCATCACCAGTTTCACCATTACTTCTTTTTCTTCTGGATTGGATTCAGCAATCATCAACGTAACGGCCACCAAGGTTCCATCGCTGAGTCGTTTTTCTCAATCTTGGAATAAAGCGTTGTTTTTATCCAGGAATTCAAGAAAAAGTGATGCCGCAATTCTCTTGCAGCCATCCGCATAAGGATGGTCCTTGATCATAAAATACAATAGATTTGCGGCTTTTTCTTCTAATGATGGATATGCATACTTGCCGAATATACTTTGATATACTGCAGCAAGGATTCCCTCAACCTTACCTTTTTCTTTTTCAACTCCAAAGACGTCCGAATGAAACGAATCCTCCATAGCATCGACCATATGGCGGCAATCTTCATAAGTGATCCTGTAAATCGGCTGATTTCCTTTTGGCTTCTCCAATGTCTGGTGATCATACCACCAATTTGCACTACATTATCAGCAACACCATCAACCCACTGCCCATCTACAAGAGCCTCGTACTGACGTTGTCTAAAAGGCACATCACCATAAAGATCTCGTACTGCTGTTTCATAGCTTTGCCCATAATCAAGGGCAGCTTTTCGTCATCATAGCCAGGATACCCGCAGAAATATTGAAGATATGGGTTTTCCTGGATCTGGAGCGCGGTTTCCTCGTCAGAATAGCCATACTCCGCCTGAATAATGCAGACCTCCAAGGCCAGACGCAGCGGCTTGGCCACATTGCCTTTCCGGTTGGTGAATAGTGCGGCGTAGCGCTTCTCGATCTCCAGTCAGGGGATCGTCTGGGCTTTCTTTACCCAACGGTTGCTTTCCTTCAGATTCATATCCACCGGCTGTTTGAAATCCGCCAAGCTGATCTGGCCATTGCTGTAACGATACATAGTTGCCCTCCAGGTGCAAGATTTTTGCTGGATTTTTGCCAGTTCCCTTGCTCCTATTATACCACGGATTGGCTTCTATGGATTGAAATATAAGGCTTTTTCTATTATTCAGTGCATATTAAATACGCGGAACCCCCTTCGCCATGATCCGGTTTGGGTAACGGCGCATGACAAACGCGCGCGGACACGCAAAATGAGGGCGAAAGGGACCGCCCCGCTTTTCCCTTCTTGACAGCGATGGATCAGCCTTAACCGGTGCCCGGGATATGGAGATCCTCAGCGGCCAGATCCTCCTTGGCGTTCGCGAAGGACAGCAGCGTTACAAACGTCAGCAGCAAAGCAATCGCTTTTTTCATGATGTTCTCTCCCCTTCTCGGTTTCAACCGGAGCGTTTGTTCCCACAAGGTCTTGTCGAGGAAGGGCGGTCCGGCAGTGGTCTTGCCCACGATCAGTTAAGCTTTTGTCCTGTTTTCCGTGCTCCGGCTTAAATCCGGACCCTTTTCTGTCGATAATAAGGATATGAAAAACATTTTTCTGTCGATAATAAGGATATGAAAAACATTTAGACAGGAGGTTCCGCAATGAAAATTCAAGATGCGAAGAAGGCATACGCCGCGCAGATGGATACGCTGTGGACACGGAAACGTGACCTGTCGCAGGCGCTCAAAAATTGCCAGCAGGGCGGCGCGCCCAATGTGGATCGTGTGGAGATCTCCCGTGAGCTGTCCGCCGTGGACGCGCAATACAACGAGGCCCAGGGCGTGATGGAGAGCATCATCGAGCGGGAGACTGCCATCCACAACGCCGAGGTTGCAAAGCAGCAGGGCAATGCTCTGTCGAAGGCCGCAGAGGAGATGGGCAAGATGCTGGAGATCTACCACCGCATCGCCTCCGGCGGTCAAGTCCCTCCGGAGGATGAACAGCGGCTGATGGAATACAACCACAAGCTTTACATGGCGGCCAAGACCGCGGCCATGCTGCAAGAGGGAGACGGCGAGGAGTACGACTCCCTCTTTGAGGACGAGGAGGAAAAAAACGGCGAAGAAAAGACCGCCAGCGAGATCGCGGGCGAGGCGGAGATCTCCGTCCCCGGCGGAGGCGGGGACGCCGGTCTCGACATCGCCTCGGAGTGATGGCTATACCGCTCCTCCGTTTCTTTTTTAGGACAGCAAAAAAGGGCACAAAACCGCCCTTTACGGTTTTGTGCCCCCGTTGAGTTACCTGAGAGATTCCCTCCGCTTTGGGAGGTTGCACCTTCGGTGGTCGGGCGCTGCCGCCCGGCCTTTTCGGAGCGTCGTCCGAAACCGGTCCTTTTGCCTGGGAGCTTCTGCGTTCCCCTTCGGCATCGCCTGAGCGATCTCTCCCAAAACAAAACTACTTTTTTATTTCCAAAATAGAAAATTATCGCAAATCCTTTATCCATGCGGATTTGCCGCTATTTTGTACATTTCCTAAATTTTTTCCAAAATCCAAAATAGGACGTCAAATCTTACCTCTGTTAGAGTCCGATAGAAACAGCCATCCTAAGACCAGCAGAATTAACCAATCTGA
>OGEQ01001480.1_pt1 | contig 18902 bp, 17 predicted proteins | sample 1570731 | NCBI WGS metagenome assembly OGEQ01 (sample SAMEA2582132, study PRJEB24529) | metagenome | biome: Human gut stool | place: China | collected 2011
ACTCAAATTAAATACCGCACTTTTCTTCGCGTTGCTGTTGATTAGCGGCTTTGCGGTTTATCATCAACTCGGTGATTTCGCTCATCTCAAAAATGCCGATGGCGTACTCACGGATATGCGTTCGATGGTGCTGTGGGATATTCGTTTTCCGCGCATTGGTTTAGCTTTATTGACGGGTGCTAGCCTAGCAATTGCCGGCAATGCGATGCAAGGTATTTTCCAAAATCCATTAGCGAGCCCGGGGTTACTCGGCAGTAGCGCTGGCGCAACAGCGGCTAGTGTATTTATCCTTTATTATTTTGCTGTGCCATTTTCACTGCTCTTAGCCGGTGGTGTAATTGGCGCGCTTTTAAGCTTTTTAATCGTGTATTTGATCGCCAAAAACTACGGCACCACGATGATGATTCTAAGCGGTTTAGCGGTCAATATGTTGCTTGGCTCAGCGATTGCGCTACTCCTTTCCAATGCGGAAAGTCCATGGGCATTGGCCGAACTTTACCGTTGGCTACAAGGCTCATTGATGTGGGCAAAATTAGATACCTTGCTTATTTCTCTCCCAATTGTTCTGGCGGGAATTTTCTGCTTATACCACACTCGCCGATACTTAGATTTACTCACCTTTGGTGAAGAAACAGCGAGCACCATGGGCGTAGATCCAAAACGTAGCTTTTTTATCAGCAGCTTTGGTGTGGCTTTATTAGTTGGCGCAACCATTCCACAAACCGGTACCATTGGCTTTATCGGCTTAATCGCGCCACACTTCGCCCGTATTTTACTGAAAGCTCGCCCATCACAGCTTTACCTCACCAGTGCGTTAATCGGGGCGTTATTGTTGCTACTCGCGGATTTGGCGATTTTATATATTCCGATGTTCTCACATATTTACATCGGCACATTGACCGCACTTATCGGTGCGCCTTGCTTGATTTGGGTGTTATTAACGCAACAGAGAAAAATCTATGATTAAAATTGAAAAACTCACTCAATCTTATTGCCTAAATGACATCAATTGTGATCTTCCATCAGGTAAATTGATTGGCATTATGGGCGCCAATGGGGCGGGAAAATCTACCTTATTAAAAACCATTGCGGGTATCTTGCCACTCAGACAAGGAGAAATTTGGTTTGATGATCAGCCATTAAGCAAAATGAATGCAACTGAAAAAAGCCAACAAATTGCTTACTTTGCACAAAATACGCAAATTCATTGGGATTTATCCGTTTATGATGTGATTGCGTTAGGCTTGGCAGCACCGTTACCAAAAGAAAAAGAGCGGTCAAAAATTCAAGCGTTTTCAGAAAAATTTGCGGTAACTCATTTGCTCGATAAGCCATTTCAACAACTTTCAGGTGGCGAAAAAGCGCGTGTACAACTCGCCCGCTGCTGCATTAAAGAATCCCCTGTCTTATTGGTCGATGAGCCGATTGCGCCACTCGACCCTTATTATCAAATTGATATGATGGAACAGCTTCAATCACTTACACCACAACATACGTGTGTTGTTGCCATTCATCACCTTTCATTGGCTTATCAATTTTGTGATGAAATTGTTCTATTAGAACAAGGCAAATTGTTAGCTATAGGTGAAACGCAAGCCGTGTTAAATGCGGAGAATTTGGCGAAAGCCTTTCATATTCGAGCTGAAATTGATCCAGTGAAAAAAACTATCTCAAAAATTGAAAAGCAATAAAATAAAAGCACTTAGATATTCCTAAGTGCTTTTTATCGAAATGAATTACGGTTGGATTTCTGAATCTACGAAGAAATAAGCAATTTCTCGTTTTGCGCTTTCAACACTATCAGAACCATGGACAGAGTTTTCACGCTGACTTAACGCAAAGTCTTTGCGGATAGTGCCTTCTGCCGCCTCAGCTGGATTCGTTGCACCAATCAAAGTGCGGTAATCTTTTACGGCATTTTCTTTTTCCAACACAGAAACCACCATCGGTCCAGACATCATATACTCCACCAACGGTTCAAAAAATGGTTTACCTTGGTGTTCCGCATAGAAACCTTCCGCTTGTTCTTTGGTTAATTGCACCATTTTAATCGCAACGACACGGAATCCTTGAGATTCAAAACGCCCTAAAATAGCACCAATTAAATTACGCTTTACTGCATCAGGTTTAATAATTGAAAAAGTACGTTCTACCATAAAATCCTACTTAACTTGCTTTCGTTACTAATAAATTTGCTAAAGTTTTCACACCAATTCCGGTTGCGCCCACCGCCCATAAATCACTACCTGATTTACGATAAGTGGCCGAACAATCAATATGTAACCAACGTTGTTGATAGTTTTTCACAAAATACGATAAAAATGCCGTTGCAGTACTTGCGCCCGCGACAACCGGCGCAGTGCCTGTATTTGCAATATCCGCAAAAGAAGAAGTAATTTGGCTACGATGGAACGCTTCAAAAGGCAAACGCCAGAACGGTTCATTTTCTTCTTTCGAAGCTTGGAATAAGCTATTCACCAACGCATCATCCATAGAAAGTACACTGTGGTAATCATTACCGACTGCCACTTTCGCTGCACCGGTTAAAGTTGCACAATCAACAATAAATTGTGGGTTCTGACTATCGGCTTCAATTAAGCCATCCGCCAATACTAAACGGCCTTCCGCATCAGTATTTAAAATCTCAGCGGTTACACCATTTTTATACGTGATGATATCACCTAATTTAAACGCATTGCCGCTCACCAAGTTTTCCGCACAGCATAGATAGAGTTTTACACGTTGACTTAAACCGTGTGCAATCGCAAATCCTAATGCGCCTGTTAATAACGCAGCGCCGCCCATATCAGTACGCATAGTACTCATACCATCACTTGGTTTGATGCTATAACCACCACTATCAAAAGTAATACCTTTACCAACCAAGCACGCTAATACCGGCGCATTCGGATCATTAGTCGGATTAAAATCTAATTGCAACATGGCTGGTGGATTAATAGAACCACGACCCACAGTAAAGATCCCATGGTAACCTTGCTCTTTTAACGCTTCACCAAAAATGATTTGAAAACTGACCGCACTTTTGTCGGCATAATTTTCGGCTTGTTTAGAAATAAACTCAGCTGCGCGTTCTGCTAATTTAACTGGGGTAAGAGTTTGTGCCGGTTCATTAATAATTTCACGCACAAAATCACCACATTCAATACGGGCCAATAATTCATCTTGTGGCTCGTCATCTAAATGAGGAAACTCAATTGCGTAATCTTGTTTCGCCGAGTAAAAACCTTGATAAAATGCCCAGCAATTTTCTAACTCCCATGCATCCCCCACAAGTTCAACATCTTTAATACCTTGCCCACGTAACTTACGTGCGGCTTTTTGAACTAAAACAAGGTTCGATTTTTCATCATCTTTAAGATGAATAACAGCTTGATCTTGATTAAAACTTAAAATGGCATTTTTGCCCCAACTCTCCGAAGCGGGAGCCGTAGATAATGTAATTTGCATGTGGTTCTTCTCCTTTTATCTATTATTCTCTAGGTACCATTTTACCGTCTGACGAAGTCCTTGTTCAAAGGTTATTTGTGGTTGCCAACCTAATTCTGCATGAATTTTAGAACAATCCAATGAATATCGCACATCGTGACCAGGTCGGTCTTTTACAAAAGTCATTAAATCTTCGTAATACTTAATGTGATTAGGCTTATTTGGTGCAAGTTCTTCGAGTAATTGGCAAATTGTTTTAATCACTTCAAGGTTTGTTTTTTCACAATTTCCACCGATATTATAGTTTTCCCCGACTCGACCTTTTGTCAAAACTAAATATAAAGCTTGAACATGATCTTCCACAAATAACCAATCACGAATCTGCTGCCCATCACCATAAATTGGCAAAGGCTTCCCCATCACAGCATTTGAAATCATTAAAGGGATAAGCTTTTCGGCATGCTGATAAGCCCCATAGTTATTGGAACTATTTGTGATAATCACCGGCAAACCATAAGTGCGATGCCAAGCGTGCACCAAATGGTCACTCGCTGCTTTTGAGGCGGAATAAGGGCTACTCGGATGATAAGGGGAATGTTCAGTAAAGGCGGGTTCAGAAAAAGATAAATCCCCATATACTTCATCTGTAGAAATATGGTGGAATCGAAAAGCAGATTTTTTAGCTTCGTCTAAGGTATGCCAATAATTCTTAGCAACTTCTAACAACGTATAAGTACCAACAATATTGGTTTGAATAAAATCAGCCGCTCCCGTAATAGAACGATCAACGTGACTTTCTGCCGCCAAATGCATCACTGCATCAGGCTGATATTTCTCGAAAACGCTTTCTATCGCCTTAAGATCACAAATATCAATTTGCTCAAAAGCATAGCGAGGATTATTTTCTACCTCTTTCAAAGCTGATTGATTTGCCGCATAGGTCAGTTTATCAATATTGATAACAGAATCTTGAGTATGGTTAATGATATACCGAATAAGGGCGGAACCGATAAAGCCGGAACCGCCGGTGATGAGAATCTTCATGTGATTATTAATACCTAAAATATCACAAAACCTAAATCATTGACTTTTGCCTAAACTCCAAATTTTATTGGTAATAAATTTATGTACTTTTCTGAGGTGAAAAAATTCGCTAAGCAAATATGTAACAATAAAGATTAAGATAAAAAGCATAATTTTATTTATACCCAAAGGTAATAAATAAAGCTTACCAAGAGAAAGAAGCTCGCCATGTAATATATATAATTCGAAACTGATATTCCCCAGGTGAGTAAATACTTTATTACCAAATAAAATATCGAAAATGCCGCCATTAATTGAAAGCAAGTGAATTAAAATAATATCAAATAAAATAAATTGTGTATAAACAAAAGTTTTATCTAGAGCAATATACACATATATTGTCCCTACTAGTGAAACAAGTTGAAGAAGAGATAAATTAAACGAGCCTCCTAAGCTATTCTTATCTAAATCTCTCAATAAAAAGTACCCTAAATATCCTAAAATAAAATGAATTAATCTGTATGGAGGAAAAACATATAAAGAAATGGCTTCAGGTAAGGGATATCCGGCTTTAAATACCAATTCATCAATTGTCATAGAAAGTAAGTATAAGATAAAAAATGAGATCAGTAATACTGTACGCTTACGATTTTTAAATAAACCATTTATCTTAGGCACAAGAAACCAACAAAATAGCATCGTTGAAAGAAACCAAGTTGCGCCATTAAAACTGAACATTGCAGGTCTGTACCAACTTTTAAGAAGAGTGATACTAAGAAAAGCATCTCTCAACATATTAGTATAACTAGGTTTGATAAAAGATATTACATAAGCAGCAATCAAAAATGTAAGCACGTGTAGGAAATAAAATTTTTTTAATTTATTTATTAGGTAAGAAAAACAAGCTTTCCAGCTTGAATCAACATTCCCATGATTCCTACTAACAAAACCGTAAGCGATGAGATAACCAGATAAAATAAAAAATAACTCTACCCCTCTAGCTCCATAATCAAAAATCTTGCCTGTAGAGATAAGCCCATAAGCATGATTTAAATATATCAATATGAATGCAAGAAACCTTAGCCCCTGCAAATTATTTAATGTAGTCATTAATAAGCACCATCTCTTTTTAGCACAACATTCACTGTTTTAAACAAAATAGCAATATCATTCCAAAGTGACCAATTTTTTACATACCAAGAATCAAAATAAACGCGGGTATTATAATCTACATCATTACGCCCGCTTACTTGCCATAACCCTGTCATTCCTGGTTTAGCCATAAGATAATACTCAACATCATCCTGATAACGTTCTAGCTCATCTGCAACAATTGGGCGAGGCCCAACTAAACTCATTTCACCTTTTAAAACATTAAATAATTGAGGTAATTCATCTAAACTTGTCTTGCGAATAAAGGCACCGATTTTAGTAATGCGAGGGTCATTTTTTAATTTAAAATCTTTTTCCCATTCAGCTCTTGCTTCAGGATCTGTTCTTAGCAATTCATCTAGTACTTCTTTAGAGTTCACAATCATTGATCTAAATTTCAAACAGTTAAATGTTTTTCCATTACGGCCAATTCGAGGATGCCCATAAATTGCATTACCACCATCTTTTTTCACTGAAAAATAAAGATAAAGCAATACAGGAGAAAGCAAAGTAATAATAACTAAAGAACCGACAATATCCATTGTTCTTTTCATAATCCGTGATGATCTTTTAGCTAAGTTATTGTTTATTCTCATAAACAACATTTCATGGCTAAATAAGAGAGACATATCTGTCCCATATAATGGAATACCCGATACGTTAGGAATGACAGAGATCGATCGGCAATTATGTTTAGCCAAGTATCTTAACCAAAAAGATAATTTCTCCTCATCGCTTAATGCCAAAACAAATTGTACGACATCTTTATCTAGAGATAGAGATGAAATAATATCAAGATCATCAGTAAGCACCTCTATCTCGCCTGTCGCTTTATTGATGATAAAATTAGAAGAAACAATATATTTGATATCAAATCCTAGATAATCTTCGCTCAATAAAGCTTGGTAAACCTCACCTAATTTTTCACTATCGCCAATAATAATTGTTTCTTTTTTATAGATTCCCCACTTGAACAATACCTTTTTAATTAATATTCTAAAAAGTGGAAACAAAAGAAATATCAAACTCCAAGTTGACAACCAAAAGGTTCTCGAAACATATAACTTAGACAATGCAACAATCGCTAATTCGATGATAAAAAAGATCAAAAGAGTTCTGATAACTTCTTTTAATTCAAACCAAAATGGCTTTCGGTAAGTATAGTGTCTAAGTCTAAGCCAAAACCAAAACACACAAGCCAACGAAATAGCTAAATGAATATAAACATATTCATCTATCTGTTCATTAGGAAAATACGCATTCCCATTTTCAGAAAAGCCTAACAACAGAAATACTAATAAAATAGGTAAAAATATGGACAAAAAATCACTTAACAAGAGAATCCCCTTACTCAAGGTAATTTGCATCCACTTATTCATATACTTCACCCTTTTTGTCTTGTCTTCGTAAATCTAGAATAAATTGTTTCATACGGGGATATGTATCTAAATCAAATTTTCTTGAAAAAAAATGACCGCTCTTTTTAGCAAAAAAAAGTTGTTTCTTATCTAGCTCGCTATCCGTCCAGGTATGCGGATCTCCATCCCACCAATTGATGTACCGTAAATTCCCCTGAAAATCATCAGGCTTATCTTCTAATCTATGTGATGAATAAATTTTATGCTGCAAACCTAATTTATTAATCATCGTTGGAATGAATATTTCATCACCAAACACCGAATTTTTAAATAATTTTCTAATTAAATCTCTATTATCTACTAATAATGCTACAGTTTCTTTATCTAGAGATAGCCAATTTGAAGCATAATCTACATTTAAATGATATTTTTTTATAAAATCAATTCCTAATAACTTCTGAATGAGTCTCTCTAGTTTTCTGTAAAGACTTAAACCCTTACGAAAAATCCTATTATTTACGCTTCTCGCACTAATATTCGAAAATAAATGGATATATTTTATACGATCATTAACTTTATTTCTTAACCCGATCTCTTTACTTACCAGTGATAAAAATATTTTTTCAGGGTTGTCTTCAAAAAATGAGTAAATTTCATCATTATTGGCTAATGGTAAATCAACACCAGATAATAAATGAAAATACTTGTAGTCTCTTGTATTAAATGCCCAAGAAAAAACAAACATCTCAGCTTCAACTTGAGAGCTCCCCCCCCAATGAATAGCACATTCTTGAGAAAAATAGATGTTTGACTCTTTCACCATCTTAGTAATCTTATTTTGAATTTCAGGAGAAAAATTAGATTTTTTATCTATTAGAATATAAATATCATGATATTTATAATCTAATAGAGAAACTAAAAATGCTAACTGTTCAAATTTATTATGAGCAATAATTAAATAAGCATGTTTATTATCCATTATACTTCCCATTTAAAAATAGTCTTAAAGGATGTTGTTAAGTCTGTATCAAAAACACGATATATGTCATTAATATTTTGAACAGGTTTATCTTCAAAAATAATATTCTTAAAACGATTTTGAACTCGTTTATTTGACATTATATTTATTGCTGTTTCAAAATCTGAACGACCAGATCGAGAAGATCCAACTACTGTTAATCCTTTTTCTAAAATATCACGAGTATTTACTGCAATTTTATTATCACTTACCCCCATAAGAATAACTGAACCTTGTGGATTAATATATTTAATAATATCATCAATTGCATATTCACTTCCTGTACCGCCACAGCATTCAAAGGCATGATCAAAGGAAAAATCTGAAGGAATTTCACTCGTTAAATAGGTTGAATCTACAAAATTAAACATATTTAATTTTTCATAATTACGTCCAATCACTGTTATCTTAACTTCAGGGAATAATGTATGAAGTACGACCGCAGTAGTGTAGGATAAACTACCATCACCTATAATGGCAATTTTCTCTCTGCTTGAATGAGCTATACGGTTAAAACGTTCAACTGCATGCACGCTAACACTAACAAATTCAGATATTACTGCAATAGAGTCGTCTATATCGTCATATTTGACAACGCGATCCGGCGGTAATTGCACAACCTCTTGCATAAATCCATCGAAACCACTTGAAAGAAATTTTGTCCCTTTCATGTAATTCTCATAGAAACTTTCATCACTTGCTTCTGGCGGTTGGTTTGGGATCATTACGACTTTTTGGCCAATTTTAAATGTTTTTGTTGGATCTGAAACCACCACACCACATGACTCATGAATCAATGCCATCGGCAATTTTTTTGCTAAAATACTTGGCTCTCTCTTACCTTGAAAATACCGCTGATCTGCATGACACAATGCCATATAAATAGGACGAATTAAAACTTTATCATTCTGATTAACTGAAATATCCTCATATTTAATCATGATATTTTTAGGCCGAACAAGTTGAAAAACTTGATTAAGCATTTACGCCTCCTCGAGCATTGCCCGGGCAATTTTAAGATCTGTAATTGTCGTAATTTTAATATTTGAATACTCGCCTTTTGCTAAGGCTACATTTTTTCCATTAATAACAAAGATTTTACATGCATCAGTTAAAATCTCTTTCTGATCGTTAGACAACGAATGATAGAGCGATAAAAACTCTTTACATTTAAAAGATTGCGGTGTCTGACCTTGATATAAGTATTTACGCTCAGGAATATCCGTAATCAAGGTATTATTTTTGCTTTCAACAATCGTATCTGTTGCTTCAACTACTGTATCTACTGCATCATATTGTTGAGCTAGCGCAATATTTTCTTTGATCGTTTTTAATGTTAAAAATGGACGAACAGAATCATGCGTTACAATAATGTCATCCTCTGTAATGGGATATATTGAGTTAATCGCATGAATTACATTCTCTATTGTTGAATTACGATCAGAACCGCCTTCTGTGACAAGAATTCTCTCTGACTGAGAACTTAAGTATTTATCAATCAGATCTTCAGTATAACTTATCCAATCAGGATGAACGCCCAGTACAATCTTTTCAAATTCAGGGATAAGAAGAAATTTCTCAACAGTATGAATCAAAATAGGTTTACTGCCTAATTCTAAAAATTGTTTTGGCATATCAGTAATGCCCATACGGGTTCCTTTTCCACCCGCTAAAATGCCAGCATAAATCATAATTATTTAAACCTTTTGGATAATTTTTCTATTTAAAATACTAAGTAAAGAAAAGAGAGTATACTTACTTGCTCTGAGCAATTTTAATTTTTTACCATTCGTATTATTTGAAAAATAATCACTAATACTCTTTACTTCATCCTCAAATAGCAAGAATTCTTTTTTTGCATTTGAAACATCCTCTCTAGAAAGATGAATATTCAAATGAATTGATATAATTTCTTTAATTAATTTTTTTAAAAGTTCCTTTTCAATTTTAGTCGCTTTCTTCTCATACCCATTAAAGAAATTAATTAATGCCAAAGTTACTTTTTTATGCATTTTTATATTTTTTATATAACTTGACATACTCACACTCTGTGTTAATGATCCTAAACGATAACGATAGATAGGCAATTCAAAATATGAAATAGTACGGATGTATGGCATTGGAAATGTGTTATATTCTAAGTCAACATAAAAACAATTTTCATCTATATGAATTCCATTTTCTTGTAGGATCTTCGTTTTAACAGAGATAGCGTGCATCTTAGGTAACTCGTTAATTTCGCTTAAAAAAGCCTCATACTGATAGCTCTTTCGATTATCATTTACGCTATATGAATACTCTTCCTCGATATTTTTATCTGTATAAACTTTAATGAAAGGTGAAATCACCTCATCATCATTACATTCTGACAGATACTCAATAAGTTGTTCTAAATTATTCGACTCTACCCAATCATCAGCATCAATAACTCTAAAATATTTACCTGTTGCAACCTTAATTCCAGCATTAATTGTCGAACCATGCCCACCATTTTCTTTATCCACAATAACAATAGTATTTGGATAATTCTCTTTCAATTGCTGTGCTACAGCTAAAGTATTATCTTTAGAACCATCATTTACAATAATAATTTCTAACTTCTCTAAGTTAGAAATCGATAACATTGTTGGAATTGTTTCTAATAAATAATTTTCTGCATTGTAAGAGGGGACGGTAATAGTCAATATTTTATTCATACTTAATAACACCCTAAAATCAATTAACTTAACAAGCTTTTTCTAATATTATTATAAAATTTTGGTGATATTATAAACATTAGAGCCTTTAACTTATTTTTAAAACTCACTTCGCTATTTACAAAAAAATCATATTTATAAAGTAAAATTCTTTTTTGAATATTCTTAACTTCATTATACATGTTTGCTCTTAACATGGTATTTCCAAGTTCCATAGATAAAAACACATTCCTAACATTTGCAGCTCTAATAATAGAGCTTGAACGATAATTCTCATTCAAAAACTTATAGATATCGTTCATAATATCAAAAATATAAAGATAAGCGGGATTAAATTTACTATTAACGATACTTCCATCTCGCTTAAAATATTTATAAACTTTTATTGGAACACTATATATTCTGTCAGCACCATGTATATGTTTATAAGTTGTTGCCATATCCTCAAATAATTTTCCTTTAGGATATGGGTATTTCAAGAGTAAATCTTTCTTAATTAGTTTACCACATGCTGAAGAACTAAATGACTTGGCATAGAACATATTTTCTAAAGCTTGCTCTTTTGTTAGATATAATGCCTCATCAATATCCTTCTCATAAATATTTATGTCTTTAAATATATTATATTTATTTACACTTTCTAATCCTGATGCTACCAAATCTGAATTATACCTTTCCTGAACTCTCACCAAATACTCTACTGCAAACAATTCATAATAATCATCAGAATCAATGAACATAATCAAGTCTGAGCTAGCTTTATTGACCCCATAATTCCTAGCATCAGATAATCCACCATTTTCTTTATGGAAAATTTTTATTCTTGCATCTTTCTTAGCAAGTCTATCTGCTATAATTCCAGAATTATCTGTAGAACCATCATCAACTAAAATTATTTCTATATTTTTATATGTTTGATTAATAAGTGATTCAACACATTTAGTTAAATATTGCTCTACATTATAAATAGGTACAATTATACTGATTAATTTATTGCTCATAATAAAATCTCTAACAATCATAATTCATTTTAGTCATCTAAACTTATGATATTATATTGGTGTGGAATACGCTTATCTTCAGGAGGCAGCTGCATATAGTTGTCACCATAAATTGCTTTAAGATATTCCTTATATTTTTCAGGTACCTTAATCATAATATTTTCAAAAGATAATGAAGCCCCACTTCCAAAATAATCTGTAGGCACTAATTCTCGTAACTTATATGCCCCCGTATAATTACCAGCATATCCTTCACTCATTCCATATTTTGAAATCGTTGAAATATAGTTCTTTTGCCAAAATGGATAACTTAACACTTTTTCAATATTAATAATCTCTGCTATTTTAATAATCAACTTCTCTAAGAAAGGTCTATTTTCTTTATTTTGATTAACAATTTTATTAAATTGGGATAATTGGACCATCATTCTTGAAAAAAGATAACGTTTTTTATGTAAATATTTTTTTATTGGATTACTAGGTAAACCATCAATAGGGAAGATATCGATCCATAAACTTTCTTCATGAGCTACGTTACTGTATGTCATCAGAATCTTTGTCGTTGAATCCTGGAGATTCATGAATGCTTTAGTAAAACTAGGTGTATTTTTCTCATTCACTAATTTATAGGGAAAATTAAATTCGTTAGGAGCTAAATTCATTAATTTATTATAATCTTCTCTAGGCATTCCAATATCAATATCATCATCCCAAGGAATAAACCCTTGATGCCTTACTGCACCGAGTAAAGTTCCACCAAGAGCAAAATAAGTTAACTGATGCTTTTCACACACTCGGATAAATTCTTTGAAAATAGCAAGTTCTTTTTTTTGAATAACTTGAATTATAGATAAATCTTCCGACACGGTTAACTCCTAAAAACTTTTATCATATTTCTTTCCAAATAACTTAGCCATTAAAAAGCCTATACCTTTTTTCCAAAGATTCACTTTCTCCATATACATAAATGGCACTTCTCTAGGAGAAATATTCTTATGATGAAGCCAAACATTAAACAATCTTTCACTTATTCGGCCAAATAATCTCGCTTCAAATGCCGTATAAGATGAAAGATCCATTTTTTCGTACATTGTCTGCAGAATAGGAAAAAGCCATTCACAATATTCATTTAATAATGTCTTTTTCATAATAAACATATTAAACATATAGCCACTACGCTGTTTCATTACAACATCAAAGGATGAAAGATAGTCTGGTGTTCTATCACCAATAATTTGTCTCGCTAAATCTAAATGAGTATGGTCAAAAGTATGTGCATAGTGTGAATATAGCGTTTCAATGTAGTATTTCCGTTTTGTTGGAACAATTACATCATAATTCTCAATTAGCTCATCCACATCTTGTTTAGACAGAATCACATCATCAATTTTGATGTCTGAAGTAAAAGCCATCTTCCGTTTTGTAAAAAAACGACGGTAATGAACCAAACCAAGATAATCAACATCCAGATTTTTCCAAGCCCAGTATATACCTGTTAATTCACAAAAATACGGGTTTAATGTAGAAATACTCTCTCCTACATTATCTTTCTGATAACCTAAATCATCTTTACCTTCAGCCCCTACATGAACAGGCATATAAAGTTCTTTATCTCTAGGCTCATTAAAATTTTTATGTGTTGCTATAATGATTTTTACACTTTTCAAAATAATATCTCTTATTTATTAAGTTCATCTCTTACACATTTTAATGCCACTGCAATTACTTGGTGCATATCAAAATAGCGATACATGCCTAAACGACCACCAAAAATGACATTTTTTTGTTCATCAGCCAATTTTGAATATTTTGCATACAAACGGTTATTTCTTTCATTATTTACTGGATAATATGGCTCATCACCCTTTCCCCAAGTTTTGGAATGCTCTTTTGTAATAATCGTTTTAGGCTGAGTACCAAATTCAAAGTGTTTATGTTCAATAATACGAGTATAAGGGGTCGCAGAATCAGTATAATTTACAACTGCGTTACCTTGATAATTTTCCATATCTAAAGTTTCAGTCTCAAATCTTAAACTACGATATTCCAATTCACCTAATTGATAATCAAAAAATTCATCAATCATCCCGGTGAATACAATTTTAGGATAAGTAGCTAAATATTCTTCTTTTTTTGCAAAGAAATCGACATTCGTTTCTACATTAATATTGGGATGCGAGAGCATTTTCTCGACTATTTGTGTATAACCACCAATAGGAATACCTTGATAAGTATCGTTAAAATAATTGTTATCATAAGTTAAACGAACCGGTAAACGCTTAATAATAAAAGCAGGAAGTTCAGAGCAAGCCTTACCCCACTGCTTTTCTGTATAATCCTTGATTAGTTTTTCATATATATCAGTTCCTACTAATGATATAGCTTGCTCTTCAAGATTTTCTGGTTCTTTACCATTTAGTACTTGGCGTTGTTTTTCAATTTTTGCTAATGCTTCCGCAGGTGTTACCACGCCCCATAGTTTATTGAACGTATTCATATTAAAAGGTAAGTTATAAATTTCACCTTTATAATTAGCGATTGGAGTATTGGTATAGCGATTAAACTCCGCAAATTGATTAACATAATCCCAAATTTCTTTATCGCTCGTATGAAAAATGTGAGCGCCATATTCATGCACTTGAATACCTTCCACTTCTTTTGTGTAAATATTCCCTGCAATATGACTGCGCTTTTCAATCACTTTTACCTTTTTACCTGCAAGTGCAGCCTCTCGGGCAAATACTGCACCAAATAAACCAGAACCCACTACTAAATAATCATACATCGCTCTAAATCCTCTTAATCAGGTTGTAAATTTAAATTTTTTATTACATCAGATAAAAACTTTTCCTTTAATAAGAAAAGAATTAAAAAATAAATTAAGAAAAATATTACTCCAGAAATTACAAGCGTTACAAAAAGTGCAAAATCAAAATACTCATCAAAAATCTTAGAAATGAGCGAACTTGTAATAATAGCCAGAATAATTTTAACGTATTGAATTTTACTAAAGAGTATTTTTAAATAATTTCTAACAAAATAGCACTGTACGATCAATACAACTAATTCAGCAACAGTAGTTGAAATAGCCGCTCCCGTAGCCCCTAAAGTAGGAATAAAAAATAAATTTAATAAAATATCTACTACTGCGGCAATCAATACAGAAATCAATAGAGCTCCATCTCGTTTTAAAGGCAATAGTACCTGAATTCCTAGAATGTTAGTTATTCCAACCAGTACAACTGTTGCCATTACTATTTGCAAAGGTAATATTGATTCCACATAGTTTTCACCAGCAAGAACTAAAATTGTTTCTTTTGCAAAAAGAATAAAAAAGATAGCAACAGGTAGTGCTATTAACATAATAAAATTAACTGATTTATTTAGAGCTATATTAAACTCATCTAGCATATTATGCTCAATGTAATAAGATAATCGAGGCAACAAAACTACCCCTAAAGATGTAACCACCCCTAATAAAATTACTTTAATTCTTACTGCTGCATTATAAAAACCGACATCTGTATCGTTACGGATAAAACCAAGCATTGTTGTATCAGTATTTGTATAAACTGCTATAGCAAAACTTGTTAAAAACAGTAAAAACATCGGTTTTAGATGTTTTGAGAAATTATAATTTTTATAAATTTTGAATGGAATATAACTTCTTAGTTTAAATAAATTTATGATACTTGAACCGATCGTAGCAAAAACAGTAATCACACCAAATATTACGTAATCACTCTCTGTGTGCACAAGAATAAATGTGACAATTAGCGCTATACACCTAAAAATAATTGTTCTTACAGTAATATACTGATATTGTTCTATTCCCTTATAAAACCACTCCACACCTAGAATAGTAAAAAATATTAAAGAAGAAGTAATTACGATTAATTCTTTTTCTTGCCATAGTCTATCAGATATAAATAAGGATATGACAAAAAGAATATAGGCAATTAACATCATCACTAAATTAATACATAAAATTTCTTGTGTGGTTTTAGCTAATTGAGTTCTATCATCTCTAGATTGTGCGATGGCTCTGACACCATAAGTGGCAACACCAAAAGAAGCAAACATAGTAAAGTACATTATAAATGATGTTGCAAAAGCTACTTTCCCTGTCCCTTCTGGTCCTAAGACTCGTGAAACATAAGGAAACGTAATTAACGGAAATAGAAAATTCGACCCCGTCAATATTAGGTTCATAAGAAAATTAAACTTTACAGATCTAATTTTTTGCATACTAAATTGGCCGCTTATAATTATTGTAATAAGAAAGCAACAGCACCCAGTAGACATTAATAGAAATATCTAGCAATCTATCCTCTATCATACTATTAAAAGCAAGCATAATAATCACAGCAATAAATCGGTAATCATTCAATTTTAAACGTTTGATAGTTAAATATGTAAATACAACGATAGAAGAGACAGTAAATACTACTCCATATCTAAACATAAATTGTAAGTAAGAAGAATCTACATAATTGTAGTCTTCTGTCATTTCTTGCACCGCGCCTCCTAGGCCTATAAATTCTACTTTCTGTCCTAGAAAAGGAACTGAATATTCTTGGAATGCTTTATAACCTAGAATCAAGCGCCCACTTAATCCCTTATTTATATCAACAAAAATACTATTTGAAGGATCATAATAATATGATAAATAAAAAATAACTAAAAAACCGAAAATATACGTTAGGCTAATAAGTTTTATAAAAAATACTTTTTTAGCTATATTCTTAAAAAGCAAACCACAAGCATAGTAGATAAATAAAAATAAAACCATACTATATCCAGACATTCGAGCATCTGCAAATTCCAAAGCTAGATATACCGCAATAACAGCTAAAAAGAATAGAAAAAAATGATTAAATAATCTATTTGGCTTCATTAAATATGCATAAGCAATAACTAAACTTTGAAGATAAGCAGCAAAAATTGTAGGATATCCTAAACCAAATGAATTCCTTACTTTAAGTTCGCCATCTCTAATTCGAGAATATTGAAGATTTGGGATTATATCTAATAATGTAGACAAATAAGTAAATATTAGTAACAGAACATTAATTACAAAAAAAGCAAAAAGAATATATCTAAAATTTACATTTCTCGCACCTAATACCAATGCTATAAGAGTTATTAATTGCCTATCTCCAGTATTAATACTTATAATAGAAATCAATAAGATTACTAAAAAATATAAAAAAATTTCTTTAAGAGAAAATGAATCAATTAAAAAAGCTTTAAGCACAAGAAAAATAATAACTCCAGAAAAAAGTATAATTTTTACTAGAGGATAAAAAGACAAATAAACAAACATAGAGTGATTTAAAAATGTATTGATAAGATAAAAAGAAAAACTTATCAAATAGAAAAAATTAGCATAGTAACTATTATTTTTCAGATAATTAAAATCTCTCATATGTAAATAAGCCTTAAATTATTTACGCTCTAAAAAACTTCTAATTAGTACAATCAAACAACCTATCAAAGAACCCAAAAATGCGCCAGCAACAAGCAAAATCAAACGCTTAGGCCAATCACGTTGAACCGGATAGTCTGGCTCACTTAAATAATAATATCCGCTAACAGCACCTTCTTTCTCTACTTTTTTCTCTAGTGCATTTAATAAGTTAGCTTGTTTTTCGATATTATAATAATTCAGCGGATAGACTAAAGGTGCATTTTTCAATGTATCGACCTGAGCTTGTAAGTACTTTTCTCCCAACATAAATAAATATGAACCATCACTGAGTTTTGAATCACTAAATGGTACCTTTGCATCACCTAACAATACTTCTGGTACGCTGACATTACCACTTAAAGATTTTGAATAATCTTTAATTCCTGCTGATTTTGCGATATCTAATGCTGTTGTAAGGTTTTCTAACTGAATTTGACGCACAGTTTCTGTATCCCGTTCAATCTTGTTTTTTTGAACTTCTAATCCACTAAGCACCAAATTAATATTCGCTAGAAAGTCTTTTTTATTTTCAGCAAGCACCCATTGGTTTACAAATTGGATATAGTCCAATAATACATTCTGCGCATCTTTTGGAGTCTCAGCAGCAAAACTAACATTCACACCAATTGAATTTGGATCTTTTTTAGGATCTGGTACGGTAACAATCAGATTTTTATCAACCAAATTAGATAACAGCTTTTGTTTAGCTTCTTCGGAATTAACATTTTGGGCTGCATAAGTGCTAAACCAGGCAGATTGAGAAAAGAATGCCTCTTTTAAGCTGCGTGAAAATAAAGCCGTTTTAAAGTCATTAAATACATTTTCTGAAACTTTATCTTGAGAAAAATCTTTGATATCTAGAATAGATGCATATTCACTACGAAATGATAAATAATCACCTAAACTGGCCACCTTGGGCGCAATTACTACTGATTTAGATGTCCATTGTTCTTTAGCCGTAAAAGCATAGCCTGCCGCAATGGAGGTACAAATGAAGGCAGATAAAATAATCCATAGTTTTTTCTTCCACAGATTTTTAACTAATTCAACCAAATCAATCTCATCCGACTCATTTAGTTTTTGATAACGACTATCACTCATTATTAATCCTTTCTGGTCAATTGAATATACTATAAACTTACCGCATTCTACCTGAGTTCCCCTGCTCTAACAAGGGAATTAAAATAATCTTAATGAATGATGGTCAACTGTAATACCTATATAGATTATCAATATGAATAAAAAAAAGATACCACTTAAAAAGTGATATCTTTTATATTTAAAAATCAATTAATTATATATTACGTTAAGAATAATACATCTCAAACTCAACCGGATGTGGTGTCATATTTAAACGTTCCACTTCTTTACGTTTGATACTGATAAACGCATCAATAAAATCTTTAGCAAATACACCACCTTGCGTTAAGAATTCATAGTCTTTTTCTAATGAATTCAACGCTTCTTCCAATGAGCTCGCTACCGCTGGAATATCTTTTAATTCTTCCGGTGGAAGATCATAAAGATTTTTATCCATTGCATCGCCAGGGTGGATTTTATTCACCACACCATCAAGACCTGCCATTAATAATGCAGCGAAAGCCAGATATGGGTTTGCCAATGGATCTGGGAAACGCGCTTCAATACGGATTGCTTTCGGGCTGGTTACTGCCGGGATACGGATTGACGCAGAACGGTTGCTTGCAGAATAAGCCAATAATACAGGTGCTTCAAAGC
>OGEQ01001483.1_pt1 | contig 18882 bp, 20 predicted proteins | sample 1570731 | NCBI WGS metagenome assembly OGEQ01 (sample SAMEA2582132, study PRJEB24529) | metagenome | biome: Human gut stool | place: China | collected 2011
TTGGTAAACCAGTGTTTCGTTACCGCAGTTGGGGCATTTCTTGCCTTTGGCTTCCGTGCCGTCCTGGATGTATTTCTTCAGGGCGCGTTCCACACCGTTCTTCCAGGTGTTGATGTTTTCGCTGTCCAGTTGCAGTGAACCTACCAGCTTGATGACCTGCTCGATAGGCATGCGGTAGCGCAATACACCGGAAATCAGCTTGGCATAGTTCCAATACTCTTTGTTGAACTTCTCGGACAGACCCTCGATGGTGACTTTGTATCCGCGCTTGTTCTCGAACTGGAAGTCGTAACGCTTGTTTCCGTGCTCATCCACATTCTTGATGATGTGGCCTGACACCACATTCTTCGGCAGGATGATGCCTTCATCATCATCCAGCACACCGGTGAATATTTCGTAGGGATGATTGTCCAGCAAGCCGACGAATGCCACCCATTTCTCCTTGTTGTTCTGGAAGCGGACAACGTCTGCATCCAATATTCTGGGACGTGTTTCAACGACCGTAGGCGGTTTGCACGGGGGAAGTTCGGACTTCTTGTCACTCTTGGTAGAGATGAGCACGCCGGAACGCGAACCGTCGCGGTAAACCGTACAGCCCTTGCAGCCGGATTTCCATGCTTCTACATACAGACGGTTCACGAGGTCTTCGTCTACGTCGTTCGGCAGGTTGATGGTTACGCTGATAGAGTGGTCCACCCATTTTTGGATACGTCCCTGCATCTTGACTTTCATCAGCCAGTCCACGTCGTTGGAGGTTGCTTTATAATAAGGTGATTTCTCTACCAGGGCATCCACTTCTTCCTGCGTGTAGCGTTTGGCGGGGTTGTATCCTTGTGCTTCCATCCAAGTCACGAACTTGGGGTGGAACACGATATATTCTTCAAAGGCATCTCCGGTTTCGTCGATGAAGTCCACATGGACGTTCGTATCGTTGGGATTCACTTTGCGGCGGCGCTTGTACACGGGCAGGAATACGGGCTCGATACCGGAGGTGGTTTGAGTCATCAGGCTGGTGGTGCCGGTCGGGGCGATGGTCAGACAGGCAATGTTGCGGCGTCCGTACTTCTTCATCTCCTCGTACATTTCCGGGTCAGCTTCACGCAGGCGGTTGATGAACGGGTTGTTCTTTTCGCGTTCTGTATCGTACACCTCGAATGCGCCGCGTTCTTTGGCCATTTCTATGGAGGAGCGATAGGCGTTGAGTGCCACCGTCTTGTGTACTTGCTCCGAGAATTCGGTTGCCTCTTCAGTGCCATAACGCAATCCCAGGGCGGCAAGCATGTCGCCTTCTGCCGTGATGCCTACACCGGTACGGCGGCCTTGGGCGCTTTTCTTGTAAATCTTCTGCCACAAAACGCGTTCTGTATGTTTCACGTCTTCACTTTCGGGGTCGGCATCTATCTTGCTCATGATGCGCTCTATCTTCTCCAGTTCAAGGTCGATGATATCGTCCATGATGCGTTGGGCCAAAGCTACATGCTTCTTGAATAGCTCAAAGTCAAAGTAGGCGTCCGGCTTGAACGGATTGACCACGTATGAGTAAAGGTTGATGGCGAGCAGACGGCAGGAGTCGTACGGGCACAGTGGAATTTCGCCGCATGGATTGGTGGATACGGTACGGTAGCCCAGGTCTGCATAGCAGTCGGGCACGGATTCCTTTAATATGGTATCCCAGAACAATACACCCGGTTCTGCCGATTTCCATGCATTGTGCACAATCTTTTTCCATAATGCGGATGCGTCAATGTCTTTTTGAAATGCCGGCTCTGTGGCGTCAATCGGATATTGCTGTGTATATGGTTTGCCTTCGATGGCGGCCTGCATGAAGTCGTCGGTCAGTTTTACGGAAACGTTGGCTCCGGTCACTTTGCCCTCAGTCATCTTGGCATCGATGAAGGCTTCCGAGTCGGGGTGTTTGATGGATACGCTGAGCATCAGTGCGCCGCGGCGTCCATCTTGAGCTACTTCGCGTGTAGAGTTTGAATAGCGTTCCATGAAGGGAACCAAGCCGGTGGAGGTCAGTGCCGAGTTCTTTACCGGTGAACCTTTCGGACGGATATGGGATAAGTCGTGTCCCACGCCGCCACGGCGTTTCATCAGCTGTACTTGTTCTTCGTCTATCTTGAAGATGGCACCATAAGAATCCGCTTCGCCGTCCACACCGATAACAAAGCAGTTGGACAGAGAGGCTACCTGATAGTTGTTCCCGATTCCGGTCATCGGGCTTCCTTGCGGAACAATGTACTTGAAGTGGTCGAGCAAGCCGAAAAGTTCCTCTGAACTTAATGGATTGGGGTACTTGGCCTCAATGCGGGCTACCTCATTGGCTATCCGCCAATGCATGTCTTCCGGAGACTTTTCGTAAATATTTCCGAAAGAATCTTTGACTGCATATTTGTTTACCCAAACTCTGGCAGCCAACTCGTCGCCTTGGAAGTATTTTAAAGATTCTCCGTAGGCTTCGTCATAAGAATAATTTTTCTTTTCCACAATGTTGTATCTCTTAGGATTAGTTACAAATAAGTAAAGTTGTAGAAGTTGTACTTATCGTTAACAAATGTATTTGCAAAGCTATGAATGTTTTTCAACTTGGCAAAATTAAAATGAATGTTTTTATCAACCGATGTATAGTTTTCTATTGATTGCTATTAATTTATTGGTTTATAATGTTTTAATGATTTGAGTAAACGAATAAGTTTTCCAAAATGGAATTTATTAACAACTTGTTGGGCTGAAAGGTTCTCGGTTTAGTCGAACATAAGGTTACTTTTATCTGCTCGTAGAGATAATAATTGTTCATTTCTTGTTGAAAAGATGTATTTTATTCCGGATATATGATGATAAAAAAAGTGTGAACTCTTGAATGAATTGTTCGTGGATTACATTATCTTTGCAAAAAAAGAAAGAATGGAAAGCTTGAAACAAAGGAGAACAATCCGAAAATACCAGCAGAAGGATATTTCTGCTGATTTGTTAAATGATTTGCTTGAAACCTCTTTCCGGGCTTCTACAGTCGGGAACATGCAGGTTTATAGTGTGATTGTGACGCGTGATGCAGAGCGTAAAGCCAAACTGGCGCCTGCACATTTCAATCAGCCGATGGTTCGGACGGCGCCGGTAGTGCTTACTTTCTGCATAGATTTGCGCCGCTTCAGCAAGTGGTGTGAGCAACGTAAGGCTGAGCCGGGATACAACAACTTTGAGTGGTTTGTGACGGGGGCTGTCGATACCTTGCTGGTGGCACAGACTTTTTGTGTGGCTGCCGAGGAGAAGGGGTTGGGCATTTGCTATCTGGGAACTACCACTTACAACCCTCAGATGATTGTCGAAGCGTTGGAGTTACCGGAATTGGTGTTTCCCATCACGACAGTCACAGTGGGATGGCCTGCCGAACAGCCGGAACAAGTGGACCGTTTGCCGCTGGAGGCCATTGTACACGAAGAGGTTTATCATGATTATACTCCTCAGGACATTGACCGGTTGTATGCCTATAAAGAATCGCTTCCTGAGAACAAGCAGTTCATCTTGGAGAACAATAAGGAAACGCTGGCGCAGGTCTTTACAGATGTGCGTTATACGAAGAAAGACAGTGAGGCAATGTCGGAGAATCTTTGGAAGATAATGAAAAAGCAGGGATTTTGAAAATTAAGGATTAGGGATAAGGGATAAGGGATAAGGGGTTAAGCTAATGCATACTTAGCTGCATTTAATCCCTTATCCTTTATTCTTATCCTTTTTTCAGTGCGGCTTGAATCTCGTCGATTTCCGCACGGAATGATTTGTCCACCTCTTTCAGTTCTTTGATGGTTTTACATGCATGCAATACGGTGGCATGGTCTTTATGTCCAATTAGCGCACCGATTTTTGCAGTAGAGAAGTCTGTATGTTTTTTGGCTAAATACATGGCTATTTGTCGTGCTTGCACCACTTCCCGCTTTCTGGATTTTGTGTGGATGGTGGCAGTTTCCAATCCGAAGTGCTTGCATACGGTGTTGATGATTTCATCGACAGTCACTGCCTTGCTTTCGCTGTTCACTACCTTGCGGACGATACGTTGCGTCAGTTCCAGGTCTATTTCTTTATTGTATATGGTGGAATGCGCCATAATGGAAATGACGATGCCCTCCAGGTCACGTACACTGTCGCCCACGTTCTCTGCAATATAGTCAATCACTTCCTGGGGGAACTGCAGGCCGTCACGGTGTATCTTGTTGCGCAGAATGTTCTTGCGGAGTTCTACGGTAGGTTTCTCCAGCTCAGCCACCATTCCCCATTTAAAACGTGTAATCAGACGCTCTTCCATGCCCTGCAGCAATACCGGTGCACGGTCGGAAGTGAGGATGAGCTGCTTGCCGTTCTGATGCAGATGGTTGAAGATATGGAAGAATGTATTCTGCGTTTTGGTCACGCCGGCAAATTCCTGAATATCATCAATGATTAGAATATCAATGGTCTGGTAGAAGTTGATGAAGTCGTTAGTCGTATTGTTACGTACGGAATCGGTGTATTGCACTTGGAATAGGTGTGCAGATACATACAATACCCTTTTCTCCGGGTATAGTTCCTTGATTTTGGTTCCGATAGCATTGGCAAGATGGGTTTTGCCTACACCTGATGCTCCGTATAGGAACAGCGGATTGAAGATTGTTTTAGCCGGATTGAGAGCGACAGCTTCTGCAACGCTGCGCGACAGCTTGTTGCTGTAACCTTCGATGAAGGTTTCAAAGTTGTATTCTGGATTAAGGTGCGGGTCAAGTTCGGGGACGGGAATCTGCGGAATCCTTTTGTCCATCACTTGTTTTTGCGGTATGATGGTACGCTGTGTAGACTCCAGGTCGACGGTTTTCCGCGAGCTCTTGTCCACCATTACGTTATACATCAATTTAGTTCCCTCACCAATGACCTTATAGAGAGTCTTGCGCAACAAATCAACAAATTTGTCCTCCAAAAACTCATAGAAGAACTGGCTGGGTACCTGTACGACCAGCGTCTTGTCCTCATATTTTAAAGGTATGATGGGGAGAAACCATGTTTTGTATGTCTGCTCCGGAACATTGTCTCTGATGATTTCAAGACAGCGGTTCCACAGCCCGACATGATCTATTTCACTCATAACGGCTATAAATACATTTATTAATTAAGCATAACTTCTACGATTGCAAAATTGGCAATCTTATTCGAGAAAAACAAATCCTTTTTTTCTTGCGTTTTTAGGAAAAGTAATAAGCTCTTTACTTTCAGCTACTTATCGGTTACTATGAGTATACTCCTTATATAAGGTGTCTTGCATTTATCTAATACTTTGTCATATAGTGGTTTATGTAGCTTTGCGTCTCTTGTTTTCCTTCTGTGCCCAGAGCAGGAAAAAGCCCTTTTTCGCTCCTTGTATAGAGCAAATGAGGGCTTTCCTTTTAATTCCTTTATAGACTTATTATTTAGACAAAATCTATATAACGTCCATCTTTTACTTATCTTTCTTGCCGAATAGGGAGAAATGGACGTATCGTTTCGGATGCGATTTCAAGTCTTCCAATAAACTTGCTGCGTTGGCAGTGGTGGCGTTCAGATTATTATATAGAGAAGGGTCGTTTAGCAAAAGTCCGACGGTATTGTCTTTCTGGTTCAATTTGTCTGTAATCATTTTTACATTGTTCAAAGTTGCGTCTACCTTTTGCATGGCGGCAGCATAATCTATCTCCTTTAAGTTGTTGGAAATGAGTGCAAAGTTGTCTCCAATAGTATTGAGCTTGCCGGTCAGTTGTGGAATATCATCCTTCATTAGAGTTTGCAATTGGCGGCTTGTGACGGCCATACTTGCTGTTAAATCTTGTACGTTATGCAAGGTTGCAGGGATGGCGGGGTCGGCCAGTATGACATTTAAGGATGCGAGGATGGAATCCAGCTTGGGCAGCATCTTCTCTACTTGCGGCATCATGGTGGCAACTTTTTCCATCATTCCGTTGTTCAGCACGCCGGGGATTGTGTCTCCAATCTGGTATTTCTCCCGCGGGTTATTGGCAAGCAGCAGGTTCATCTTTACGCCGCCAAGCATTTCGGCTGCCAGTTCTGCCGTACTTCCTTTGGGAATGCGCAGCTCTGGGTCAACATCTATTTCGGCAACGACTTTGCCCGGTTGGGTATAGTCGTAGTACAAGTCGCGGACAATACCCACGCGGAAGCCGTCGGCAAAGACCGGGCTGGATTTTGTCAGCCCATTGACATTCTGGAATTTCACGTAGAAATAGCTGGAGGGCTTGAACATATTTATCCCTTTCAGGTAGTTGATGCCGTATACCAATATGCAAAGTGCAGCTATGCCTGCTATTCCTATTCTAACTTCTTTTGTAATATACTTCATGATGTATCTTTTGTTATTTATTTCTGTTCTTTTTAAATTCGCTGATGGCTGTGTTGACGTTTATCTTTTCTCCATTCTTGAACGCAATGATGAATGCGTCCTTGAATTTGTCCGTAATGCTACGTTTGCTGCGCAGCACCTTGTTGTAATCGGGTGATGCGCCGTACGTATATTTGTAGATTCCGCCTTCTTTATAATAATCCACGTCTTTCAGTCCTTTCAGTCTTTTGTCATTCTTGGCCAGAGGACGTGAAGAAGTGAGTATCTGTATCTTAAACACGATGCCGCTCTGTTCTGTTTGGGAAACGGCTGCATTTTCTGACCTTTGCGGGCGCTGGGCAGCTTGGTTACTCTCCGCTTGAGGTGCATTTTTCTTTTCCGGTGTCGCTGTAGCTGCGTTGCCTTCTTCTTGAACGGGCTCGGGTACATCCTCCGGAAGAATGGTATTGCTGCTTCCGTTCAACCGGATTTCCTGCTCGCGCTTATAGGTGAGGAAAGCGCGGAAGATACCGTTGGCAAGTGAGGTGGTTCCTGCTTCAGTGTTCAGGTACCGTTCCTCTTCCGGTGTGGAGATGAATCCGAGTTCCACCAGTATGCTTGGCATGGCACTGGCCTTCAATACCAGAAAACCTGCCTGGTGCACGCCCCGGTCTGTACGTTTGCAGGTTTGGCGGAAATGCTTTTGTACGAGGGAGGCGAGGTGCACACTCTGTGACATGTATTTGTCTTGCATGAATTCGAAGATGATGTAGGACTCTGCCGAGTTGGGATTGAAGCCGGCATACCGCGTCTTGTAGTCGCTTTCGTAGAGGATAACGGCATTTTCGCGCTTGGCTACTTCCAGATTGGCATCCGATTTTGCCAGACCCAGTGTCCAGGTGGAGGCTCCTTTGGCCGTCCGGTTTTTGGCCAGGGCATTGGTATGTATGGAGATGAACAAATCAGCTTTGGCGTTATTGGCAATTTCAGCGCGCCGGTCCAGGGGGATGAATATGTCCCGGTCCCGCGTATAGATAACTTTTACATCAGGGCAGTTCTTCTTGATTTGTTTGCCAAGTTTGAGTGCTACATTCAGGTTGATATTCTTCTCTTTGGAAATTTTTCCCACTGCACCCGGGTCGTGTCCACCGTGTCCGGGGTCTATAACGACAACAAAGTCTTTCGCTTCAGCGCTGCCACTGCAAAAGGGGGAGATAAGCAGCCCTAAGCATATACTTATATATAATATGTATCGTCTGTATAGTTTCATATAATTGTAGCAAAGACAATGCTTCCTTTTCGCTTGGCAAATGTAGTGGAAATTTATAGAAAACTAATGGATTATGTTCAGTTTTATTGTTCTTCTTCTCATTTTTAGTGGAATTAATGTCTGTGTTTGAGCAATTAGTGGCTTAATGTATTGATAATATGCGTAACTTTGCGGTGGATAATTAAAATAGCAAATCAAGTATGCTGGTTCGTTTTATAAAGAACTGGACGTTGCCTTTGGCAATGCTTGCCGGTACTTTGGGATATTTCTTTTTTGCAGACATTCCTTTTGTGGCGCCTGCCAAACCTTATGTGAATGGGTTAGTGGCTTTCCTGACTCCGCTTTTGATTTTTTCCCAACTTCTGCTCACTTTCTGCAAGGTGGAGGTGCATGAACTGAAACCCAAATCGTGGCATGGATGGTTACTGCTGTTCCAGACGGTTTCTTGCTTGATTGTTGCGGTATTGTTGGTGTGTTGCCCTATGGAGGAGGTCTACCGGGAAGTGTTTGAAGGTGCGATGGTCTGCCTCATTTGTCCCACTGCGACTGCTGCGGCTGTCATTACCGGTAAACTGGGTGGAAGCGCATCCAGCCTGACGACCTATACGTTGTTGTCCAATCTTCTGGCGGCTGTGGCTGTTCCTTTGGTTTTCCCGTTGGTGGAGCCTCATGCTGACATTACTTTTTTTGTTGCATTCCTGAAAATTCTGAGTAAAGTCTTTCCATTGCTGCTTTGTCCTTTCTTGCTGGCATGGTTTCTGCGTGCGTTTGTGCCGAAGGTGCATCATTTTCTGTTGGGTTTCCATGATGCAGCCTTCTATTTGTGGGCGGTAGCTCTTGCCATTGTCTCAGGGCAGACGGTACGTTCATTGGTCAATAGTGATGCACCGGTATTTGTTGAACTGCTGATAGCCCTGGCGGGACTGATAACCTGCTGTATACAATTCTATTTGGGAAAGAGAATCGGCGGTCATTATGGTGAGCGCATCAGTGGAGGGCAGGCGCTGGGGCAAAAGAATACGGTGCTTGCCATCTGGATGGCATATACTTATCTTAATCCGTTATCTTCCGTCGGTCCGGGATCGTATGTGCTGTGGCAAAACATCATCAATAGTTATCAGCTGTGGAAGAAAAGGAAAAATGAGACGGAATAACTGCTGAGTATTTTACATCTTATTTGCTTTATGGACATAGAGGGTGGTTGCAACAATTATCAGTACAAATGCCATAATGAGGAATATTATCCGGATAAGACGATGTTTTGAAAATAGGTTGGCCATGCAGGCAGAAGCCACGCTGAAACGGGCTATTATAGAATCAATTGTGGCGTTTTCGAAAAAGACTGATGCAATACTCCATAGTGCAATAATGGTTAATATAGCATTGGCTGATAAACAAAGAATTTTATCAAGTGGCATTCTAAATACTTTTCTTGTTCTCATATATAGGACTCTATGTTTAACTCCTTTCATTCCTGCCTTTCGCTGAATCAGCCAAAGGATAGGGCAAAAATAAAAGAGAACTTCCTGACAGAATCAATATTGTCTTGGAATATTGTTAAATGATTGAATTTCTAAACCTATGTTTATTCTTTGCTGTCAAAACTCTGTTTGTGTCTGATGCGGCTCATGTGAATAGGGGTTATTTTCAAGTAAGACGCAATTTCTTTTAGGGGTACCATTTGTAGGATTTCTGGACATTTTTTAAGAAGTTGGAGATAGCGTTCTTCCGATGTAAATCTGAACAAATCCAAGTAACGTGAATACGACTGAAAAAATAATTGTTCGGCTGCAATGCGGGCTATTCGTTGATTTTCTTTGTTCTCTTCAAATTCTTGTAGAAGTAATTCGGAAGAACAGATGTAGATTCTACATGGGGTTATTGCTTGTATATTCAATTCAGATTTTATGTCGTATAAACAATTGGGATAATCAGAGATAAATTCATTGGCAAAAGAAAAACCTACATTATATGTTTTGTTTTCAGTTTGGTTGATGCAGGTATATTTGATTACACCGGATACAATAAACCCGAAGAAAGAACCGACTTCTCCCTCTCGGAGGATAAATTCATTTCTTTTATAATACCGTAGTTCTCCGTTTCTTAAACACAGTTCCCTAAAAGTCAGTGTCTATATTGCCCATGTATGAATTAAAATCTGTCATTTACAACACATGTTTTTCGAAAGGTACAAAATTATTATTTTATTCCTGATTTTTTGTCATTGTTGGTAAGTTGGTTGTGGATTCTCTTATTATAATACTTTAAAAATTTAACTTCACCTACGTTTTTTAAAAGCTTTTGGTTTTCAATGAAGTTTTGTCCGTATTTTAGCCAACGTTTGGTAAATCTTTTGAATTTAGTACATGGGAAATCAGAACACTGGAAACAATGTGTTATTCTTTTTTCCAAGCAACATAAATGGAATGTTTTACATTTTTCACAGCGAGAACCATTCTGTTCTGCTCCTTTGCAGGGACTTTTTTCTCTTGTGTATATGGGACAACCACCACAAAAGACACCACAAGCAGGAATACGTCCGTTATACGATTTCATTCAGCCAGCCTTTTCGCCATCCAAAAATTGGTGAGATAAAGTTGGTTGGCTTTGCGTTTCTGTTCCACTTCTACTATATAGCCTCTTTTCTCAAAGAATGGACGGGCTGTCAGGCTTACTTCTGATGTAATTCGCATGATTCCTCTTGCGGTTGCATACCGTTCTATCTCATTTAGAAGTATGGTAGCAATGCCTTTACCTTGAAAATCTTTATGAACAAACATAGAATGCAAATATCCTTGGTGGGTAATGGATGAAAAGCCGACAATCTGTGACTGTTGATTGGTTGCTACAATAAAATAATGTGTCTTAATCATTTCTTTTATGCGGGAGAGGTCGTTTCCGCACGATGCCCAATCTGCCACTTCTGCTTCTGAATAGTCACGCTTGTTTATATGGAGGACTGTCTCTTGAAACAAACTCATAAGTTCAAGGGCATCAGACTGTTGGGCAATTCTAATTGTAAAATCTGTATTCATGTTTTTAAGTGCTAAAATGTATGCTTTTAGATGTTCCATGTTCTAACAGAAAGTTTTTCAATGTATTTATTGTGTTTGCAAAGATAATTTTTTCATTTCTAATTTATTGGTTTAGGAAACCAAGTTGTTGATTCTCTGCTTCGAATATAAAAAGTATGCGAATTTTTTATGAAGCATGGGAATCTGCTTTCAATCGCCAGCCAATGGCTGATGAATTTAACCGGGTAGATTTCTTGTCAATCGGTTTCAGACCTGCTTATAAGAACAATTTATAACAAAGTACTCCCAATAAAAGCAAGACTAAAGCACATGCTGCAAGAATCGTCTTTGCCCTGAATAGATGTTCTTTATCTGATAATTCCTTTTCAGTAGTATTTCTTCGGATTTCTTCTATTTTCTCAATGGTTACATCGGCTCTCTCAGGACCTTTCCTTTCTACAAGGTATTTGTAGTGCTCCCGCATCCGTCCTCTGCTCAACTTGCGGAGAGCACGGTTCTCTTTATCCCTTTGTAGCATGTCATTGATGCAGCCTAATGTTCCCATAAGCAGATTTTTATCATGTGTAAGCAAAATGGTTTGCTTGCACGTGTACTAAGATACGGCATTTATGTCGCTTTCGCAAGCGATTTTGTGTTTTTTGATATAAACTGATGTGACGATACGATTTTGATAGTTATGTTAACTCATTGTCTGCCAGAGAGTAATTTTGCCAACCCATTGTCATGCTTTTGGCAAACTTTTGCCATGCCTATGGCAAAGTCTTGCCAATAGGGTGGCAAAATCTTGCCAACTTGTCGGCAAGAAAGACATACACTGTTCCCTATACCTTTATTATAGTGTGATAGCGTGACAAGTGTTTTTCCTTTTTAAAACTTTTGTGTAGAATGATGATGGGCTTCTTTTATTCTGTTTTGCCGGACGGCATCAGCAGTTCTTCTTCATTGTAGCGCGGTCGGTCCTTCACCTCAATGTATATTTTGCCGATGTATTCGCCTACAATCCCCAGCGACACAAGTATCACACCTCCTACCAGCCAGACGGAAATCATCAGTGATGACCATCCGGGGACGGCGTTATGCTGTGTGTAAGAGTGAAGTGTCCATCCGGTGACACACAGTGCCACAAGAATAAAGATGCAGCCTATCCAAAAAATCATACGGACCGGTTTGACGGAAAAGGAAGTGATACCGTCGATGGCAAAATTAAGCATCTTCCGGAAAGGATACTTTGATTCTCCGGCAAAACGCTTGTCACGATTGTAGTACACGCTGTCCGTCTGGTAGCCGATGAGGGGAACCAGCCCTCGAAGAAAAAGGTTGCGCTCGCGGAAGCGGCATAGGTGTTGTATAGCCCGCTGGCTCATCAGGCGGTAGTCGGCATGGTTGTAGACGGATTTTACCCCCATTGCCTTCATCAGCCGATAAAAGACCAAAGCGGTGTTGCGTTTGAAGAAAGTGTCGGTCTTCCGTTCTTTACGTACGCCATAAACGATGTCATTGCCCGCTTTATAGCTGTTTATCATGTCCGGAATCACCTGGATGTCATCTTGCAAGTCTGCATCAATGGAGATGGCTATCTCGCAACGCTCTTTTACTGCATTGAGTCCTGCTAGCAGGGCATTCTGGTGTCCTACGTTTCCTGCCAGGTTCAGTCCGCAGGCATAGGCCGTATTTTGGTGCAGTTCTTTGATGATAGCCCATGTCTGGTCGGTGCTTCCGTCGTTTACATATAATATATAGCTTTCCGGGGAAATTTGCCGGGCTTGTATCAGCCGGTCGAATAATTGGCTCAATCGTTTATGGGTTTCATGCAGCACTGCCTCTTCTTTGTAGCAAGGTACGACAACGGCGAGTATGGGAGAGTTTTCCATCATAGAACAAATCTTTTTGCAATATTCGTAAGAAATCGGGAGAAAAACAAATTATCACTCTTTTCTTTTGAAAACGAAACGTACGAGTAAGAAGTTGACCGGAATGGCGATGGCGAAAACCGGAATGGGGGCCAGAGGTTTGGGGATGCCCATCCAGAGAGAGAGGTTCAGCAACCCCATGTGTAGCAGATAGCTGCATAAGTGTGCCCCTCCAAATCCGAAGGCTTTTCTCCATGAGGGCTTCCGGCCGAAGGTAAAGTAAGCAGTCAGATAGAAATTGGCGATGAAGCTGAGAGCATATCCCAGTGTATAGGCTATGTTTACATTGATAACCCATTGTAATACAAAATACAATCCGTAGTGCAGAGCTGTCGCAAAGATGCCCACCATTACGAAGCGTACAAATTCCGGTAGTTGTTTCAGCCGCTTCATCTTAACATTAAATATCTACTCTCTGTTGCCATTATCATTGGGGCGGCAAAGTTAGGCATTGTTTCAGAATTATTTGTAATTTTGCTTTGCGAAATTAAGCTGCATCTCAGCAAATTGCAAATAAATTTGCATCTGCTTTCGGTTTGCGCTATCTTTGCGTCCAGAAAACATAAAAAACAAATAAGGTATGTCGGACAGAAAGAAGGCGTTCTGGTTTATTGCGCTGCTGAGTGTGCTTGTGGTTGTTCCCTTTCTGGGAGAAACCATTTTTTATTCCAAGGGGGAACCGCGGGAGGCGATTGTTGCCCTTTCTATGCTGGAAAGTGGAAACTGGATACTTCCGGTGAACTATGGTACTGATATTGCTTATAAACCCCCTTTCTTCTACTGGTCAATAGCCGCCGTCTCTTCCCTTTTTGGAGAGGTGACGGAGTTTTCCGCCCGTTTCCCGTCTGCATTGGCTTTTTTAGCCATGCAGTTAATGTTCTTTGCCTTTGTGGCAAAACGTAAAAACGTTCAAACGGCGTTTCTGGCCTCTATTCTTCTTTTGTCTTCTTTCGAGGTGCATCGGGCGGCTGTCGCTTGTCGGGTCGATATGGTTCAGGTTGCCTTTATCGTTATTTCCCTTTGTCTGCTGTTCCGCTGGGATGAGAAGGGATGCCGCGGAGTGCCCTGGCTTGCGGTGTTGCTGATGGGATGTGCCACGTTGACCAAAGGGCCGGTAGGCTCCATATTCCCTTGCGCGTGTATCGGTGTGTATCAGTTGTTGCGCGGACGTTCTTTCTGGAAAGCGTTTTTCTCGTTGGTAGGTATCGGCTTGCTTTCTTTTGTTCCTTATTTAGCTTGGGTATACGTAGCTTACAGACAAGGTGGACAACCGTTCCTCGATTTGGTTCTGGAGGAGAATACCGGGCGGTTTATGGGCAAAATGTCCTACGAGTCCCATGAAAATCCTATATGGTATAATTTCCTGACTTTGATTTGGGGATGGATTCCCTGGACGTTGGTTCTGGTAATTTCCTTGTTTGGCTTGAAGTGGAAAAACATGCGTTGTCTGCCGGAAGGGGAGACCCTGCTGTTGCGGTTGAAGAAGGGCTGGACTGCTTTCCGCAACCAGTCTCCGGTACAATTGTTCACGTGGCTGGTCATTCTGATAATCTTTGTCTTCTACTGCATCCCCAAGAGTAAGCGGAGCGTTTATCTGCTTCCCATCTATCCGTTTATGGCAGTGCTGATAGCTGAGTATCTGTTGGCTTTGGTACAAAAGGGGGCACGAGTTTTCAGGATTTGTGCAATCATCTTTGCTTCTTTGGGCTTGTTGCTTACGCTTGTTTTTGTCGTAGTTCGTCTCGGCCTGGTTCCCGACAGCGTTTTTGGAAGCGGACGCCATGCCGCTGAGAATGTAGCCTTTATGCATGCGTTGGAGGATGTGGCTTTGTCTGTTCCCAAGTGGCTCCTGGTAGCGCTTCCCGTAGTAGCCGCTGTCTGCACATTACGCATGGTGATAAAGCGTGCGGATAGCCGGTCATTATTATATGGCATAGCAGGATGTATGCTCTGCCTTTTCGTATCATTGGATTCGGTTTATCAGCCCACGGTGCTGGCTGTGAAATCAGATAAACATTTGGCTGAAAGGGTCAATACGTATGTTCCGGAAGGTGTGGTCTATTCTTACTCGAAAATGAGTTTCTATGGTGTTAACTTCTATCTGAAAGACCGCATGCGGCACATTGAAAAGGAACGTCCGTCCAGCGAGGAGGGCTATTTGTTGGTTCCCGTAAAGGAGGAGGAGAATATGTTGGGAGAGCTGGAACAGACGTATCATCTGGAAAAGATATTCCGTACAGACAGACGCAGTTGTGATATGCGTAATGAAATCTGCATGTATAAATTTAGGGCGATTGACATTCATAACCCATAATTTATAACTCATAACTTAAAATGAATCCGATAGATATCATTAACAAATATTATCCGGAAGAGAATGAGTTGCGGCATATACTGTTGACGCACAGCCGTTCCGTAGCCGACAAGTCGTTATGGATTGCCGACCGCCATCCGGAACTTTCATTGGATAAGGATTTTCTGTACGAGGCTGCCATGCTGCACGATATAGGCATTTTTCTTACAGATGCGGCAGGTATCCATTGTTTTGGCGACAAGCCTTATATCTGTCACGGTTATTTGGGAGCCGACCTGATACGCGGCGAAGGCTATCCCCGCCATGCTTTGGTTTGTGAACGCCATACGGGTGCCGGACTTTCATTGGAGGGAATCATTGCGCAGGATTTGCCCGTACCGCATCGTGAAATGGTTCCGGTCAGCTTGGAAGAACAAGCTATCTGTTTTGCCGATAAGTTTTATTCAAAAACTCATTTGGAAAAGGAGAAAAGTGTAGAAAAAGCCCGAAAAAGTTTGGAACGTTATGGTGAAGAAGGGGTACGGCGCTTTGATAATTGGTGCGAACAGTTCTTGTAGCAATCTAAATTTCTTTAAAAAGGGAGATTATCCGTATAAATTATGTACTTTTGCCCCTCCAAGCGTAAACTATTAGTTAATGACGCCATTGAAAGCAAATACATTCATATCATTCATACTACTATTCGTCTTGCTTCTTCTCTCCGGTGGGGCTGCTTCTCAGCGCCGTAGAGCGAAGGTCGCGCCTCCGAATATTCAGCGGACAGACACGTTGCAGGTAGGGGATAGTTTGCAGATGGGAGACTCCCTGCAAGGGGGAAAGGGGCTTCCTGCCGATTCGTTGCAACAAGATACGGTAGCGGCTGCGCCTCCCAAGAAGGATGCATTGGATGCTCCCGTAGCCTACGAAGCCAATGACTCCATTGTATTTACGCAGAGTGGCTTTGCCCATCTTTACGGCCAGGGAAAGGTGAGTTATCCGGGTGCTGACCTGGAGGCTGATGTCATCTCTATGGATATGGACAACAGTACGGTTTTTGCCCGTGGCGTGGTCGATTCTGTAGGAACAGCCAAGGGAAGACCGGTCTTCAAAGACGGGGACACCTCCTACGAAACCGATACTATCCGTTATAACTTCAAGAGTAAAAGAGGTCTTATCAGCAATGTTGTCAGCCAGCAGGGCGAGGGATACGTGACCGGTAATAATGCTAAGAAAGGGAATAATGATGAACTCTATATGAGGAGCGGTCGTTACACGACTTGTGACCATCATGACCACCCCCATTTTTATATGCAGATGACTTATGCCAAGGTACGTCCGAAAAAGAACGTGGTGACGGGACCTGCCTATCTGGTAGTAGAGGATGTGCCGCTTCCGCTTGCCGTTCCATTTTTCTTTTTCCCGTTTTCTAGCAGTTACCAGTCCGGTTTTCTGATATACATGCTGCAGGTTTTCAAAAATAGACTCAATCTGTCTGTCTTTTTCTTCATTAGATTTTTCCAACGCCTCGATTCTCTCAAACTGCGCCAGTACTGTCTCTTCCATGGATTCCATGTCTTTTCCCCTCATAAAACGGTCATAAGTACGGTACAGTTTTTTAAACTTTCCCATCAGCCTAATCTGCATAATCAACAGAATCAGAAACAAAATTAAAATCAAGGCAAAAATTCCTACTTTTACATAGAATGGATCTATTCCATTGGATGTCAGAAAGGTTGAAATCATACTATTCATTTCATTTTCTCCTTCTCATTTTTCTAAACTTATCTACGCTCTTTATCACACCAGTATTCTTATTGATAATGCGATAATAAAAATCTGTTTCCTCCACCAACATCCAATCTTTACAATTAAGATAATGAGCAGACAGACATTCTTTCTGTTCACGGGTTAATTTCTTCGGTTGCTTCATCTTCCTCTCCTTCAAAAAGACATAAAAATAGCCCGAATTCACTAATTAAAAAGAATCCGAGCCAAAATATGTCTAATTTTGTAATTCATTTTTTTCTTTGATCTCATCCAACTTTGTTTTCATTTTTTCCAGAATATCTTCAATGGTTTTTCTAGTTTTTGGATGCAGCTTCATATACTTACAATGCTCATCATACCAGCCGAATATCTCATCCAGCTTTCCTTTTTGCCAACTAAATGCCCACCAATCACAAATCATCTCGATGATATAATTATATGGCATTTCCAAAATAATTTCTCCCTCTTTCGGATCATCATTTATCAAAATCCAATATTGCCAGTGATGAGGGTTTCTATGCAGATGTAACAACCAAGCTTTTTGATAATTTTGCATAACCGCATAAGAACGATTTCCTCCATAAAAATACGCATCGTAAGCCTCATATTCATCCTGTTCATCTTTGGATTTATCATGTGCAAATTCAATTTGCCATCCATAATCGAATCCATCGACTAGAAGTTCTGGAAGATTTTCAGCAATCCAGTCAAATCCTCTTTTTACATTAGAACGATGCTGAGTTAAATATTGATCGTACTGAAAGCTCACTTGTCCGCTCCTTTCTTCTGAATGGTAAGTTTTCGATAAAGCTCGTATGCTTCCTTTCCTTGATAGGCATTGATGACATCCACTCGCCCGTTTTTCTGACTACCAACAATTAAAACACCAACATCTTTTCCACGAGAAAAATCCCAACTTACAATAACACTATCTGTCGATTTCATTTTTTCTTTTCCTCCCACATAATAGGTTTACGGGAATTCAGATTACAACCGTGTTCTAAGCATCTATTACAAGGATCGAATTTTTCCTCCAATTCCTTGTGCTGACACGTCTTGCAATATTTTTCAAAATTAACTTCTAAATACTCTTCGTTCATAGTTTTAATAAATCCTTTCTTCACAATCTACATTGAACACATGCCTTCCATCGTAGAAAATATCAATATCTGAGGAATAGTAACCATTCTGATCCGAATAGCAAGGGATAAAGAACATCGGTGTTCCTTTGCTTCCAAATCTAAAGCCATTTTCTGGAACCACTTCGAATATCAAGTCATTTTCAAACTCGTATTCTAATGCCAAATCTTCGAGCTGCTCAAAATCTGCATAATTTGTTTCACAACAATCCTGTTCGTGGTCAAATGTGATTCTTGAACCATTATCAAAAAGGATATAATTCGTATTTACTTCCTTGATTTTCATAACATCGCTCCTTCTAAAAATAGTATCTAAGCCATACTGCATAAAGTTTTTGTTGAGAACTACAACCTTCTAGCAATTTCCAAAATTCTGTCAATGATAAAGCTTTTATCTTTATAGACAACATCCATAAAAATACTCGAATACCTACTATTAACTCTTTTAAATACTCTTCGTTCATAATAAACCGCCCATTTGATATAAAAAAAGAAAGAGCCTGCGATTTTTCAACCACAGGTCCTTTCTGACATAATTGTTTCTTGGTTACGCTTCGATATCCCTCTGAGTGTCCTCAATCAACCCATCGAGTTTGGATTTGACTTTTTCGTATTCCCCTTCCTCCAGCAACTCTCTGAGTTCGATAAGAACCCTCAAAAGTTTTCTACTAAACGCAACAAATTCTTTCATATTGTCTTCCATTTACCTGCCTCCTTTAGCAAGCCCTTTCTTTTAAGATAAGGTAAATATACCTTTCATTATAGGGCATGTTATTTTTGCGAATTTTCTTAAATTAGATTTGCTCCTTCGGTACACGAATATAAGCAGAAGCAACAAAGCCTACTCCAGTACCAATCATCACAAGACCAATAATCACGCTCCCCTGTGTATATAATACATCCAAAGAATCCTCAATACTATCAGTTGAAACACTTGCCAGCATTACACCGCGAATCTGATTCTCTCCGGGTATTGCAATCGGTGCAGTCACCTCGATATAATGATTCTTCTTATCATAATTATTCGTGCTCGTCCCCTTCATACAGCGCACTACACTTTCAGATACATCCAGCTTTCCCTCATCCAGACTATAAGTATCCTTGACTACCCTTCGCTGATCGTCAATTACC
>OGEQ01001493.1_pt1 | contig 18780 bp, 13 predicted proteins | sample 1570731 | NCBI WGS metagenome assembly OGEQ01 (sample SAMEA2582132, study PRJEB24529) | metagenome | biome: Human gut stool | place: China | collected 2011
ACGAGGATGCCGGAGCCGAACTCCGGCTAGATCACTGAAAAACGCAAAATCTCAGTTCTAACCTCGTGGGAGATTATATCTCACAACACGGTTGTCTGGACAGGTGATGTTAATCTTGATTACAGGATTGTGCTTGTTCTGGTGCTGTGGGCAATAATCCGCACGAAGCTCTAGCGAGCTGAAAAAAGGCCGATTCCGAGAGGGTCGGCCTTGTGCGTTTCTGTAAGAGGACGGCCTGGAAAGCAAATCCCAGACCCGTTGTTCGGTTATATTGAGATGAAAAATCTTCTTCTCCGTTCTAATGCTTTTCTCAAGTATGTTCGCTACTTGGATGGAACATTCCGGAAACGCGTTACTGTTGCCTTAGCAATGACGGCGAGCAACGTCAGGCTTATTTATGCCGTTTGTCATCAAAGACTGGTGATACACTTTCCTTGCGACCACCTGAGGCATATCGGCGTCTGCTTTGAGAGCAGAACCCGTCTCGGACGTAAGTCGTGGGCCTCGGCAGCCGCAGCTCCGAACTATCTACCCTTCCGACAATTCAGCCGATTTAACAAATGTCGGCGGGAGCCATTTAAGGATTCTTTTCTCACGCCCTGCGCCCATAAGAAAGGTATGCCAATGCGCTCTTCTGATGTGAGGTCGGACGGTGCCGTGAATGGTATGCCCGCTTGCGGCTTCCCTTCCCCGGTACTGCCGGATAAGATTTCCGAACTCCTCTCCGAGAGGCATGAAACGGGGACGTTCGGGAGGAAAAATTGTTTCGGGTCTTCTTCTCGGCCTTTTGATTGTCGGCGAAGAAACCGACATACAGCGATTCACATCGGGCGTCTCCGTCAACAGGTACGCTAATTTAGCCGTTAATTCCTTTCGATAAAGCGAGAACCCCGGAATGCTGCCGTCGTCCTGAGCCTCAGCAACACTGCCAATCAGATCCCGCAGAGGAAGCGCCTGTTTTTTGTCCCGCGTGTTGAATCTTGCCAGACCCACTGCAAAGTTGGGAAGTTCCGTTTCCGGATCCATAAACACGGGTAAGAAAACGAAACTGTTAAGTCCGTTAAAGCCTATCGGATCGTCGGTTGCAAAGCCGACAATACAGCCAAGAATATCCGCGCCGTCATCGTGGTAAGGCTTTTCAAACGGAATCAGGACGGGAGAACCTAAAAACTTGCAGCACTGCTCAAGCGAAACCATCAGCTCCGAATCATCAGTGTCAAAGAGTTCTCCGAGCATATCCAAGTCAAACTGCGCCACGGTTTTCGTGTACCACCAGCCGACAAGTACAACGCCGCTTGATATCTGAATATATCTGTCTTCTTCAGGCAATCTCTCCATTGCTTCTTTGAATCCGGGAATCGGAGGAAGCACGAGCGGCTGCGCACCAACGATCAGCAGCTCACCCGTTTTTTCCTGGTCGGCATAAATTTTGGCGAGATTCTGACCGCTGTAAACGTCCAACAGACCGGAAATACGCTTTATTCCCTGAAGGGCGACAGATGTAGCGTCTCTCGTCGTTTGATCAATCAGCATTTCTATTACCGCCTTTTTCTTTTCCCCGTATTTTCATCTCTTCCAGGGCTTTTCTGCGAATCCAAGAGGATCCGCCCTGACTTTTGATGTATTCGATCACGGTCTTGGGAAGATAGAAAAGCACATTTTTTCCCCCTTCAGGTGTGTTGCGGGGCCTGCCTACCGGTTTGCCTGTTTTGCTCAGTGTCTTTTCGTGAATCCCGTCCGACATACCCAACGTAAATTCTAGCTTTGGGTATCTTTCAAGTCAGAGAGCGAGGGCCATTGATTAGGGTTTAGTCGTACTCCTAAAGCTTGCATGATTTGCAGTTGATGCTTCGTAGGACGCTTATAAAATTTACGATGGTTCCCGATAGAAACTCTTCTGATGGATGCCACTTCATCAAGCAAGCCGGTGACGGTTTTGACATATTTTGGCATTTCACCGTTGGACTGAATCTCGTTAAGTAAGTAACACCTCAGAATTTCGGCGATAAACTGTACAAATAGGCGCGACTGCCGGGTATGGCAAGAATGCATTCTCAGCCGTTTCAAGTCGGCATCATTCTTGAGGTCATCAAATCTCTTTTCCACTCCGTCACGAAGTTTATAGGCGATCAATGCGTCGTTGGGATTTTTAAACTGCGTGCTGAGGATGGCGAAGTAGCCCGCATCGACATTCCTCAGCTCAGAGATTTGTTCTAATTTAGGTGTAACTCTCACACCTCGAACCGGTGTCTTTTTCACATCGAAACAGAGCTGGGCCAATTCTTCAAGGGCCGGATCTTTTATTTTTTCCTCCAGAGAAAGTTTCTTTTCTAAGGACTTCAGGGTGCTCATCAAAGCCTCTACTTGATGATTCTTGTAGTAGTCCGTGTAATAGAGATGCAGATAAGCACGATGACCGTCAATGCTGACCGAACGGGTGGTCGCCTGCGTCTGATAAGAGTCGTGCGCATCGAACAAGTTCAGAGTACTCCGAGGGTCACAGAATTCGTTGTTCTTATAAGCTTCTTTGGCCATGTCACGGAAGCGCGTGAAACGGCTCAAAGGAATTCCCATCGTAAATTTGAACTTGTTTTTCATTAGACAAGAAATATTTTCCCAGCTGGCAAAACCTCGATCTACGACTATTTTTAATGGCGAATGAGCCGCTTGAGAAAGGAGTTTGACGGTGTCTTTAATCGTTGTCGGATCTGAAATGGCGCCCGGCAGCTGTTCGTACCAAATCGGCAGCTTGGAAGTCTGAGAGACAATCATGAGAAGATTGATTTGAGGCAGCTTTTCCCTGTCTCGGTTATAGCCATACATGACGTCATAATTTCTAGTCGAATAGCTGGAAACCGAAGTTATATCCAAGGAATACCTATCTTTAGGCTCAACAGTTTTAACCCATCCGGACAAGAAGGAAAGAATTTGATTTGGGTGAATTGTGTTCAGGATGCCTGCAATATTAAATTCGCTCAGGCTTTCCCGACAGGGAAGAACTTGGTCCCGGCTCCATATTGAGGCTTTATAAAGAGGAGAACAGTCCTGACTGGCGCAGTAATACGCTAAGGAAAGGATCTTATCGGCCAGAGCCGTTCCAAAGCAATCAGCCAAGAAATCGTTTAACTTCAAGCGTGAGGCGACGGTCCCTAAAACTAGATCGATACCGGCACAAAGGCATTCGCAGTTGACGACATCCTGTTCAGAATAGACCGCTTCGTTATTATCGTTAGCCTGCTGAAGTCCGCGCCAATTCCAATAGGCCCTCTCGTGAGGGGTACCTTTAAACAGATCAGCGAAATTTTGAGCTCGTTCGTGAAAGTTGTAATCGACGCCGTTTGTAGAGCCTAAGTATTCCTGTTTCTGTTTTTGAGTCTTTGTTTCTTTATCCCAAAACGGAGTGATTGCATAAAAACGTATGACGTTTGGGTAATTTGGGCGTTTACGAGAGACCAGGTAAGTCATGATAACTGTATCTTGGTAAGATGTCCAAATTATACCATAGAAAATCGCTTATTTCAAGCGATAACTCTATGTTTTTCAATAAATTTACTCAGGGTGCCTAGAATACCCAATTTTAGAATTTACGTACCCAAGTCCATTCGCCCGTAATTTCGTCATAACCTTCGATTGGATTTTCGGCATCATACGTAAATTCGGCTTCGTAATTTTCAAGCAGTTCTTTGTATTGGGGAAATTCAGATTCTTCTATCAAATCTTTATTGAGAAGCCTGCTGACAAGTTTGTCCTTAATCGTGAAAAACTTGTAGCCTTCCGCCTTTTCCAGGTACTTCATGTTTGCGGGAACATAAGTATCGAAATTTTCATAACTGTGGTAGGGACTGTATTCTTTGGTCGGGTCGTCGATTACGAGCTGTTCAAGCTCTTCGAGCCAATCCTTTTTCTCTTCTTCGTCGTATTCCGATTCGGTTAAAAACTCAATCGCTTGGTCTTTGCTGTTGAAAAAGAAGAAATTGGCCACTCCGTCAGTCTTCTCGATAAAGGAATCAAGACGAAGCTGGAAGTAATCGAGATCATCATCGTCCCAGGCCCAGGTCACGGGCTTGTTATTGTCGGCAAAATCCTGAATTTCAATTTCGGATTCGGTGTCCCGAATCGTCATGTTGTAGCGGTCCGCCATTGATTCCATTGAAAACCAGATCTAGGAGAAAAACAAATTCTCGGAGTTTCGAGGTCCCTGACGATTTCACGAATTTTATCGAGCTTTGCCATTTAACGCCTCAGTTGAAGATTAATCATCCCTACCTATAATTATACATATGTATATGTATAAGTCGAAGGATTTGATTTATCTTTTTTGCGGATCCGTGCCTTGTTGGATAGAATCGAAGCGCTGACATATGCAACGTTCCCCGCGTAAGCGGGATTGAAAAGGGACCCGCTTAGGTCCCTTTCGTCTATTCGCCTGGCGAAACGGAGATGCTCATTTCGCCGGCGTTTTAATCACTAAAACCGCTCCGATCAGAAGCTGTACTTCACTCCTGCCAGAACTTCGATTTCCTTCGTGTAGCGGGATCCGTGTTCGCGTTCAACATGACCGAAAACCTTCAGATTCTTGCTGACCGTCCAATCGGTTCCCGCACCGTAGTAGAAGCGTGTCTTAAGCAGGTCTTCCTTGAATTTCACGTTGTTCACGTGAAGAGTTCCATTGCCCAAGAACTCGTGTTTCACACCGGCTTTCGCATACACCTGCCCTTTCTGTAAACCCTGAGCATTTGTAAAGTCCTTACCGACATTGACGCCCAGACGACCCGTCAGAGAGTTGAAGTTTTTCTGCTTCACTCTCATTTCGTTGCTCATCGCAAAATTGTCACCTTTGAGGTGATAGTAAGAGAGCTGTACCTGAGGTTCGACAAACCACGGAGACTCTTTCTCTCCAAAGCTCATTTTCTTACCGCCCTCGGCAGAAACGCCGAAGCCCCAATTATGGTAAGAGCCTTTTACCGGAGTGCTGTCCAGCATATTGGTCTTGATACGTTGATAATAGTGATCCGCACTCAAGACAAAATCGGCATAACAGCCAACACCGTTCTGCCAAGCGGCATAGAGGTTAAAGCCTTCGGAGTGAGCGTCGCCCTTGGCTCTGAAATTCGTGTCATGGGTCTTCTGGTTGGCGGTAACGTACTTGAAGTTGCCGCCGAGAATCCAGCCGTCAACAGCTTTGTCAAAGCCCAAGTTAAAGCGGTAGGCATCCTGCTTGAATCCCTTACCGGAGAAGCCCGAAATGCGGTCTTTTTGTCCTGCAACGGAGGCCCACAAACCGTCTTTCACATTGCCTCGGATTTCACCGAGTCGCTTGCGCAGGTCGGAAAGCTGACTCAAATACAAGGCGTTCTGTGCTCCCATTCCGGCCATTGCAACCACTGCCTCGGCTGTCGGAGACAGAATCGGATCTTCGCCCGGTGTGCCGGGATCTTCAGGGGACGGAGGTGTTACGGGATCTTTGCCTGTACGAACCAGATACCATTCCGTGGCTCCTGCTTCCGTTGCGGAATCACGTTTTTCCAACGTGTACAGATAAGTACCGACATCCACTTTTCCGCCGTCATTGGCAAGAGCGTAAGAGCCTTCTCCGTCAAGCTGCTGAACCAGGAACGAATCCATTGCCTGCTTGGACGGCTCCGTACCCAGGCTCTTTACCATCAAGGAGTGGGCACCCGTGCCTTGCTTCACGATCAGTTGGTCGGTTTTATCGAGGTCAATGTCCGTTCTCATGTGGATGAGACCGCCGGAACCGTTCAATGTGTCCACCTTCAGGGTCACAAAGTCGGGATTGGTATCTCCGCTGCGGATTTTAGGTGCTTCTCCCAAATAAATAACACCGTCATTTAACGTGAGCGTTCCGTGGAGAGTATTGTTCTTAGGAACCTGCCAAAAAGCCTTATCGGAGAAGGTAAGGTTGGTCACGCCGAAGACCGTTGCAGTTGTTCCAAGAGGCGTCTCCGGTGTCAGTCCAATAAAGTGAGAGTTTGAGTTAAGAAATTGCACTTCCACCAAGGACAGGTTTCCTTCATGCCCCCCCCCGTAAGACAAAATGTCATTTTCCAACTGCACAACGGAAGCGGAACTTCCTGATCCGTTAACGATGACCTTACCTCCGTGCAAAGCAGAAATTGCATAGGCTTCTGCGCCTTCTCCGGAAGCTCCTGAATCAGCGTTCTTATCACCGACCGTTGCACTCACATTCCGGATTTGCAAACCTTTGTTGAAATAAATTTCGGCGTTGCCTCCGTGGGCCTCAGCCCCGCTGACATAAGCGTAAGAATCATCTCCTTTTGTTAAAGCCTGTGCAGAGATGTCTCTGATGACGGCATCACTGTTGACTGTGACCTGCGTTAGGAAATGGTTAGAAAAGACATCCATACTGTCAGCATGAATACCGTATGCCTCCGCTCCAGATCCTTCGGCTAAAAGACGAATGTCATGAAACTCAGTTTTACCTCCAAAGGTAACTTGCGGTTCGTAATTGCTGTTGCCCGGATTTAAGCGCAAACCATAAATGCCGCCGCTATGGACATGAACATTCATACTGATGTCCGTTTTGCCGTCAATCTTTGCATTGGCCCCTTCCAAAGACATGAAAGCAAACCCGTAGTTGACTATGTAAGTCGTCCTCAGAACATCGGTAAAACCGATTAAATCTCCTTCTACGTAGAAATTGTTTTGATCTCGGTTATTTCCTCCAGTGTGTGCAGTGTTGTCCCAGAGCTGTATTACGCCGGCCGAGTCTAAGTAAGAATTCGCATAATGCTCAATATTGAGATTTCCATTAACGTGAAGCAAAGCATGGGTTGCTCCGTTGTTTTCGTTAACGATCACAACAGCTTCGCCTCGGCTGTCTTTAGTTCCCTGCTTAATAAAAAGTGTATTCCCGCTTCCTTTCTCGAAAATATTAAGTTCTCCGACCCCGGCGATTACTATCGAAGATATGTTGGCGTTATTTCTGTTGGGTATGAAAACGAGGTTGATGTCTCCTTTAGGCTCAAAACTGAAGTTAAAGTTTTCGCCTTCATTTCCTTCAAGTCTGATTTCCGAAATATTTTGCGGTCCATCAACGGGCAAACTGACGTTACCAGAGAGTCCTGATTTGTCATATAAGTACCCGGACGCAGTGGAAATTGCCACAGAGCCGGCAGACGCCGAAGTACAGCACACCGCCAAAAGAGCGGCGGAGACCAATGCTGAAAGTGTTTTTTTAGGATACGCAATAGCAAAAGCTTCGGACTTCGAAGAAACGAAGTCCAACCTCGGGAAACGCATAGAAATTACTCCTTAATTTGCGTATATTTTGTAAGGGTTATGACCCCTACTGTTTTTAAGGTAATACTTTTCTGGTTATATCAGACCGGCACGCAAAAAACCACATACAAAATAAGGAGATAAAGACTGTTGGATAAGGGTTTTCCACTCGTAACCCCGGGTTTCCCGCAAGATAGACACGCTTTGACCCAAAAAGAGGTTAGATCAAAGCAAAGTGGCTTTTTTCAAGTGGGAACAGCGGAAGGAAAACCTCTTCCTTGGCAGCCGATCCGAAGCAATTTCTGCTTCGGTAACGCGGACGGTAGAAAATCAGTTTCCGGACAAGTCAGCCGACTTCACGAAGATCGGCGGAACCCATTTAACTTCCGACTCTGTGCATCCTTTTCCCGTCAGGAACGTATGCCAATGCGCACGTCGGATGTGCGGTCTCACTGTCCCTTTGAAGGCCGAAGAAGATGAAGCGACGGCTTCTTTGTACTTTCTGATACCGTTGCCGAAATCTTCCCCCAACGCCACCATCCTGGGCTTTTCGGGAGCAAATATCGTTGAAGGTTTTCTGCGGCGTCGAACGATTTCCGGAGCCGAGACGGACATACAACGGTTCACGTCCGGCGTTTTCGTCATCAGATAGGCGAGTTTGGAAAAAAGTTCATGTTCGTACAAATCGAATCCGATGAAGTTTGATCTGGTTCTCAACACTTCAAAAATTTTTGAAAGGTTGTAAGTCGGATCGACTGATGATTCTCTTTGAAGCGTAGGTGCTCCGACTGAGAAATACACTTCACCGGTTGCTTTCTTTCGAAGCAAAGGCAAAAACATTATTTGCGATTGTTTTACTTTCTTCCCGTCAGCAAATTGATAATCCATTCCCCATTCAAAAAAACCGATCATGCAGCCGAGAATTTCAAACTCTCCGGATTCGTATGGTTTTTCAAAGGGTATAAGTGCAGGATTTCCCAAAAATCTCGCAAACTGTGAAATGCTGATTTGCAAATCCACCTGCTCCGTTGCAAGAAGTTCTTCCACCATCTCCTTATCAAACACGGCAATAGTTCGCGTGAACCACCAGGCTACCAAGACGGAGGCGAAGAAAAATTTCTTGTACTCTTTAATGCTTGAGGTTTTAAATTTCAATAAGCCGTCGGGTGTGGGAGGAATTAAAGGCTGTGCGCCGACAATCAGCCGAATAGTTTCAGTCTCCTGAAGTTCGTAGAGATGCGCCAACGCTGTTCCCGAGTAGTCCTTCAGGAGTGCATTCATTCCCCTGATGGCTCGAACCGCCTCTGACGCAACGGTTGCTGCAGTGTCTTTATCAGTCATTTCTTCACGCGAAAAGAGTCTTTTTGTTTAATTGACGGTTGAAAGACAAGATACAGTATCCAATCTGCATTTTCTGATCTCTTCTCCCAAGTGCCGGAATGTCGGGGTATCAGGAGGAACCATTACAGCACGATCTTTACGGGTATAAGACATTTTTGGAGGGCGCGCTGAGAGACAACGATTAACGTCCGGTGTTTCAGTCAGCAAATAGGCAATCTTTGAGAAGAGTTCATGTTGATAGAGTTCAATCCCGGGAGTGCTTTTCCAATTTTTGACGGTATCTTCAATCAACTTCGAAAACTTCATCGGAGAATCAGGCTGGATATTCATCTGGTAATCCAGAGTAATGGGAGAGAAGTACGATTTCCCCGAAGAGCGATCTCTGAGAAGCGGCAACAGCATTATTTCTGAATACCTTAACTTCTTATCCTCAAAGAAGAATTCCTCAATGCTATAAAAGCCGAAAACGCAACCGAGGAAATCTGCTTCGCAGATTTCATAAGGTTCCTCAAACGGGATTAGCACGGGGCTACCCAAAAACCTTAATAATTGCTCGTATGAAACGTATAAATCTTTAAGGTCAGACCCCAAAAGCTCGGGTAAAACATCATCGTAAAAAACAGCCACCGTTCTTGTGTACCACCAGCCTACCAATACAGATTCTGCATAAAACTTTTCAAGACCTTTTTCGTCTTGTTTACTTAGGGCCATCCGTCCTTCATGAGTCGGAGGTGTCAGCGGCTGGCCTCCGATAATCATGTGAAACGGGACTAATTCGTCGGCTTCACACAGATGCGCCATAGCTTGACCGTCATAAGTTTTCAACAGACCCTGGACGCCTGTGATGGCGGTTACAGCTTCGGAAGCTACCGTTTTTGCAATCTTTCTTTCTGTCATTATGCCTACCTCTGCATCGGAAACCTCGGTAAAAACCGCTTAAGCACCGTTTTATTGGTTGGTTGGCGGTCTGCTGGAAAAATCACCTACTTGAGGAGAGGTTAACAGCCAAGCGGGGAGATTTCATGTCAGCCTACGTAAACCGGGAATGAAGGCTTTCTGATGAAACTCAAGAGGGGCCAATGGAACATTCTTCCAAAAGAATGTTCAAAGCATTAGAAAAGCTCGCTGAAGTTCCTGAGGTCTGCATCATTTATCTTCTTCTGCAAGCAACGAGATCTCCTTAACATTGAAGATCTTCTTTTTGTTATCGGCTCTAACCACTGTAGGGGTTGCTCTGATCTGAAACCGTTCCTTGAGCTCCGGTGTCAACAGGTAAACGGGTTCCCGCCAACTTTCATTCATGGATTTTATCTGTTCGAAAGCACCTGAGGATTTAAATTCCGTCACTAACAAAAGAACATTGCGGTTTTGAGATTGTTCTTCTTTGACAAGTTTGGCTACAGCCTCAACTTCTTTAGGCATTGACGCATTGAAAACAATGACTGTTTTGGTAAACGGCATCCGATCAAAAGGATTGAATTTTTGCCCGGCCTTGAATACAACTGAACCGTCCGCTCCGTAAACATCACGATTCAGCACTATGCTCGGATCAACGATCCGTTCTGTCGATTCCTGAGCCAAAGGCAGACTCACGTAATGATCCTGCTGACGTTCCCAGAAGCGATTTAATGCCTCTTCCTTTTTTCTTTCCCAGTCGATTTTTGCAACCCTCTCTTTAGCAATTTCCTGAATGTCTCGTTCCGAAATTTCAAAAACTTCGCCTTGAGTTTTTTGATTAAATTCGGCTCCTTCTTTAGCCTTTTCAATAGCCCATTCACGAGAGGTCACACCGGAAACGATGAGCGCAGGACGCCTTATTAAAGCCTTTTTAGCGACAACCTCCTGTGTAATTTGATCCGCAGCCGTCTTAGATTGATCTTCTGCCAACCCTAAGGCCGTACCAAGATTCTTGAGCGTTCTGGAAATCTTTCGCTCGTCTGCGCTTTGTTTTTCTACTGGAACTCCGTCAACTCGCTCAAGCAGCATTGTCGGCGCCACTGTAACGTCATAGCGCTGGAACAGCTCCGGAACCAGAAGAATGTTCGGTTGAGGATTCATTCCAAGTATCAGATCCAGAAGCCACTTTAATCCATCGTTAATGGTCCCTTTGCCGTTAAAACCCTTCAAAACAAAGCGTACTGTGTTGTCACCCGCATAGGCGTCAATAAGGGCCTTAACCTTCTCCTTTCCCATTGACTCTGAAATGAAGAAAGTTGTCAGCCACTTCGTTTCTGTTTCAGGATTAGCTGCCGATTGCTCTTTTGATCCCAGAGCAAGAGACTGCTCATTTTCCAAATCTTTAAAAAGCGTTTGAGATTCCTTTACAGCAGAACCGGCTTTTTGCATTGTTTCAGAGTTGGTAAGAATCGCATCTTTCTGAGCGTTAAGCTCTTTCCCTAATTTTTCTAAAGCATCCGAGTCTTGATTTTCAGGCTTGTGCTTTGATTCCAGTTTTTTCGCTTGTTCCTTAAAAATAGCCAGATCTTCCGGAGAAAATTTGGCCCTGTTTTCCTGAATCGACAATTCCCCGGTTGCTGCATGAGCTGAATTTACGATACTGCCGAAAAAGGAAAGCAAAACAGAACGGTTCGCCTTAGGTTTATCGTTTCTTCCGAAAAGAACAGCGGGTGAGTCAGATTCAGTTGCCAAAGATGTCAAGCGACTGCTTTTTCTCAAATCACTCCGGCTTGTTTTCTTCCCGGGTGCGGGCTCCTCAACAGTTAAAGGCTTTCCTGCGGATTTATCTTTGCTTTCGTAAATAACGGCCGGATCCCAAATCTCTCCGCGTTTGATCTCTTTAGTCTCGGTTTTCCGGAATACTTCTTTGACCTTTAAGGTCGCGTCTTCGTCCTTTGAGACTAATTCTTCCGGGGATACGTAAAGTTTATTTTCGGGATTAACGTTAGAACTGGCTGTTGCGTCAGTAACGGGACGTGACGTACCTGTTCTTGAGTTTGCATCGCTTCTTGAGTCTTTAACCTGCTTCTCCGGGGCAGATGTTTTGTCATTTTCCTCAAAGGTTCCGTCACTGTAAGGGGTAGCGTACTTCTTCTCTCTGAGCTTGGCTTTTTTCGCTTCACGTTCTGCAATCAGAGCTTCGCGTTTTTGTCTGGCGGCTTCCCTTGCTGCGATCTGCTTTTGACGCTTGAGCAGACGTTCCTGTTCTCTCTGATTTTTGCGTTCAAGTTCTGCCTCAGCTCTTCTTTGAGCCATTATTTTCTGCTTACTTTTTTTCTTTTTTACTACTTTCTTTTTGACTCCGAATATCTCTCCGACTGTCGTAAGTTCATAATCTTCGACCGCCTGGGAGGAATTTAGATTTTCTACTTGAGCCAGAATCCTACGACCGTTTTCCCCTAGAATAACCGGAGAACCGCCGTTCCTCATATCAACTTTGACCGCTTTTCCCTGAACAGCAGGTGTTCGGATTAGCTTTGAATAAAGTTCTCCCTGTTTATAAGGATCCGGCTCAAAAACGGCAGAAGCACGGGCCATTGCTTCGTTGCGGCTGATTTTGCGTGAGCTTACTGCACCTGCCTCAGGTTTAACGCCGTTTTTAGCAGCCCACGCCCTTACACGAGCATTGGCAGCTTCGCGCTTAATCTGCATTTGCTTGAGGCGATAGGCTGAGTAGTCTTGATCATTTTCTCCGGATGGCATCGGAGGCAAAAAGTCTGTCGGCTCCAACCCTGCAGCTTCGGCTTTTGAACGGATTTCATGCACAAAGCCGCGCACCAGTGCTTCTTTCGCCGGTTCCATTTTTAAGGCTTCAATGCGCGCAGAGTCCTCTTCTGTAACCTTCAAACCTTCGGGGTTTGCATAAGCCGTCGAAGCAGCAATAAGTACGGGCACCATTACTAGAGGTGAAATTTGAACAAACAATCGCATAACGTTCACTCTATTCGTTAGAAAACTCCGCCGATCACTTTTCCTCTTAGCTGTGTAACTTTCACGGGACCCCAATATCGTGAATCGTAAGAGGTTTCGGTATCGCCCAGAAAGTAGAGCTCTCCTTTTTTCAAGACTTCTCTGCGGGCGAAGTCTTCAGGCTCTTTTCCTAATTTCGAAGCTAACGGGAGAGAATCTCTATGAACTTTTCCGTTCACAAGAAACTTTCCGTCTTTGGTAATTTCAATCGTGTCACCTTCGACAGCAGCCAGCCTTTTAGCCCATGTAAATTCTTGAGATCTTTTGTCTTTTCCTGCCAATGGTCTTAATCGAATTACAAATGAATAAGCCTCGCCTTTCACAGGCTTTGCTTCAACTCTCTTAAGATCAATGAAGTACACGTGATGTCCCAGGCACGGGACTTTCTGATCATCAATACCAATTCGATAGTGAGTCACTAAAAACGCCGATAAAACGGTTAGTAGAACCACTATGATTGAAGCTTTAAGACAAAACGCCAAATAGCTCTTCTCGCTGTTTTTATTTTTGAAGATAACGCTCATGCTTTAACACGTCGTTATTGCGTCTTCCAGATAAAGCGCCAGTCCTAGGTGCTTGCTTACAATCCGCAAGGCAGTTGAAAACAGCTCTTGTTCCTCCGAAGACAATTCCCAGGAGAGGTGTTCTTCAAATGCCTCATCAATTACTTCCAAAGTGCATATCAAAAAGTCTTTCGGTCCTCTCGTACCGACAATAGAACAACTGTAATAGTCTTTGATTTTCGGCGGATTTGCATCTAACTCTTCAATTGTTTTTTGGCACACCGCAACGAAGTAATACAGCTGACTGTCAGAAGGTTTCCATTCATCTGAAATCGTATCTTGTAATTCGATTAAACTACCTGCCAAATAACGATTACTGAGTTTAGATATCAATTTTTGAAGGTTTTCGTCCATTTTTTTCTCAATTACTGTCCTTCCTCCGCTCTTCCAAAACCTTATGTATTGCTTCGGTATTGGAAAAGCCCTGATCCACCCAGCGCTGAATCGCCGACAACTCATCAGGAGAAGTGGAGTACAGAAGTTTTGAATAATCGTCCACGATCAGTCGATAAATTCCGTATCCTCTTTCGCTCTTGACGAAAATCTCAGAAAAGACGCCGGCTTCCGTATGAACAGACTTCAACAGGTTTACGTATGCAGGAGAAAGTTCAAGCTGGCCCTTCTTTGTCACCGACTCAATAGCTTCCGGTTTCTGACCAAGAAGACACATCGTGGCTGAGTTTTCAGCAATCGCTCGGCCAACCGGGTTTTCATAGAGGTCACTGACGGACTGGGTGGCAATCAGAACGGCACCGTTGTATTTACGGAACTTACGATAGGCAGCTTCCATGAAGCTCGCCACCTCGCCTTCTTTCAAAAGGTCCCATGCTTCATCCACAACAACGATCTTCTTGCGGGAACGATCTCCCAAATAAACATCGTACTGAATTTGCAGGATTAACTGAAGAAGAATGACTTGACGAAGGTGCTTCTTCCCCTGAAGCTCGTCCAATTCCAACACTGTGAACTTATTCTTGAAACTGACGTTATTTCCCTTCTTGAAGTAGCGCCCGTAGCCTCCTTCACTTGTGAAGGGATAAAGCTGAGTCCCGATGTCTTTCAATCTTCCGTCTTCAAATTTCAAGAGACGAGAGGCAACATCATCAATTGTTGCTTCCTTCCCCTTCTCTTTCCAAAGGTCGTGAAGCGCCTTCTTCAAGCCGGTAGTCTGAATGTCGGAGATGTTTCCGCTTTGGCTCGCCATATTCAATAGTAATGAAACCAGCGTATCCTCTTCGTCCTCATAATCCTCGATCAACTCAAAAGGATTCATTCGGATATCAGTTTCTTCGTCGAACTGTAAAAAGTCTCCTTCAAAGTCTGCACACAACTTTTTATAAGACTTACCCGCATCAATTACCCAGATTTGAGCTCCTTCCGACAAGTATGAAACGATCAGCTCGTTGATAAAGAACGACTTACCGGAGCCTGATTGGGCTGCCACCACGCAGTTCTTGTTCGATCCTGTATCGTGCAGAGAGAAACTCATAATTTGGCCGTTTCTCGAACTCATCAGAAGATGCCCGGTGCCTGTACCTTTCCATTCTCCGAAAATCGGAAGTAATACTGCCGCCTGATCAGTAGTAACAGTCTTTGTCCTGAACAGGAACCTTGACATTCCGTTATTTGCGTTCATCGGCAAACATTGGGTAAAAACAGGCAACTGGACGTATTTATCCAACATCAATGTGAACCACTTTTCTCGCCAAGATCCCATCAAGGCTCTGGCATTAGATTCACACTCAACCTTGGTTTTGCCGAATACCAAAACGGAGCCTGAGATCTTCATGGCTTTTGCTCCGTCTCGCATACTAGCGTCCAAAATATCGAAACTTTGTTTCTTGTCCAATAGTTCGGGAGAATATTTAGCAATCGGTCCGAACGCCTGATTAACCGTAAATTGACGCTTTGTTCGAACCGAAGTTTTTAGTGCGTCTCGATCCGGGAAATAACAATTGATGCAGACCGCATAAGGAAACATCAGAGAATCTGTCGAGCCGTCAATATTCCCTGTGTATTTCGCCGCTTCTCCGAAGTAATACATCTCAGGAAATTGCTTTGCGGAACAGACGCGGCAATAAGCGTAGTCACCGAGTTTCAAATCCTCTGACGTAACTTCCAAGTTAGTATCCCAATCAAACACTTGTTTGGACAGCGGAGTGCTCGGTTCCCATAAACCGACGAAATTATTAGTCCATGCAGCATTCCGACTCCAATTAATCATCGGAGAAATGAATCTCAGGTAACGGTTCGCATCTACTTCAACCGGACATAGGCAGATCGTTGTAAGGGATGATTTCACAGCCACGCAGATGTTTTTCGCACGCTCTATGTCTTCAGAAGTCGGTAACTCGTTTTTGATGGGAATAATCACACTCACCATCAATTTCAAATCAACAATGATCCCGTTGCGGTAAAAGGCTCCGTTCGAAAGAGTTGTTTCGATCATCTCTCTCGTATGCGTCCGAAGAAAGTTTTCCCGGCTTTTAACACTGTCTCGCAAAATCGGATCCTGAATTACTGTGGGCCTCAGCTCGCGGTAATCCTTAAGTTCCATTTCAATGTCCGGGGACCGAAACAGGCAAAACTGCATGATCGTGTCGTGCGGGAACTCCATTTGCAGAAGTTCTTTGATTCGCTCCTGCAAGCCGTCGCTTGTGCCGTTTAACGGCAAACACTGAAATGCAAAGGCAAGCGCCTTGTCTTCCAAGATAAAGAGATTGTTTTCTTCATCGAAAGCCAAAGGACGCATAAAAGAGGATGTACGTTCATCAGACGGTATCCCGATCTTAGATTCGTCATCATCCTTCGATTTAAAGAAGTCAAAGAGGCCCACGAAACTTCCCTCCTTTATTTTTTGATTTCAGACGTTTCGGATTGATGAATTGAAGATCCTGTCTGCTTTGTGAGTTTTGCAGCCGCTTCTTTAATTGCCTGACGATAGATTTGAGCCTGACGCTCATTTTCTTTTTCGCCTAACTCCAACCAAGCCTTTAAGTCTCTCGGTTTCCCGGTTGTAAATCTTCCGTCTGGGGCAACAATAAAAGGAACACTTTTGACGCCGACTGCCTCTGAAATTACAAGCCTCTTGTCCAACCCAGAAGTGTTGCAGTTGGGAACTTGTTCCAGAGACAATGTTTTATCGTGCATCATGGCATCCAATAAAACTTCGGGCTTGGTTTCCTTGGCACAATAAAGCCGTTTGGTTTTGATGAAAGAATCATTCCCAAGAGCAGGAACCGCCACAACTTTGAATTTGTATTCCTTGGTTAGAGCCTGATCATTTAAGGTCTCTTCAACCAGACGGTGACACCACATACAGTTGGGATCCGCAAAGATCACTACTTCTTTGTTGCCGTTTCCGAATTCAATGGCTTTAATCTCGTCGAAATTGACTCCAAGCGTTTTAAAGTCAATGTGATTGAAGGCGTAGCGCATATCATTGACGGTGCGCAGCTGCTTTTTGTTCCAGATATCAAACGCCACACCGCCCAAAACAAATCGACCTGAAGAACTAATAAATAAAATGCCTCCTCCTTGATTTTCGACGGCATGGAATGGTCCGTCAGGAATTTCCACCATGTCTTTGACATTGCCCAAATCCTTGAGAATCTCCATTCCTAATGTTGGAGACGGCGTTGTTTGAGAAAAGGCCAGAGAAGAAAAACCAAATGCGAGAATAGCCGCAAGAAGTTTGATTTTTGAGGTTTTCATGTTCTAGTAGAAGAGGTTAAGTATCTCTTCTTTTTATAAATCCCTCCCCTGCTTTCCTCTGCGCGCATCTCGCTTAATTTTGTGACTTTTACTGACTATAAAAAATCTTTTTTTCTTGAAAGTTGTTGATCAACAATTTTATAGGTGTTGCGCCTTAGCTAGAATGTGGTATTTCAAGTGCTTTCAGAAACTCATCCCAATTTATGCTTCTTCTCAAAAAATTGTTCTTTCCAAAATAAAAGAGGTCCGTCTTCCCATGCTAGGAATCGGGACCCAACCCCCAACTATTTTTTGGCTACTGAGCCTTCACTTTATCTTTAAAAATCTTCCCGGGTACGAACTTAGGAAGATCCGTAGCCGGAAGCTGGATAGCCTGACCGTTTGACGGGTTTCTTCCTGTACGGGCATTACGGTGAGCCTTCGAGAACGCGCCGGTGTATATGTTGGCGAAGTTATTTCAAAAGACGCTGTCACGAAGGATCTTTTTGAAGAGACGGAAACCGAACAACAGCAGATCATCTGTGAACTGATGGATTCCATCAACACGCGCTACGGTAAAAATACGCTCTGCTTTGCGGCTTCTAAATTAGGAAAAGACACTTGGGAAATGTCTCGTGCGCGGCTCAGCCCCGGATACACCACCTGCTGGAAAGACCTGCCCCGCGTCGGGCCGCTCTTGGAAGAAACCGTTCCGTTCTGATTGTGCATAAACTACTTTTCCTTAAAAACATTTAGCATACTAACGCTATTTTTATAATTTTTCTTCCCAAAAATTCCTTTAAGAAAGCTTGAGCTCCTACAAAGGTATTCAAAGACAAGTTTCTTAGCTTCTTTAGTCAAAACGAAACCGCACAACTCTGTCGCTCTTAAGAGAGTTCTGAGCCGTGCGGTTGAGTCTATTTGAGTTTTTAAATGAACGATCAAACCAAACGAATTTCCACTTTTTTTCCAAGTGCAATGGCGTACCTTTTAAGCATTCCAAGCGAAGGAGGTGTGCCGTTCGAAAGACCAGCTTCTAAGCGACAAACAACGGAGCGGGTAGTATTCATTCTTTGCGCTACCTCAGTTTGTGAAAGTTTTTGCTGCATTCTTAATTCGATAGCCTTTTGTAAGGCTTTGAATTCCTCTTCAGACTCTTCATATGCCTTGGCAAATTCAGGGTCTTTCATTTGTTCGTTAAAGAATTCTTCGTGTGTCATCGAAGCGTATTTAACCATCTTGATTAACCTCCGCCATTCGTTTAAGTGCCAGATCCAAATCTTGTTTGGGAGTCTTTGCCGATTTCTTGATAAAGGCGTGAAGAACGATAACCTTCTTGCCTTTTACCGTACAGAAAAACGCTCTGCCAATTCCTTCCGCTCCCTTTGCCCGAACTTCAAAAAGACCTTTTCCCATTGCTCGTGTATGAGGCATTCCAAGGTTTGGGCCTCTAATTTCGATCAAAGATGCTATTCGAAAGTAGTTGACACGAACTTTGATCGGCCAATTCCGAATTTCATTCAAGGCATCTTCCAAGTAAACGATTTCGTACATAACAAAATTTGTTAGCAGCTTTGCTAACAATTATAAATCAAAAAAGTAAATAGTTAAATCGGCTCTCTAAGATAAGATTTTTTGAATAAAATGCTCAACACCAACCCAAATACTTCTCAAAAAAAGAATCCCGCTCTTGCCTACCTTTCCAGGCTCGGTTCTTCCCGTTCGGTGATCACGATTTCCAACTGTCTGAAGCATATAGCCGTTATTCTCGGAGCTTCTGATATTGAAACCGCTGATTGGGCGAAACTAAAACGCAATCATTGGACGGAAATCAAAAGGACACTGACAGAAAAAGGCTGCAGCGGTGCAACACAAAATCTTTACCTGACTGCTTTCAAAACAGTGGCGAAAGAGGCTTGGACGCTTGATCTCATTCCTCAATCGTAATGACATGGAACCCGCCATCTAGCCAACTCGAAAGGAGTTGGTCAAACTA
>OGEQ01001504.1_pt1 | contig 18630 bp, 8 predicted proteins | sample 1570731 | NCBI WGS metagenome assembly OGEQ01 (sample SAMEA2582132, study PRJEB24529) | metagenome | biome: Human gut stool | place: China | collected 2011
AGTCGTTATCGGTTATGGTACCCAGAAGAAGGGTGACATCACTTCTGCCATTACCAGTGTCAAGGCAGAAGATTTCTCTCAGGGAAATATTCATGATGCAGGTGATTTGATCAAGGGTAAGGTTGCTGGTCTGACCATTTCTAATGGTTCTGGTGACCCTAGTGTTACTTCTGCTATTCGTCTTCGCGGTGTGATTTCTTTGAGCGGATCTAATACTCCTCTGGTTCTTGTTGATGGTATTGAGGGTGATATGTCAACAGTTGCTCCAGAAGATATTGAGAGTATTGACGTCTTGAAGGATGCATCAGCTGCTGCAATCTATGGTACACGTGGTGCTGCTGGTGTAATTATCATTACCACAAAGTCGGGTCGTCGTGAGACAAATACTACTGTAAATTATAGTGGTTATGCTTCCATCGCATCATTTGCCAATAAGCTTGATATGATGGATGGCTCTGATATCCGAAATGGTTTGACCAACTTTACTGACAAGGGATACGATACAGATTGGCTGGATGCAGTAACCCGTACTGCATTCACGCACAATCATAATATTTCTATTACTGGTGGTAACAAGACAACCTCTTATAATGCTGATTTCACTTATAGAAACCAGCAGGGTGTTTTCTTGAAGACTTATTCTGATGAAATGCGTTTCAATGCAGGTCTGTCGCATTATATGCTTAACGACATCGTGAAGTTGCAGTTCAATATAATGAAGAAGTATCATAAAAACGGTCCTGTAGATGCTGCCGGTACTCAGATTTATCGTCAGGCTATCATGCGTAATCCTACCGAGCCTATCTATAATAGTGATGGTACCTATTATGAGAACATGTCTATCAACTATTATATGAACCCTATTGCTCTTTTGAATGAGCATACGGGTGAATACAAGACTGAGCAGACACGTATGACGGGTAATATCACAGTCGAGCCAATTAAGGGATGGAAGACCAACCTGATGATTGCTACCGACCGTTCTAATGCGCATGATGAAGGATATTATACTTCTCAGTATTATGACCAGAAACAGAATGGATTCAAGGGTTATGCATATCATAGCTATAGTTATGGCAAGAGCGATAATCTTGAATTGACCTCAACCTATAAGCAGCAGTGGGGCGAGCATCGTTTCGAGGGTCTGGTAGGTTATAGCTATCAGTATAATATGTATGAGGGCTTCAACGCTAACAATACCAACTTCATGAGCGATTATTATCAGTATAATAACCTTGGAGTAGGTGAATATCTGAAAGATGGTAAGGCTGGTATGGGTAGCTATAAGAACGACAATAAGCTCGTCGGTTTCTTTGGTCGTATCAGTTATGGCTATGCTGATAAGTACAATCTCTTGGTGAGTGTACGCCGTGAAGGTTCATCTAAGTTTGGTGCTAACAATAAGTGGGGTACATTCCCTTCTGCATCTGCTGGTTGGACTATCAGTAATGAGAAGTTCATGGAAAGTACAAAGGGATGGTTGAATAATTTGAAGTTGCGTTTTGGCTATGGTGTAACCGGTGTCATTCCTAACGACCCATATCTGTCTCTTACCAAGTGGGAATTGGGTAGCAGCTACTATTATGATAAAGGTAAGTGGTATCAGGGACTTGCCGTTACTTCAAATCCTAACCCAGATTTGAAATGGGAGAAGTCTACTGAGTACAATATCGGTTTGGATTGGAGTGTATTGGATGATCGTTTGTCTGGTACTATTGATGTTTACCGCAAGAATACTTCTGATATGCTTTGGTGGTACACCGTTCCTACACCTCCAAATTTGGTAAGCTCTACTTTGGCGAATGTTGGTAAGATGCGTAATCAGGGTATTGAAATCGGTATCAACGCTGTTCCTGTTCGCACAAAAGATTTTGAGTGGAAGACTACTGCTACCTTCGCTACCAATGCTACTAAGTTGATTAGTCTTTCCAACGACTTGTATGAGACAGCCAATGAGCAGGATATTGCTTATTTGGGTGAGCCTATCACTATGTCAACCCAGCGTATGGCAGTTGGAAAACCTCTCGGTCAGTGGTATGGTATGAAGGCTGTTGGTATCTCTGAAAATGGTCTTTGGATGATTCAGAATAAAGAAACTGGTGAAGCTGAGGAGTTTACTGATAATATGCTTACCGATGATAAGTATCATCAGTATTTGGGTAATGCTATCCCTAAGTTCAATGTGGGTTGGAGTAATACGCTTCGCTACAAGAACTTTGATCTCAGTATGCAGTTTACCGGTCAGTTTGGATTCAAGATTCTGAATGAGGCTCGTGCTTATTATGAGAACAATGCCGTTACCTATAACCGTTTGAAGAGCGCTGCAGAGAAAAAGTTCGGAACAGCTGTACTTTCTGTAGCTCAGAAGCAGACATTCGTAGATTATTACTTGGAAAATGGTAATTTCTTGAAGTTGTCTAACTTGACTTTCGGTTATACTGTACCTTTGAAGGAAAATCACTATGTAAAGAACCTGTATTTGTATTTGTCAGGTGATAATCTCTTTACTATTACAGGCTATAGTGGTTTGGATCCAGAGTTGACTAACAGTAATCCACAGTACTCAGGTATTGATTCACGTGATAAGTATCCTACTATTCGTACATTTACATTGGGTGCAAAGGTAACATTCTAAAAAAGAAACATTATGAATACAAAAATAAATAAAATATTAGTTTCTGCCATCGTTGGTACCTGTGGCTTGACCATGACAGGCTGTACTGATCTTGATGAGAAATTATATAGTGTAATCGCTACAGAGCAACATCCTCTGTCACAGGCAGAATTGGAACGTACCATTGCTCCTGTATATAGCAGCTTGCGTAATGTATATTGGGGATGGTTTGGTATGTCTGACATTATGGATATGAGCTCTGATGTATGGGGTGTTCCTAACCGTCCTGGTATTGGATGGGGAGACCTCTATGTATCAATGCATAAGCACCAGTTGAACTCAGAAATTGGTTTCTTTGAGGTTAACTGGAACAACAACTATGCAGGTGTAAATGCTTGTAACAAGATTCTTGCTAACGAGGCAATCGCTTCCAGCGAGGATATTACAGCGCAGATTCGTGCTTATCGTGCATTATATTACTACAATTTGTTCGATTTGTACCGTAATATTCCTTTGGATACTACCTATGTCCATGAGGATGGTTGGACACCGGAACAGTCAAAGCCAGAAGATACTTTCAAATGGATTGAGAGCGAATTGAAGGCTGTTGCTGATAAATGTCCTTCTACTATTGAGATGGGAAAGATCAACAAGTATGCCGCTCACATGCTTTTGGCAAAACTCTATTTGAACCACAATGCTTGGTTTAAGGATGATTCTGACAAGAGTTGGTATCAGAAGAGTTTGGATGAAGTTAACAAAGTGTTGGAGGGGCCTTTCTCTTTGGCACCTAACTACAATGATAACTTCGTAGAAGATATCTCTAAATCGCCAGAGATTATATTTGGTATTCCATTGGAGAATAAGTATGCTGGTGGTAACTATATGGCTAATATGTGGATTCACAATGCCGGTCGTGCCCGTTGGAACTTTGCTGGTTGGGCTACTGGAGGTGGCATTGTATTCCCACAGTTCCTTGATATCTATGAGGAGGGTGATACCCGCATGGAAAATACTTGGACAGGTGGTCAGCAGTATGCGCAGGATGGAAGTCCTATCACTGTAGATGGTGAGCCATTGGTTTATACCAAGGAACTTCATAGTATCGACAATCCTGGTTGTTTCCCATTTGAGAGCTACCGCTTGATTAAGTATGAAATCTTGAGTGGTGATTTTGGTACAAGTTATGATGACGTGCCATATTTCCGTTTGGCAGATGCCATGATGATGAAGGCTGAGTGCCTACTTCGCTTGGGACAGAATGAAGACGTGGCTGCTGAGCTGGTAACAAAGGTTCGTGCCCGCAACTTCAAGGCTAATCCGGAAAAGGCAGTTGTTACTGCTGCTTATCTGAAAGGTGGTAGTAAGTACAACTATGGTCATCGTGAAGACCGTGGAAAGGACGTTAATTCTCATGATTGGGTAATTACTGAAGAAGGTGGAGCTGATATTGAATTTGGAGGTTTGCTCGATGAGTATGCTAAGGAATTCGTGGCCGAGGCTCATCGTCGTGACGAATTGATTCGCTTTAACATCAAGGGCACCAATATGAATGTTTACAACGGTAAGTCTTGGTTCTGCAAGGATAAGGTTGATAATCGTGATGGTGATTTGTTCCCAATCCCTAAGACAGCATTGAAGGGTAACCTCAAGTTGAAACAGAATCCAGGATATGATGGTTTGACATCTGGTGAAAAATAATTATTAATAGACATTGATATGAAAAAGAATATATTATATGTATGCATGGCATGCTTGGCATTGAGCTTCACCGCTTGTAGCGATGATCCTAATGATGCGGTAGAGAAGCATGTATATACCGAGTCTGAGTCTCCGTATCTCCGAATCGATGCTTCTGCAAATATAACTTATAATGCTGAATTCAGAGAAGGACACATAGCTCCAATCTCCATCAGCTTAAAGAAATATGCAGAGAAAATACAAGAGAAATTAGGCATGACGGTTGATGATATGTTGGCAGCAGTTGATAATGGTAGTGTTGTCTTCTACAACATCAATACATCTAAGACGGTTTGGGACAAAACTGCCCCAACAGTTGGAACTTCAGGATGGGGATATGATGTTGATGGCAATTTTGCTAAAGATAAAGATGGAAACTTTGATGCAAGTAAAGTTGTTGCTTCTGTAGAACTTGATAAAGCTAATAAAGCAATCGTAGTGAAAGTGCCAGAAACAACCAAAGCAGGTCTTTCTATTATTGAAAATGTAGGATTTGCCATTAATAATGGTAGGGACTATGACGACTATGTTCGATTCAATATCCCTATTTCAGTAACCAATCCTGGATTGGTGATAGCAGCTATCGACGTTGCTACAGCGGAATATGATCCTACTTCTATAGATTTGTCTAAGAGTAAAGATGCTATTGAGAAATGTATGGGTATCTCTTATTCAGATTTTTTGAAAGGATTGAAAGATCCAGAAGGTCCTATTGCTATGTATATGGTTGATAACGAAACCGGAAAATGGGATGTTACTTCCGAATATACGGCAACTGGTATCGGTTACTGGGTTGATGGAAAATCACATGTTTGTGTGTGGAATGCTGATGGATTCAGTTTCTATATAGAAGCTGATGGTACTGCTGGTAGCATTGGAATAGGACATGCTCCAGGTATTGCTTCTAAGACGAAACAGGAATTAAACTTTGTTTTTGCGATGAAGGATGATCCGCAAAACAAGTTTATTCAATTTAAGGTAACTGCAACTGTTTTATAATTTAATATAAGTAGGAAGGATTTTTTCCTTCCTACTTATTAAAAAACATATTTAGTTTTGATTATGAAAAAAATAATTCTTTTTTTGTTTTCTTTTCTCCTTTTGTCTTGGGTTTTTGTTGAAAAAGTACAAGCACAGACAAACTCTCCTTTAGCGATTTATTATGGGGGACCTGTAGGAACAGAGTATGTGGTTACTAGTCCATTAACTTATACAAAAGTTTTGATTGATGACAATTTTGTAAATCCCCAAATAAATAAAGAATATTTATCCTTAGGAGAAGGAGTTATGTTGTGTCTTACGGCTAAGTTTCCTTTATCTACTCATTATTCGGTACTGAAGGTTAGTACAATGGGTGGATTCGTTGAAACATATCCTATAGAAAGTCATAAAGTAGAGGTGCAGCTTTATGTTCCTCTAAAACAAGGGCGTTCTATATTTTTGATGCCAGAGTAATTTAATTTAAAACATAAATCGTATGAAAAGAAATATTTTAATTATATTTTTGAGCTTACTGACTTTTTTGTTTGTAAATGCCAAAACAGATAAACAACCTTCTATTGGGCTGTATCTTGGTGGATGTAATGGAACTGAATATATTATAGAAGATCCTTTAAAGCAGCCAATGTCAGTAACGATATCTGATTATAGTAAGAATCCCTATCGGTTAACAGAATATCGTTGGGGAGGCGGTGTCTATTTTACGATTAAGGTAAAATTCCCTAATACCATATCTTATTCTAAAGTTTCAGTAAAATCAACTATAGGTTATGGTGGCGAATTTGCGGTTTATCATAATGCAGCTTTGATACAAACCTTTTTTCCTATGGCTAGTCAGAAACAGTTTTCTATTTTTGTAGAGCCAATTCCGTAATTTTTATTAAATCTAATTACCTCTAATATGTTTAAATTCATTTTAAAACAGAAAGTTTATTTATTCCTAGTCTTAATGATAGGAATGATAGCATCATGTAGTAGTGATGATGACATGGTAATCGGTGATATAACTTCGCCTACTGGTGAATTGACAAAGACGATTCCTTGGGATGAGACAGAGGCAAGCATATCTTTTACTGCAAATTCTGCTTGGACGGCTAGTGTCGCAGAAGTAGGTACCCGTGCGGCAACTTCTATTTCTTGGCTAAAAATAACTGTTCCTAAGGGTGGCGCAGGAGATGTTAAGATGCCTTTGCTCCTAAGTAAAAACGATAATGAAACTTATCGTGAGGCAGAGGTTACTATCAAATGTGGTGAGAAGAGTGTTACAGTAACAATCCATCAAGAGGCTAATCCCGATGCCGTAAAGATGATGGATGCTTCTGCTATTAGTAATTATAGTATGTACATCACTCCTGGTACCTGGAATGAAGGATTTGAAAAGGGACCTGATTACATGCTCCGCAGCGATGCCAGATGGTCGTGGTGGAGAATGAAGCAGAGCGAACACTTCTTCGTGTTCTGGGAGCCTGGCTTTGGAGATAATCCTAATGCAGAATCTGTACCGGAGGCTTTGCGTGTGGATATTGATGACTTGTTGCAGAAGGCTGAGCAGTTCTATAAGACCAATGTAGAGAAACTCGGTATGGCAACTGTCGGACAGGGAAAATCGGTCCTTGACAATCATAAGATGCAGATTTATCTCCTTTATCAGACAGAATGGCTTGCTACTGGTTCTGGTTATGACAATAAGATTGGTGCCCTTTGGGTTAACCCATCTACTTGCAAGCCTGTGGGCTCTACCATCGGTCATGAGATAGGTCATTCTTTCCAGTATCAGGTTTCTGCTGATAAGCTCTTTACGGGCGAGGTTGCTGAGGATGCCAATGGATTGGTGCCTGCTGGTTTCCGATATGGTTTTGGTGCCAATGGTGCGGGCGGTTGCGCTTATTGGGAACAATGTGCCCAGTGGCAATCATTCCAGGATTATCCTAACGAGTGTTTCGACCAGGATGCTCATTATGCTGTTTGGCTCAAGAATCATCATCGCCACTTCAACCATGAGTTCATGCGTTACGCAAGCTACTGGTTCCAGTATTGGTTTACTGAAAAGCATGGCATCGAATCATACGCCCGTATCTGGAAAGAAAGCAAATATCCGGAGGATCCGCTCCAGACTTATATGCGCATCTATTGCAACAATAGTCTTGATGCACTCTACAAGGATTTGTATGCGTATAGTGCTCATTGTGCTGACTATGATTTCAATGCTGTGCATCAGTATAAGAAGGAGGCTGCCATTAACTATTCTACCAAACTGTATAAGAACGATGGCTACTATCAGGTGGCTTATACCAACTGTCCTGGTACAACAGGTTTCAATCTCATCCCGCTGAATGTTCCTGCTTCAGGCAAGGTAAGTGCTACGCTTGAGGGCTTGGCTCCTGGTTCTGCTTTGGCAGCTGGAGATCCTGGTACTGTGGTAGATGGAGATGGTAATGCCAAAAGTACTGTGACCAAGTATAATTCCCAGAGCAATACTCAGCAGAATTATCGTTATGGTTTTGTGGCTATCACCAAGGATGGTAAGTCGCATTATGGCGAGATACATACAGGCAAGAAAGGCACAGCAACCTACGAAGTTCCTGCCAATACTGAGCGATTGTACCTCTGTGTACTGGCTGCTCCTGATAAGTATAATCGTAATGCCTGGGATGATGATGAGACCAATGATGAGCAATGGCCTTATCGTGTGAAGTTCTCGGGTACAGACTTGCTCGGCAACGTGACGATACCTGAAGGCGACCCTACTGACGTAGAAACTTCACTTGAGGTAAGTCTTGACGCAAGCAGCGAAAGCTATCCTCTGCATACCTTCAATCTCTTGAATGATGGTGTCATGGAGAAGATAGCCAAGGCATTCAAGTTGCAGCCTTCTGAGATTGCAAGTGCTACATTGGAGACTGGCGTTGTGAAAGCTGAGGGCTTTACGGGGCCTGCTGATGGTAAGGTGGCTGTGGGCTTGACTAATCCTGATGGCAAGGTGTCGTATGCTTACTCTGCCAATGGCATTGGTTTCTGGATTGCAGCCGATGGCACAGCCAGTTCTTGGGGCGATGCTCCTATCTACTATGAGTATGATGCCGGTGGATATGGCTTGACCGTGGGGCATAATCCTGGTCACTCCGAAAAGAGCAAGACTTATACCATCAAACCAACGATGGTATATAATAAAGGTGGCAAGCTCCATAAGGCTGTTATTACCATCAAGATGAAATTCGCATAGTTAATATAGTAAGTTCCGTTGCTGACGTAAAACTGTTGTTTTGCAGAATGCAACGGAACTTTTTTGTTTCTTTGCTTATGTTGATAACACTCTCGTTTCTCCTTTTAATACGTACATATCCGAAGCATAAGATGTGTTGTCTTAATACTCTATAATTCATAGTTTAAACAGTCATACATCCACGTTTATTTGGTTTGAACATCTTGATTTGTGTGGTTGCTGCCATATGCCGGCAATCACACGAATCTAATTCTTTAAGGTCTGATGCCATCTATCGCAAGCTTTTCAACAATGATATGCAGTATCTGATAGAGTGTAGTGAGAAAATCGTGAGGGATACCCCCAAATCGTGATGGATAGCGTGATGGATATTTCCGTTTTCGAAGTATCTATCACGCTATTCAAGTGTCTGTATATTAGTATATTAAGATGTGTAATACATATAAATCGTGATGGATGATAGATTATTACATAAAATTTGTTCATATGAAGACTGCGCTGGGTTACTGATATGACTGCATCGGGTTACAGATATGACTGTATCGGGTTACAGATATGACTGCATCGGGTTACAGATATGACTGCATCGGGTTACAGATATTACAGCGTAAGCTAACGGAGCCGTATCCGTAGGCTTATCGAGATGTCTGCATCAGCTAACTGAGACGTCTGAACTCGCTTACTGAACTACTTGAGGTGCTTGGCTGAACAGCTTGAATTGCTTGACAGAAGTGTGATACAGCTACTTATTATGGACGCAAACTTGTCGCCCTGTAAGGGCAAAAACTTTAAAAACCAAGGATTTATAAAGCTTTTGCTCTTACAGGGCGCCTTGCTGATTGCTATTATACCCAGGGCGCTGCCCTGAGCTAGGAGCTTTTGGGCCTTCAGCCCGTTCTTGAACCACATGCGAAAGTTCTGTTGTTTAAACAAGTCTCTCTATATCTTCTATTGAAAGGTCTGTACCTTTGGCAACTTGCTCTTGTGTGAGCCCCATGCCGAGAAGACGTTTTGCGGTGGCCAACTTTTCTTTGGCAACACCTTCTTCTCTGCCTTCTTTCCTGCCTTCTTCTCTGCCTTCTTCTCTGCCTTCTTTCCTGCCTTCTTCCTTCGCAGTATCGATTGAATTTTTTATGTCTCGATAGGCCTTAAGACTATCCTCGTATTCTCGTAATTCTTGTTGACTGAATTTAGCGATTTCAGCTTCTTCAAACAATTTCGTGAAAATTCTTTCTTTTAAAGCTTTCGGTCGTTTGTCAAGCTTGGGTAAATTCTTGAGTACATAGAGCCATTTGTCATACAGAGTTTCTAGCTCAGCCTCGTTTTTGTTGAATTTGGCAATTTCAATATACTTGAAAGAAAGCTTGTCGTTAAAGACCTTGAATGTCTTTTTGTCTAGCAGACCAACATCGTGATTGATTTCTTTTTGGTCGAAAGCTTCTTCCTTAAAATCAAAATTGAGCAATGCTACTGTATAAACGTGGTCTAGCTTGAAATTCCAATCCTGTCCTTTTGGGGCTTGCTCTCTGATAGGAAATGTAGAGTAGAAGAGAGAACGGTCTTTGAAGTATTTCTGAAAAGCGTTCTGCATTTCAACGATGAACTTTTCTCCTTTCTCATTTTCACAATACACGTCAAAGATAGCTTTGCGCTCTGCGAAAACATCACCAACGTGCTCGCTATTGAGGTAGCGGACATCCTTAATGACTTGCTCTCCATCGAAAAGTGAATTCAGAAAGTTGATGAGCAAGTCTTTATTTGGCTTTGTTCCAAATATACGTTTGAAACCAAAGTCGGTAAGTAAGCTAATATATCGTTCTTCTGATAATCTCATAATCTGTTCTTTTTATAGAATTCTTTTGGCAAAGATACGACTTTTTATAATATCTCCCAAGTTTTTTGGCATAAATCTATCATTTTGATGTAATTTTTGACAAATCTCTAAGATGTTCTTTGAGAAGATACGATATTTGTATCATTTTAGACGATATTGCGAGCGTTTTTGCAAGATTATCAGTACTTTTGTGGCGAAATATCAATAACGAAAAGAATAAATAACGCAAAAATATAAATAACGCAAAAATCATAACCGAAATGAAACGAATCTTTTTATCGCTGATACTCACAGCGGCAACCTTTCCTTGGGCTACTGCAGTCCTGGCACAGCAGGACCCATCTGAGGCTCTTGCCACCAGACCCGTAAATCCTGTTTCTGCACCACAGAAACTCATCTTCGTACCGGACTCTCTGAAACCCTATGATTTCAACAAGGATGATGAGAGATGGTGCTGGCGACATAGTGCACAGACCCAGAATATCGTGTATTTCTGGGAAAAGCCATTCGGAGACAATCCGCAGAATCCTCCTTCGCTCGAAGGTAAGCCGATGAAATTCGACCTGGGCAATCTACAGACTCAGGTAGAACGGTTCTATCGTTTCTTCCGTGACACCCTGAAGTTCTCTCTGCCGGGCAGCATCTGCGACAAGTATAAGATGATGGTGATGGTGAACTATTCGCTGGAAGGAACTGCTTACGGCGGAACTTATGATGACTTTATCGGAGCGCTCTGGGTAACACCTAACCGTATTCAAGATAAGAAACTCAACTGTTTGGCTCACGAGTTGGGACACAGTTTCCAGCTTCAGATTATGGCAGACAAAACGGGCGAAGCCTGGGGAGGAAGCGGTTTCTTCGAGATGACATCTCAATGGATGCTCTGGAGAGTGAATCCAGAGTGGATAACAGATGAGAAGTATCATTTCGATGCATTTAGACAGCTTACCCATAAGGGCTATCTGCATCTGGACAACATCTATCATTCGCCATACGTGATAGAGTGGTGGGCTGAGAAGCATGGTTTGGAAAGCATTGCCCAGCTCTATCGGGAGGGAAAAGTAGGAGAGGACCCGGTTGTTACCTACAAGCGGAAGTATAAGATGAGTCAGAAGCAGTTTAATGATGAGATGTTCGACTGCTACCGTCATCTCGTGAACTTCGATTTCGGTTATGCCCGTAAGGAGACCCGACCTTATGCCTGCACCTTCGATACCAGGATGCTGAAGCAGAAGAATGGTTATCTCCGTCCGGATACAGCTTCGGTTCCTGAGAACTATGGTTTCAATGCCATCAAGTTGGAAATCCCGAAGGCAGGCAAGAAGGTTACTGTAGATTTCAGAGCACTCGATGCCGAGGGTAAGGTGTTCAAGGCATCTAAGGACAAGATGGCACGAACCATCGGTTACCGTTATGGACTGGTGGAAATAACTGCCGATACCGATGAATGCATCTACAGTCAGATGGGCGAAGCGATGGATGGAAAGGTTTCGCTTATGGCTCCAAAGTCCCAGCCTCTCAAGGCGCTCTATCTGGTGGTGATGGGTGCTCCTGCGAATCATTCGCTCGATCCATCTTCCCGCCGATTCCCTTATGAGGTAAGAGTGAAGTAAGAGTAAAGTACGGATTGGATAAGAATCATCTGCTTAAAATAAAAATATCATCGCTTATGAAGAATAAGACTTTTATAAAGAATAAGACTTTATTTGCTGCATCCCTCGCCTTGATGATGGCTTTGCCGATGCAGGCACAGAAGTTTGAAGACAACTTCGAAGACAAGACGCTGCGACTGGATTACATCGTGGCGGGCGATAGCGTGAACCAGGCTATCTATTTCGAACAGGCTTACAGCAACCCTACCTGGGCTGGCAGAAAGACAAGACTGGATGAGAAATTCCTGAACGGAAACGGACAGGTAACCGTGTATGAGCATGGCACCAACAAGGTACTCTATGTAAACACCTTCTCTACACTCTTCCAGGAGTGGCAGCTTACTCAGGAGGCGAAGCATCTGCAGAAATCATTCGAGAGCAGTTTCCTCGTGCCGTTCCCGAAGAAGCCGGTGGATGTAAGCATCACCCTGAGCGATACGCATCAGAAGGTAACTGCAGAACTGCGCCATACCATCAATCCACAGGATATCCTCATCCGACCATTGGGCGAGAATGGCATCCCTTACCGCTACATCGTGAAGAGCGGAGAGACTGCCGACTGTGTTGACCTCGCCATCATCGCCGAGGGCTATCGCCAGGACCAGATGGATAAGTTCTATCAGGATGCGCAGCGGGCAGCCGATGCCATCTTCGAGCGCGAACCTTTCGCTTCGCTCAAGTCGAGATTCAACGTGGTGGCTGTTGCGGCTCCATCGCTCGATGAGGGACCAAGTATTCCGCACGAAAGAAAATGGAAGAACACGATGGCTTGCTCTCATTACGATACTTTTTATTCGAACCGTTATCTCACCACGAGCAAGATTCATCGCATCTATGATGCCTTGAGTAATGTGCCTTTCGAGCAGATCATCGTATTGGTGAATTCTCCTACGTATGGTGGCGGCGGCATCTACAACCAGGTAACGCTTTCTACCTCTGATCATCCTACGTTCAAGAAGGTGCTGGTACATGAGTTCGGTCATGGCTATGCGGGCTTGGGTGATGAGTACAGTACCGATGAGTACGACCCGATGTATCTTGGTGATACCGAGCCTTGGGAGCCGAACCTCACCACGCTGAAGGATTTCCAGAGTAAGTGGGCGGATATGATGCCAAAGGGCGTGAAGATTCCTACGCCGCTTGCCAAACTACCGGATCATAAGAATATCAAGAACGCGAAGGAGCAGAAGAAACTCAACGAAGCCGTCTTCAAGATTGGTGTGTTCGAGGGTGCGGGCAACCAGAGCAAGGGATGTTACCGTCCGGCACAGGTTTGCCGTATGCGAATCAACGAAGTGGATGATTTCTGTCCGGTTTGCCAGCGTGCCATCCGACGCATCACAGATTTCTATACTGGGAAATAATATTTCCCTAACTGGAGAAAAATACTTAAGAAGTCAACAAGTAAAATATCAAGCATAATGAAGAATCAGATTTTAGCTCTTTCGCTGTTGAGCGCAGCTTTGGCGATGCCGGCAGTTACAGCTTCAGCACAGGGCACATTAGAAAATTACAACAGAGCCTATGCGCTACGTCATCAGTTTTCTGCCGACTCCGTGTTCCATTGGGCACGCTCATCGGCTTGGTGCGATTCCACCCATGTATTGCATTATCAGATTTCTACTCCTCAGGGCAAGAAGTTTGTTTCCTATGATGCCGACAAGGATGAAATGAAGACCTATGATTCGCAGGATGCGATGGAAAAGGCGCTGGGCATCAAGCCTCGTCCTGCCAACAAGCCTCAGTTTGGCAGACGCCACGAGCGCCATTGGATGGAGGTAGATGAGGAGAAGGAGGCTTATCCGGTACTTTCGCCCGACGGCAAGATGGAAGCCTACATCGAAGGTTACAACGTGGTGGTTCATGAGGCAGGAAAACCTTATAGCGAAGCCAAGAGAATCCTTACGCAGGATGGTACCATCGGTTGCTATTACAGCAACCGCATCCAATGGAGCCCAGACGGCAAGCACATCTTCGTATGCAAGCGTGTTCCGGTAGAGAAGCGCTATGCCTACTACGTAGAATCTTCGCCTGCCGACCAGCTGCAGCCTATCCTCCACAAGCAGGAGTATGCCAAGCCGGGCGATGTCCTGCCACAGCACTATCCGGTCATCATCGATGTGGCTACCGGAAAGAAGGTGGAGGCTGACAGGCATCAGATAGAAAACCAGTATGAACTGGAATGGATGCAATGGACACCTGACAGCAAGGAGGTGACAATGGAGTATAACCAGCGTGGGCATCATCTCTATCAGATGCTGGCGATGAATGCCGAAACCGGCAAGCTTCGTACCGTGGTAGAGGAGCGTGCCAATACCTTCGTGAACTATGGTCGTCTGTGGCGTCAGTTTATCAAGGATGGCAAGCAACTGCTCTGGATGAGCGAGCGCGACAACTGGAATCATCTCTATCTCTACGATGTGCAGAAGTCGAAGGTAATCCGACAGATTACAAAGGGCGACTGGTTTGTTCGCGGCATCCAGCGTGTGGATGAAGAGAAGGGAGAAATCTATTTCTCGGCTAGTGGCGTGAACAGGAATGAGGACCCATATCTGGTGCATTATTATAAAATAGGTATCGACGGCAAGAATATGGTGGCGCTCACTCCTGAAGAGGGAAATCATAGTGCCCAATATACCTATGATTACCATTATCTTCTGGATACCTATTCTAAGGTGGATGCTGCTCCTGTTACCGTGCTCAGAGATGCGCAGACCGGTAAGCTCGTCAAGACCCTGGAGACGGCTGATATTGCTACTTTGAAGAAGCACGGATGGGTAGCTCCTGAGGTGTTTGTGGCTAAGGGGCGTGATGGCAAGACCGATATGTGGGGCATCATCCAGCGCCCTACCAATTTCGATCCGAACAAGAAATATCCGGTTATCGAGTATATCTATTCGGGTCCGGGCGATGCCTATACTCCGAAGAGTTTCATGCCATACAACTGGTACACCACTTCGCTTGCCGAACTCGGTTTCATCGTAGTTCAGCTCGATGCGATGGGAACTTCCTATCGCGGCAAGAAGTTTGAGGAGGTTTGCTACAAGAATCTGAAGGATGCCGGATTCCCAGACCGTGAACTCTGGATCAAGGCTGCAGCCAAGAAGTATCCTTATATGGATGCTGATAATGTGGCAATCTATGGCTGTTCGGCAGGCGGACAGGAGAGTACCACAGCCGTATTGCTGCATGGCGATTTTTACAAGGCAGCCTATAGTGCCTGCGGCTGTCACGACAACCGGATGGATAAAATCTGGTGGAACGAGCAATGGATGAGCTGGCCTATCGATTCCAGCTACGTAGAGTGCAGCAACGTGGAGAACGCCCACAAGCTGGAGCGCCCGTTGATGCTGGTGGTAGGCGAGATAGATGACAACGTAGATCCTTCGAGCACCTATCAGGTAGTGAATGCCCTGGAAAAGGCGAACAAGGATTTCGAACTCGTGGTGATTCCTGGAGCCCATCATACCATGGGCGAACTCTATGGCGAGCACAAGCGTTACGATTTCTTCGTGAAGAATCTGCTGGGTGTGAAACCGCCTAAATGGAGCGATGTAAAGAGCAAGTAATTCAGGTTTCAATCTGTTGATAGTGAAACTTCTCACTTGAATCATTATTTAAGTTTTGCCCTGAAGCAAACGGATAGTCTTACTTTAAAAAAGTAGCTATTTGTTTGTTTCAGGGCTTTTTTTGTTCTTTTTGTTGTATTTCTCGTTATATTTTTGTAATTTTGCGGCATTATTTTATCTAACAACAGAAAATAAAGACCCATATAATGAGAAAGATATCTACTCTAATGGTTTCTGTGCTCTGCATGATGATGCCTATAGGGGCTGAGGCGCAGGTGCCGACAGCCTTTGTTTCGAAAGGTGCTACGGATATTCAGGCGCAGCCACATACGATAACGCAAACCAACTCGGGTGCACAATGGGCTCCTATCGACCCTATGGTGCGCTCTATCACGATGGATGATGGTTTGCCGAGTAATGCTGTGCGTAGCGTGGTTCAGGGTTCCAAGGGATACATGTGGTTTGGTACAGACAACGGATTGTGCCGTTTTGACGGATACGATGTCAAAACCTATTATAATCCCTTTACGACTGTAGACCAGTTTGTGAGCGCCCTTACTGCTTGCGAAGAAGGCCTGCTGGTAGGTTGCAATAATGGAGCCTATCTGTTCTGTAATGCAACCGACCGATTCCAGAAACTGAGTGATAAGATTACGGCGCCTGTCCTTAATTTTTCGCTTGACGGCGATCAGAATATTTGGATTTCTACCAACGGACAGGGCGTGTTCAGATACAATCGGACTACTCACGAACTGCATCAGTATCCGATGAAGAATATTCAGGGTAAAGTGCAAAGTACGCTGGTTGATGCCAACAACCAGGTATGGATGCTCTGTAACCATGGTGGAGCCAGCATCTATCATCTCAACAAGTCGACCGACCAGTTTGAAGCATTCCCTCTGAAGGGCGATGCAACCATGTTTTACGGCATGGCGATGCTGGCTGCTCCCGATGGCAATCTTTATGTCGGAACCTGGGAAAACGGACTTTACAAGCTCAACGCCGATGGTAGTGCCGAACAGCTCATCAGCGGAACCTTGAGTAATGCTGTTCATCATATCCACCAGCTTTACAACAACGGCAACAAGTATATTCTCATAGCCAGCGATGATGGATTGGTGCAGTATGACATCCAGAACCGCTCTTGGAGTATGCTGTCGGAAGTAAACGATCCGAGCCGGAGTACCAACGAGCGTTTTGTTTATGGTATTGCTGGCGATAATGAAGGCGGCATCTGGGTAACTACTTTCTATGGTGGCGTAAGTTATCTTCCTTCTACGAGTGTTGAAGAACGTTTCCGTGCTTACTCAGCTCGACAGGGGGGATTGCGCGGTAATGTGGTAGGAAGATTCTTCGAAGACCAGCAGCATCGCATCTGGATAGCTACCGATGATGCCGGACTTGACTGCTTCAATCCCCAGACCAACAGTTTTGTTTCTTATCCGGGCAAGGCGGCTATGGGCAAGTATAATGTTCATGCTCTCTTTGCCAATGGTAATGATCTGTGGGTGGGAACCTATGGTAATGGTGTCATCAGAATGAACATGGCTACCGGAGCGCAGCAGATTTTCCAGACCGATGGAATGGTTTCGGGAAGTAATGCCTATTGTATTTATCGCGACCGGAAGAACCGGCTGTGGGCGGCTTCGATGGATGGAGCCAGCCTTTTCGATGAAGGGCAGCAGAAGTTTAGTAAAATCAAGTCGTTCAAGTCGCTTACCATCGATATCAAGGAAGATCCTCAGGGCAACGTATGGTTTGCTACCCAGGGAGGTGGCTTGTGGCGCTTGGACAAGAATAATGCCTGGAAACAGTATAAGCATGTTGAGAATGATTCTACTTCGCTGGTAAGTGATCAGGTAAACTGCCTGGTTATCGGCGAAAAGGGGCAGCTCTATGCCGCAACCGGCGATGGGCTTTGCGAATTTCTGCCTTCAAAAGGTATATTCCGACGCATCTCCATCGAGGCGCCTAGCCTGGATTTCGCGAGTCTTGTCATTTCGCAGGGAGTAATGTGGATTTCTACCAGCAAGGGTATTGTGAAATATACGCCGGGTGAACCTGTCCAGCTGTTCAATAAATATGACGGACTTACCTGCGACCAGTTTATGCCAAACGCCGGACTCCTGGCTTCTGATGGCAGAATCTATTTCGGTTCTACAAGAGGTTTCAACTGCTTCTATCCATATCTCGTCAAGATTAACCAAGTAGCTCCTCCTGTAGCAATCACCTCGGTAGAACTCTTCGGTCAGCCGATAGAGGCGGGGAGCGACCAGCTGGAGAAATCTCTGAGTCATGCAGCAGAACTCAATCTGTCTCATAACGAGAATACCATCAATATCTCGTTTGCCGCCCTAAGTTATGTATCGCCTGAGAAGAACCAGTATGCTTACAAACTTGAGGGAGTAGACAAGGATTGGATTTATACCCACGAGCATCGTGCCAACTATACCAATCTTCCTGCCGGAACCTATACCTTCTTAGTTAAGGCAACCAATAATGATGGTGTATGGTCGAAGAATGAGGCAAGACTCCAGATTGTGGTTCATCCGCCGTTCTGGTGGTCTCTGCCAGCTAAGATTCTGTATCTTCTGCTCATCGGTTACGCAATCTACTGGTTCATGCAGAGCCGGTTGAAGCGTGAAAAGCGCCGTCATCAGGAAGAACTCGACCAGTTGGAACTCAAGCAGGATCAGGAGATGAGAGATGCCCGCCTGCAGTTCTTCACGATGATTGCCCATGAAATCCGTACGCCGGTAACGCTTATCATCGGACCTTTGGAGAGTCTGAAAGAGCATTGGAAACAGGTTTCCGGAAAACTGACCGATGGTGAGACTATCACGCAGACGCTTTCTGTTATCGACCGTAACGCCCAGCGGTTGCTCTTGCTCGTCAATCAGCTGCTCGATTTCAACAAAGTGCAGCAGAAGGGCATGCAGGTTCATTTCCGTTTGAACAACATTTCGAAGCTGATGCATGCTGTGGCAGAGCGCTTTGCT
>OGEQ01001505.1_pt1 | contig 18622 bp, 20 predicted proteins | sample 1570731 | NCBI WGS metagenome assembly OGEQ01 (sample SAMEA2582132, study PRJEB24529) | metagenome | biome: Human gut stool | place: China | collected 2011
CCCGCCGCAGGCGGAGAATCCTGCGAGCAGGATTCTATTCTATTTCATATTGACACAGTAGGAATATATCGCTTATAATAAGTGGATATCGAGAGATAGCACAAGAAATAAATGAAAGGCGAGGAGAAAAGATTATGAGAAAATTATCTATATTCATGGCTGCTGTCATGAGTGGTGTTCTGCTGGCTGGATGTAGTTCTGCATCCACTGACAACGCAGCTCAGACAACGGCGGCCCAGTCTGAAGCAGCTGGGACTGAAACATCTGCAGAAGGAGAGTCTGTCACTGAAGCGGCGGCAGATGTAGATGATGAACTGGCTCAGATCCAGAAATCCGGTGTTTTTAAAGTTGGTGTAGAGGGTACTTATCCGCCAATGACTTACCACGATGAGTCCGGTGAATTAACTGGATTTGACGTGGAAGTAGCCAAGAAAGTGGCAGAGAAATTAGGGGTGACAGCAGAATTTACGGAGTCTGACTGGGATTCCCTGTTAGCCGGTATTGACAGCAAACGTCTGGATACCGTCATCAACGCAGTCAGCGTTACCGAAGAGCGCTCCCAGAAGTATGATTTCGCAGGTCCATATTTTTATATTACCCAGCAGATCGTTGTACGCTCTGATGATGATTCCATCGTCGATATGGACAGCTTAAATGGCAAGAAATGTGCCAACACCATGACAACCGCATATCTGGATCTGTTAGAGGATGCAGGTGCGGAGATTGTCCCGATCAATACCACAGAGGAAGCAGTTTCCATGATCAATTCCGGAAGAGCTGATTTTACGACCTTTAACTCTGTTATCTTCAATGAGTATCTAAAGCAGCATCCGGATGCAAAAGTAAAAGTAGCCTTCGCAATCCCGGATTTGGTAGATACCTATGCAATCCCGATCCGTAAAGGCGAGACCAGACTGTTAGAGGCTGTGCAGAGTGCACTGGATGAGCTGGCAGCTGAGGGAACACTCAGTGAGATTTCCGAACAGTACTTCGGAACTGATTTTACGAAACCAGTGGAATAAATAATAAGAAAGTAAGGCTAAACTATGAATGAACGAATCATACAGATTCTGATTTCTTCTTTTACGAAAATTTTAATACCAGGCATCAAGGTAACAATCCCGTTGACCATCCTTTCCTTTACCTTTGGATGTATCATTGCACTGTTCCTTGCCCTGGTACAGGTTGCCAATGTTAAAGGACTGAAGCAGTTTGCCAGATTTTACATCTGGATCTTCCGTGGAACGCCGCTTCTGGTGCAGTTATTTATCATTTTCTTCGGCCTTCCATCCATTGGCATCATTCTGGACGCGTTTCCGTCCGCAGTGATCGCGTTTGCCCTGAATCTTGGTGCATATAATGCGGAGATTTTCCGTTCTGCAATCCTGGCAGTGCCGGAAGGACAGACAGAGGCCGCTTACATGGTCGGTTTAAATTATCCGCAGACTATGATCCGGGTGGTGATGCCGCAGGCATTCCGGATCGCGTTCCCGCCGTTATTTAACTCCCTGATCGGACTGACTAAGGATACATCCCTGGCGTCCAACATCACGGTCATTGAACTGTTTACGACAGCCCAGCAGATCGCAGCGAGAACGTATGAGCCATTTGCTCTGTACTGCGAGGCAGCAGTGATCTATCTGTTGATCTGTACCGTATTAACGGCAGTCCAGAACTGGGCAGAGAAGAAATTGTCCTGGAGTAGACCGGCAGCGAAACAGAGCTGATTTAGAGCTAATTTAGAACTGATCGTTAAAGGTACTGAATAGTTGCAGAAAGTGAAGAAATAATATGCTGGAAGTAAAGAATATCCACAAGCGGTTCGGCGACAACGAAGTATTAAAGGGCGTCGATTTTAAAGTAGAAAAGGGATCTGTGATCGCAGTTCTTGGAAACAGTGGTTCTGGAAAAACAACCCTGCTGCGCTGCATCAGTTTTCTGGAGCGGGCAGACCAGGGCGAGATCCAGTTTGATGATTTCCGAAAGGATATCACTGCTGTGAGCAAGCCAGAGATCCGAGCTCTCCGCATGAAGATGGGATTTGTGTTCCAGGGCTACAATCTGTTCCGGAACATGACAGCCCTTCAGAATGTGATGGAAGGCCTGACGACTGCCCGGAAGATCCCGGAGGCAGAAGCCAAAAAGCGGGCCAGAGAAGTGCTGGATAAAGTGGGAATGTCTGACCGGGAAAATTTCTACCCGGATCAGCTGTCCGGTGGTCAGCAGCAGCGTGTGGCCATCGCCAGAGCCATCGCTTACAACCCGGAGGTGATTCTCTTTGATGAGCCAACCTCCGCCCTGGATCCTCAGTTGACCGGAGAGGTCTTAGAAGTCATGAAAAAGCTGGCAGAAGAGGGCGCAACCATGGTGGTCGTTACCCATGAGATGGAATTTGCCCGTAAAGTAGCCAACTGGGTTGTCTTTATGGAAGATGGCGTGATCGTGGAGGAGGGAACCTCCGAAGAGTTCTTCTCTAATCCGAAAAAAGAACGGACCAGACAGTTCCTGCAGAAAACCGAGACAGGACTGGTATAAACACAGGAAATCCCATAGAATTCTCGACTGAGATAAAAACGGCTGGAGCCTTTGCAGTGGTTCCAGCCGTTTTCTTCTTTGTGAGATTTTTGTGAGAATAAGCTTTTATTATTTGTGACATTGAGATGACATTTATCCGGTATTAATTATAGATAGACACACCGAATTTTATTTTTCTGTAAATCTTATATGCGATCGTCCACACCAGAGATACCACAATGTAGAGGGAGGAAAGCAATCCAACTGCCGCGCCAGCAAAAACAACAAGGTAAAGTCCAATATTCATAACAAATTTCTCCTTTTTCTGTTTACAATGATTGATAGGTCTGATTCATGAAAACAGAAAAGCTCTTTTTACCATCCTTATGGTGTATGTACTGGATGATCGTGTCCCTGCTCGGGACCACGTATTTCCGGAAAGTCCAGGAAATAATCCCGGTAACTGGTAAAAACGGCAGGAGAAGTGCCGCTAAGCAATAGAAAAATCGTAAAAAATCTGTGGTTCTTGAAGAAGTCCGGCGGTTCGCCTGACGGAATATTTCTGAAGAAACATCCCTTAACGAGGTTTCCTCAAAATATTGCTCCTCAGAACTACCGGGAGGTTCTCCCTTTAAAGCTGCTTCTGTCCGGACGTCCTGAGGGAATGAGAGCCGATAGTCAGTCTGAAACCGTTCCGCACAGATTCCCACAAACAGAACCATGACAATGGATAGAAGCCAATAGCTGGTCTGGCGTTTGTTTTGATACATTTGTTATGAATGGACCTTTCTTTTTTTTCAGAATTATTTTAGCAGATGTTTCCGACCGATGCAAGAAAAATCCACAAAGTCTTTGAATATGTAACAATATTCATAAATTTTGCATAAAAATAAATTTTTGCTTGATTTTCCACAATAGATTCCGTATAGTAATAAGAAGTGAATGAAAGACATCGCTAGAAAGAAAGGGAATAATCTATGGAAAAGACAAAGGCAAAGAAATCATTCCAGGCGCCACATACTTTCGTGATCCTGGTTGCACTGATTCTGATCGCGGTAGCAGCTACTTATGTAGTACCGGCAGGCGAGTATATCAGATATGCGGATGAGGCAACCGGAAGAACATTGGTAGAAGCAGGAAGCTTCCACTATGTTGACTCCAATCCAGTCAGCTTTTTCGCAATCCCATCACTGATCTACCGGGCAATTGTAAAAGCTGCAAGTACGGTTACGTTTATTTTGATCATTGGTGGTTCTTTTGAAATCATCACGTCCACAGGCGTGTTAACCGTTCTATGTAAAAAAATGTCAAAAGCATTTCAGGGAAGGGAATTATTCGTCATCCCGGCGTTTTTGATCCTCTTCTCCATTTTCGGAACAACGATGGGTATGTCCACAGAGGTTATGATTTTTGTTCCGATCGGTATCGCGCTGGCAACTTCACTGGGACTTGATAAAGTAACTGGTACGGCTATGATCGCCATGGGTGCCGCTTCTGGATTTACCGCTGGTATCCTGAACCCATTTAACGTTGGTGTGGCACAGGATATCGCTGAGATCCCGATGTTCTCTGGTATGGGATATCGTCTGCTGGTCCTGGTTATTTTACTGGTGATCAATACCGTATACATCACCTGGTACGCAAAACGGGTAAAGGCAGACCCGACCAAGAGCATTATCTACGACGAGCCGGATGATAACGAATTTGTGTTCGATGATAAAGATGAGGCGATGACGCTTACCCATGGACTGACACTGGCTGTCATTGTCATCGGCTTCGCAGCATTGATCTACGGCTTAAGCAAACTGGACTGGTATTTTGAGGAAATGTCCGCGATCTTTATCACCATGGGCGTTGCCTGCGGTATCATCAACCGCTACAGCCCGAATAAGATCGCTTCTACCTTTGGTGCAGGCGCTAAGGGAATTGTTGTCGGCGCACTGATCGTTGGTATTGCCCGTGGCGTTGAGATGGCTTTATCGGATGCCTTGATCCTGGATACCATCGTTCATGCGATCGCAAGCCTGGTAAATACACTGCCACAGTCCTTAAAAGCAGTAGGTATGTTCTTAGCCCAGTCTTTAGTAAACTGCGTCATCACCTCCGGTACTGGCCAGGCGGCAGTTACCATGCCTCTGATGGTTCCGGTTGCGGATCTGATCGGCATCACCAGACAGACCGCAGTATTAGCTTTCCAGTTAGGAGATGGCTTTTCCAACTCTGTTCTGCCGACCTCTTCCGCATTGATGGGTTATCTGGTTGTATCCAAGATTCCATACGCAAAGTGGCTGAAGTTTATGATGCCTCTGTTCCTGATCTGGACACTGGCTGGATGCTTCTTCATGCTGGGAGCGATCGCAATCGGTTATTAAAAACATACGAAAGAAGTATATAAAATGGACGAAAAGGAACGATTAAAGAAACATCTGGAGTATCTGTGTTCTTTTGACAAATTGACAGGAGAACCGGAGGCGCTTTTGGCTGTCAACTATCTGATCCAGATACTGGAAGAGGATGGAATCAGTTGTCATACCGAGAAATTTGACGCCTATTTAAGTAATCCGATCCATAGTCATCTTGTGATAGACGGAGAAGAAATTCCAAGCCGTCCGAGATCCTTTTCTGAAAGTACCAGTAAGCCGCTTCATGTTCCGGTGATCTATGATCATGGAACCAGGGAAGCGGTTTCTCTGGTTGAACAGAAAGCTTTCCTGGAAACTGTCTCCGGAAAGCTGGTTCTTGGATATGGATATGATGAGCGCTATGCAAAATTATTGGAACAGTACGGCGCAGCTGGCTGGGTCCAGATCTGGACCTCCGGGGAGACGCAGATCCACGAGGATACAGTCAGCCCGGTATGGGGAACGCCGGATATGGATTCTTCCTTGTTTCAGTTAAAGATGCCGGTGTTAGCGGTATCAAAGCCTATGGGTGAAAGGATTCTGGAGAAATTAGAGCAGTATCAGCAGAACGGGAAAGTACTGTATGCAGATCTTGAAAGCCAGGTGGATACCGGAGTAAAGCAGGTGGAACTTCCAATTGCAGAGATTCCTGGAAAATCTGAGGATTTTGTTCTGCTTTCCTGTCATTACGATACCTGGTATCGCGGTGCCTTTGATAACTGTACCGCCGATGCATTGGCTCTGGAGCTGGCCCGTTATTTTAAAGACCGGTCAGATCAGCTGCAATATTCTCTGCGGATCGCCTGGTGGCCGGGTCATTCCAATGGCCGTTATATGGGCTCCACCTGGTACTGCGATCATCATTTTGACGAATTGTATCATCACTGCATCGCCCATGTGAACCTGGATCTTTTAGGCTCCAAGGGGGCAGATCACACCTTAGCCATCCGGACGGCCGGCCTGGAAGGTGATAACTGGCTCCAGGAACAGATCGCTGCCGTTGATCCAGAGGCAGATCTGGTGATTGGACGGATCGGACGTGGCGCTGACCAGTCTTTCTGGGGAGTGGAGATCCCGTATCATATCAATCCGCGGTATGAGGCGAGGAAAGAGTGCCGGACCTCTGACGCACCTGGTCCTGGAGTATCCTGGTGGCATACCATCGAAGATACCTTTGATAAAATTGATTTTGATGGTCTGATGCGGGACGGAGAAGTGGTGCGCTCCCTGTTAGAGGGGCTTTTGACAAATGCTGCGCTTCCAGTGGACTTTGAAGGTTATTTCCATACCTGGAACCGGTATCTGGAGCCATTAAAAGCATCCGAAGAACACCGGATGGCGATAGAAGAGATCCAAAGCCTTTTCGAAGCAGTTATGACCAGGTGTCAGGAATTAGATACTCCAGTCATTTCCGAGTCTCATTTGATGGATCACAACCGCTTATGCCGTCTTGTAGGAGGCGTATTGGGCCGTCTGATGCATTCGTCCGGTTCCGCCTATGAACAGGACACCTCTTTTGCTTATGGTCCGTTACAGCTTTTGGCGGCATCAGCCAAGGCTGATCGCCAGAACAGCCCAGCAGACTGGCATTTGTTTTACCACACTACATTTATACGGCAGAGAAACCGTATGGTAACGGAATTGCGTAAACTTCTTGACAGATTAGATCAGGAATTTTTATAAATTATATTTCACGATAGGGAGAACTACATGAAAAAAGAACATATCAAACATGCATTAGAAGCCTATCTTCCAGAATTGACTGCCATGGCCGATCAGATCTATGATCTGGCAGAGCCTGGAATGGAAGAGTTCCAGTCCAGCAAATTGTTGGCAGATTATTTGCAGAACCACGGATTTACTGTAGAAATGGGCATTGCAGGTCTTCCAACAGCCTTCCGCGCGGTTTATGAGCAGGGAGAGGGCGGCCCGTCCTTCGGGTTTTTAGCAGAATATGATGCGTTGAAGGATATCGGACATGCCTGCGGTCATCACATGCAGGGACCGTCCGTCATTGGTGCGGCACTGGCCTTAAAGGACATCTGCAAAGAGCAGTCCTATAAGATCGTAGTTTATGGAACGCCTGCTGAAGAAACCATCGGGGGTAAGATCATCATGCAGGAAAAAGGATGCTTCCAGGACATTGATATTGCCCTGATGATGCATGCGGCTCCTACAACCTGCGTCGATCTGCGCTGTATGGCACTAGAATGCTTCTATGTGAATTTCCATGGAGTGGAAAGCCACGCAGCTATGAGCCCGGATAAGGGAAAAAGCGCTTTTGACGCCGCTCTTTTATCCTTCCAGGGCATCGAGTTCCTGCGTGAGCATGTAAAAGAGGATTCCCGTATGCATTACACCGTATTAGATGCAGGCGGTCCGTCCAACATCGTACCAGGAAGAACCAGGGCTGAGTATACCCTCCGTTCCTACAGCACAGATTATCTGGAAAATGGTATTGTTCCAAGATTTTATGACATCATCAAAGGTGCCTGTCTAATGACCGGAACCACTTATGACATCGAACGCAGTTATCCATTTAAGGCCAAAATTCCATGTATCACCTTAAATGACCTGATCATGGAAAATGCCCGCCAGTTTGATGCGCCACAGATCACCGGGCCACGGGAAAAGACCGGTTCTACGGATTTTGGCAATGTCATGTACGATGTTCCTGGCTGCTGTATCCGTACAGCATTTGTGCCAGAAGGAACTTCCGCCCATTCCAAGGAATACTTAGATGCCGGAAAGACGGACAAAGCCCACGCAGCTCTTCGTTCTGGTTCAGAAATTCTTGCAGGTACCTGTGTGGATATCCTGGAAAATCCAGAATTGCTTCAGAAAATAAAGGAAGAATTTCAGGAAAGAAAGAAAAAAGAGCAATTAATGAAATAGTATTGACTTTTCAGATAAATCAAACTATAATTACCGCAATTCTTACAAAAGGCAGTTGCAACGGAGCAAAAGAAACGCTCCGTCGTAATTGTCTTTTTTTCATAGGAAAGTTCGTCCTATGAAATCATATGAAAAAAGGGGGATAAAAGTTCAACCTTATATAAATTCCAGAACATGGTACAATGGATTTAAACAAAGGAACAAACAAAACGAAAGGGTGTGGAATATGAATAGCAAAAGCAAGAAAAACAACATTCCGAAGTGGGCATGGCTTTTGATCTCCTTCGGAGCCGCAATGGTTGTCTGGTATTTGTTATCGATCAATACAACTACTGCAAGGGCATTCCAGAATCAGGTGGTTGTATTAGGATCTATTAAGACCATGATCGATCGGGGAGTATTCTGGAAGGACATTTCCAGTTCTCTGATCTCTGTAACCGCAGGTTTTGCACTGGGATTTGCATTGTCACTTCCATCAGCCATCCTCATGGCATGGTATGCACCGGTCCGCAATATCGTAGAACCGTGGATCCAGTTTATCCGTAACATCCCACCATTAGCTTACGTGCCGTTGATCGTTATGGTAGCAGGTGTTGGACGGAAGCCACAGATCATCGTTATCACCATTGCAACCTTCCTGATCATGACAGTTACCATTTATCAGGGTGTTATCAATGTCGATGAGACGCTGATCAAGGCAGCAAGAGTCTTAGGAGCAACTGACAAAGATATTTTCTTAAAGGTAATTGCACCGGCGACACTGCCATTTATCATCACTGCGATCCGTTTAGGAAGTTCCACCGCATTAACCACACTGATCGCTGCAGAATCCACCGGCGCACAGGCTGGTCTTGGTATGAGAATCCGTTCTTTAAACAACAGCTTCGAGTCCGCTCCCATGCTGATGTATGTAATTTTGATCGGTATTCTCGGTATGATTATTGAAAAGATCGTTAAATACTTAGAAAAGAGGTTTACAGGATGGCAGGAGAAGAGAGAAGTGTAAAGGTTAAGATCGACAACGTCCGCAGAGTCTTCAATACCAGAAATGGTGAGATGATCGCATTAAACGGTGTCAGTCTTGATATTATGGAAAATGAATTTATCTGCGTGGTTGGTCCTTCTGGATGTGGTAAATCCACATTGTTAAATATTATTGCCGGTCTTCTGGAGCCTACATCCGGCAAAGTATACTGTGATGGAAAAGAAGTGACCGGAACCGGAACGGAACGAGGTGTGGTATTCCAGCAGTACGCATTGTTCCCATGGATGACCGTGAAAAAGAACGTCATGTTCGGCCTGAATTTAAAAGGAATTAAAGGCAAAGAAGCGGAAGATATTGCCATGAAATACATCAAGATGGTTCAGCTGGAGGATTTCGTTGATCATTATCCAAAGGAACTGTCCGGTGGTATGAAACAGCGTGTAGCCATCGCAAGGGCCTATGCCGTGAATCCTTCCATTTTACTGATGGATGAGCCATTTGGCGCATTGGACGCACAGACCAGAACCCAGCTTCAGACCGAGCTTCTGGAGACCTGGGAGAAGGAGCGCAAGACCTGTTTCTTTATCACTCATGATGTAGATGAAGCCATCATTCTGGCACAGAAGGTGATCATCATGAGCGCAAGACCTGGACGTATTAAAGAAATTGTTGACATTAATATTCCATACCCAAGAACTCAGGAGACCAAGATGACACCAGAATTCCTGGAATTAAAGAACCACATCTGGAGTCAGGTATATCAGGAGTACTTAGAGGTACGTAAATAAAAGGAGGAAACTATTATGAAGAAAAGAACACTCAGCTTACTGATGGCAGCATCCATGACCGCCGGTCTGTTAGCCGGATGCGGAAGCTCCAAACCAGCAGAGACCACTGCTGCACCTACTACAGCGGCAGCAACTACTGCAGCGGAAACAAAGGCAGAAGAGACCACAACTGCGGAAGAAACAAAAGAAGAAGTAACTCCTGTTACCTTAAATATTGCTTACATGCCAAACTATGGAAGCCTCTGGTCCATTGAAAATGCCATTGATCAGGGCTACTTAGAGGAAGAGGGAATTACTGCGAATTTAGTAGAGTTCCAGGATGGACCTACGATCATTGCCGCTATGGAGTCCGGAAGTATCGACCTTGGATATATCGGACAGGGCGCTCACAAGCTTTGTATCAATGGACAGGCAACCATCTTCGCATTATCCCATATCTCCAATGGTGATGCACTGATCGGTGGTCCTGGCATTAAAACGGTAGAAGACTTAAAAGGAAAAACCGTTGCATATTCTTCCGGAAGCTCCAGTGAAGATATTTTATTAAACTCCTTAACAAAAGCCGGTATGACCATGGATGATATTACCGCTATGGATATGGATGCATCTGCAATTGTAACTGCGATGTTATCTGGCGGTGTTGACGCAGCAGCTACCTGGTCTCCAAACAGCTTAAAGATCTTAGAGGAGATGCCGGAGGCAACCAAACTGACTGACAATATGACCTTCTCTGATCAGACAGTATCCCTGGCAAGCTGGATCTGCATGCCAAAATATGCAGAGGAAAATCGTGACGTATTAGTTCGCTTCACAAGAGCATTATTTAAAGCAATGGATTACGCTGCAAACGATCATCAGGAAGAGACTGCTGCATTAGTAGCTGCTCAGGTTGCTCAGGACAAAGACAGCGTTTACGAGCAGCGTGGTGACGCTCAGTGGATGACCGGTAAAGAAGTTGCAAAAGGCGCAGCAGACGGAACAGTTGAAGGCTACTATGAGCTGCAGAAACAGAACTTTATCAAATCTGGTGCTGTTGAGGTTGATCCTCCAGTAGCTGATTATGTTCTGTTAGATGTTATGAAAGAAGCAGGCGAGTATTAATTCCGCAGATTCATATTGAAAAAACCAGAAAACGCGTCATATCAGGCGCGTTTTCTGCTCATTTATGGTATAATGATGATGTATCAAAGACAAACGTGTTTTGGTACAAGGGGGTTACTAAATATTTTATATCACAATAAAGGAGAGGGGAAAACATGAGACACGATTATTATTATTACAACAAAGAAGAACTTCTGAGAGATCCAAAGATCCCGCTGATCGTCATGGATGATAACCAGCAGGTATTCAAATCCATGGCAGATGAGATGGTAGAAGAGATCAAACGAAAGAATGCACTTGGCGAGACCACCGTTTTTATCTGCCCGGTTGGTCCGGTTGGCCAGTATCCATATTTTGTGGACATGGTCAATGAGCAGAACATCAGTTTGAAAAATGTCTGGTTCATCAACATGGACGAGTACCTGACGGATGAAAAGACCTGGATTCCGAAAGAGCATAAGTTAAGTTTCCGTGGTTTTATGGATCGTACCGTTTATACCAAGGTAAAACCAGAGCTTTTAATGCCAGAGGAGCAGCGGGTATTCCCAGACCCGAAAGATCCGGGACACATCCAGGATGTCATTGAGAAATTAGGCGGTGTGGATATCTGCTTTGGCGGTATCGGCATCAACGGTCATGTGGCATTCAATGAGGCTTCTGACGAGATGACTCCGGATGAGTTTTTAGCACAGCACACCCGTGTATTGGAGATTTCCCGTGAGACCAGAGTGGCAAACTCCATCGGTGACTTAAACGGTGCGTTGGATGATATGCCGCATTACTGCATTACCATTGGTATCAATGAGATTTACCATGCAAGAAAGATCCGTTTAGGCTGTTTCCGCGACTGGCACAGAAGTGTTGTCCGCCATGCGGCTTATGGTGAAAGATCTGCCCATTTCCCGGTAACTCTCTTACAGGGACATCCAGACATTAACCTGAAATTTACGGAATTTGTTGCCAATCTTCCGGAATGATAATAGAGACTGAACAGTTGCGACGGAGAAAATAAAAACATATGCTGATCATTTTAACGATATGCCTGGTTCTGATGTCTGCGATGCTTCTTTTATTAAAGAAAAGCAGAGAGTCCCTCTATCTGATGGGACTTTGTGTCAGTCTGATGCTTGAAATCTGTGGTGTGATGATCTTTATTGCGAAAAAGGGCGGGATTTCTCTGGAAGTAGTACATTTTCTGTATTTTTCCAAGGCAGTCCAGACCAGGCTCCAATATTTTCTGATCACCCTCAACCAGCTTGGTTATCTGATCGCCATTGGCCGTTTTCTGTTTCCACTGTTTTTAGTGGAAATGGCGCTGAAGCTTTCCATGGTTCCTGCTATCCGCAGGAATGGAAGGCTTCAGCTTTTTGCGGCTTTGGTGCCGGCTGCCATGCTGATTTTATATTTTCCGCCAATTTACCGGATCCTGGTAGCCGGGAATGAAGCACTCCAGAAAACTTTTGCGACACTCAGCAGGTTCTGGATCGATCTTTATCTGCTATTCGCCATTGGACTGCTTTTATATGAATTATTTTCTATTACATTAAAGTTTGTCCGCAGGCAGTTTGTACAGGTAACTCTGTTTCTGATTGCATTGACCGGGATCTATATTTTGTATTACAATCAGGATCCAGGACAGGTATACCGCTTTTACAGTTATACAACAGCCTGGAACAAGGGAATCGGCTATCTGCAGATCTCGCCATCCATTCACAGCTACATGCTTCTGGTTGTGGTCAATGTGATCTGCTCGGTTCTTGGCTTTTACAGTCTTCTAACCTTTACCAGAGGAACCTACCGGGAAAATATGGAAGATGTGGTGATGGAACGCAAGTTCGATACGGCAAAGATCGGGGCTTCCACTTTCGTTCACAGCATGAAAAACCAGCTGCTTTCCAGCCGGGTGATCTACAAACGCATCGACCAGCTTTATGAACAGCCAGAGCTGGATACCGGAAAATTAAAAGAATACATCGACACGCTGCGGACTGTCAATGATGCCATGTTATTACGGATGGAAGAACTCTATCGGTGTGTAAAGACCAAATCCATTTTTATGGTACCGGTAGAGATTTCTGATCTGGTGGAGGATACACTGGAACGGTTTCACGGAAAATATCCGGAGGTTACGATCCTGGTGGAGAATGCCGGGGTAGAACGGATCCTGGCTGATAAAGTCCAGTTAGGTGAAGCTCTTTATAACCTGCTTGTAAATGCCCAGGAAGCGGTTTTGTCCGCAGACAAGGGAGAAAAAGGCGAAGTCTCTTTAAAAATCCGTAATGAAAGACTTTACACGGTGATAGAAGTGCGAGATAATGGATGTGGTATGGCAAAGCATCAGATCAAAAAAATATTTGAACCATTTTATTCCAGTAAAAATTCCAATTCAAACTGGGGAATGGGGCTTTATTATGTCCGTGAGATCGTAAAAAGCCATCTGGGGTTTATGCGTGTAGACAGTACCGAGGGGAAGGGAAGCTGTTTTTACATATTATTGCCAAAATACCAATAACTGTACGTTGAATTTTTCTTATCGATCGGACAAAGAATGGATTTGGATCGTACAGAAAAGAAAAGAGGGTGTGGTACAATGGCAGGAACTTACAAGATCATGATCGCAGACGATTTCCAGATTTTACGGGAAGATCTGGCGGAGGTGATCAGAGAACAGCCGGATATGGAGGTTGTTGGCGAAGCCTCGACCGGCAAGGAGATCGTGGCTTTAGCGGAAAATATGGATTATGACCTGATCCTGATGGATATTGAAATGGAGACCATGAATGCGGGAATCACCGCTACCGAAATGATCCGTGACAAAAATCCTCAGGCAAAGATTATTTTTCTGACAGCCCATGAACTGCGGGAGATCATCATCACCGCCATGGGCGCCGGAGCATTGGATTATATTGTAAAGGGATGCTCCGATGAAGAGATTCTTTATCATATCCGCTGTGCCCTGGAGGGGCATCCAGTCATGCAGGGACAGATCCAGCAGACGGTGATGCAGGAGTATGCAAGGCTTCAGAAAAGCGAGCAGAGCCTGTTGTTCTTCATCAACAACATTTCCAGGCTGACGGCTTCGGAGCGGGAGATCATCCGGCTTTTGCTTGAAGGACGGAAGGTTCATGAGATCGCCGGGATCCGGTGCGTGGAGAGCAGTACCATCAAGACACAGATCAAGAGTCTGCTGGGAAAATTTGGGTGCAGCAGGACGAAGGAGATCGTGCAGGTGATCCGGGAATTGAACATCGAGCATTTGTTCTAAAATGCGCAACGCATACACAAACGTTTGAGTAAAAGTTCCACTGTTTCTCCTTGAAACTCCATGGACTTTTGCGGATGGTTGTGTAATAATAAACAGGGAGATCATTTTTACAATATGAAAAAGAAGGGGTTGGGTAAATAATTATGAATCTTATGGTGTATTTGATCTTTCTGATCGTCAGCTTTGGCGCTTCCATTGCAGGGGCTATCTGTGGAATCGGCGGTGGTGTCATCATCAAACCGGCATTGGATGCGGTTGGTGTCCTGGATGTGGCGACCATCAGTTTTCTGTCTGGATGTACGGTACTGACCATGAGCTGCTATTCTGTTTATAAGGCAAAGAGAAGCGGTGAAAGTCTGATCGATATGAAGATCGGAACTCCACTGGCGATTGGAGCAGCAGTGGGTGGTGTAGTTGGCAAATGGATGTTCCAGATGGTTTCTGCCATGTTTGCAGATAAAAATATGGTCGGAGCTGTTCAGGCGGCCTGTCTGCTGGTCATTACTCTCGGAACGTTAATTTATACGATCTATAAGGAAAAAATCCATACAAAGCATCTGGTGAATTTTGTGGTATGCCTGCTGGTTGGACTGGTTCTGGGCATCATGTCCTCCTTCTTAGGAATCGGCGGCGGCCCGATCAATCTGGTTGTCCTGTTTTATTTCTTCTCCATGGACACCAAGGCGGCGGCACAGAATTCCCTTTACATCATTCTGTTCTCTCAGATCACCAGCTTTTTACAGACGGTTCTGACCGGAAAAGTGCCAGCTTTCCCGATCATGGCTCTGGTGATCATGGTATTTGGCGGACTGATGGGCGGCTTTTGTGGACGAATTATTAATAAAAAGATGGATTCCAAGATGGTTGATAAATTATTTATCTGCCTGATGGTAGTAATTATTGGAATTAACTGCTATAATATCTATAAATTCATTGGATAAGCAATGGCAGTCAGATATGCCGGGGAGAGATCCTTTGACATGTTTGACTGCCTTTTGTTTTCTTGTCGAATGAGGTGAAACATGAGGCGTGAAACCCTTTGACATTAGGAGTGTGAGATATGATGACTTATAATTTTGATCAGTTAAATGACCGGCGGAATTCTTATTCTATGAAATGGGATATTAAGGACAACGAACTGCCCATGTGGGTAGCAGACATGGATTTCCAGACGGTTCCAGCGGTTACCGACGCCATCCAGAAACGGGCAAAACAGGGAATTTTCGGATATACGATCGTTCCAGATGACTGGAGAGAGGCGTACTGTGGATGGTGGAAGAGAAGACATAACCTGACTATCGCTCCGGAAAGCCTGGTATTCTGTACTGGTGTGGTTCCGGCCCTTTCCAGTATCGTCCGCAAAATGACGACTGTGGGAGAGAATGTGCTGGTACAGACTCCGGTATATAACATTTTTTTTAATTCCATCCGCAACAATGGCCGGAATATTTTAGAAAGCCGATTGGTTTATGAAAATGGAACTTACCACATCGACTGGGCAGATTTAGAGGCAAAATTGTCCAATCCCCAGACTACATTGATGTTTTTATGCAACCCGCAGAACCCGATCGGCCATATCTGGGAGAAAGAAACTCTGGCGAAGATCGGTGAATTATGCCATAAACACCACGTTTTAGTGGTTTCCGATGAGATCCACTGTGATTTGACCGATCCAGGTAAAGAATACGTCCCATTTGCCTCCGTATCCGAGATCTGCGCCCAGAACAGCATCACCTGTATGGCACCTACCAAAACCTTCAATATCGCAGGTCTGCAGACCGCTGCAGTCATGATTCCGAATCCGGTGATCCGCCAGAAGGTAGACCGTGGCTTGAATACCGATGAAGTAGCCGAACCGAATGTATTTGCGATCGAGGCTGTTTTAGCTGCATTCCGGTATGGCGATCAGTGGCTGGATGAGCTGCGGGAGTATATCTATGAGAATAAGCAGCTTGTATGGGATTTTATAAAGAAAGAGCTGCCAGACGTACATGTGATCATTTCTGATTCGACGTATCTGTTATGGCTGGATTGCAGCGCTTACGAATCCGACAGTGAAAAGCTGGAAGAACTGATCCGTGAGAAAACCGGTTTGTGGCTGTGTGCCGGTAAAGAATATGGTGGAGAGCCAGATGGATTTTTACGGATGAATATCGCCTGTCCGCGAAGCCGGGTGATGGATGGACTGGAGAGATTGAAAAGGGCGTTGGAGGAAATATGGAAAAATCAAAGCTTCCGGTAGGTATTGATGGGTTTGAAAAGATTCGTCGAAATGGCTTTTATTATATTGATAAAACAAAACTGATTGAGCAATTATTTTCAAGTTGGGGTGAAGTGAATCTCTTCACGCGCCCAAGACGTTTCGGAAAAACCCTGAACATGAGCATGCTGAAGAGCTTTTTTGAGATTGGTGCGGATCCATCTCTTTTCGATGGGCTTTATATCACTGAAAACAGAACCCTGTGCGCGCAGCATCAGGGACAGTATCCAGTCATTTTTCTTTCTTTAAAAAATGTGGAAGGACGAAACTTTGAGAGCGCGAAGTATCAGATGATGGAATTAATTTCAAAGGAGGCCATACGACATAGCGTTCTTCGAAAAAGTGAAACATTGGATGAGAATGCAAAAAAAGCATATGAAGCACTGGCTACATTCTCAGACGGACGTTACCAAATGACAGATGAGTCACTGCTCAGCTCATTACAAACACTTTCAGAGTTATTATCGGCACATTATCATAAAAAGACGGTTATCCTAATTGATGAATACGATGTACCGTTAGACAAGGCATTCCAGCATGGCTATTATAAAGACATGGTCTCACTTATTCGGATGATGTTCGGAAAGGCGCTGAAAAGCAATGATGCACTTGCATTCGCCGTATTGACTGGGTGCCTTCGTGTTTCGAAAGAAAGTATCTTTACTGGTTTTAACAATTTTAAGATCTTATCGATCACGGATATCCGATTTGACGAGCAGTTTGGTTTTACAGATGGAGAAGTGCGAAAGCTGCTTTCTGATTACCATCTGGAAAACCGTTTTGCAGAAGTGAAGGACTGGTACGATGGGTATCACTTTGGAAATGCAGATGTGTACTGTCCGTGGGATGTTGTAAATTTCGTGGATCGCGCAAAAGATGATCCAAATGCAAAACCAGAAGCGTATTGGATCAATACAAGTGGAAATGATCTGGTGAAGCGTTTCATCGATAAAGCAAACAAGACGACAAAGAGCGAAATCGAGAGACTAATCAATGGGGAAGTGATAGAAAAAGAACTTCGTCTGGATCTTACCTATGAGGAAATTGATCAAAGCATTGAAAACCTTTGGAGTGTACTTTTTACAACAGGATATCTGACACAGACTGGAAGGGCTGAAGGCGGCGTGTACCACCTGGTTATTCCGAATCGAGAAGTGGGTGAGGTTTTCCGTCTTCAGATCAATGAATGGTTTAAAAAGTCAATTTTCAGTAATACGGAACGTCTGACCGCTTTCTGGAAAGCCTTTGAAAACGGGGATACTGAGGGCATTGAGCAGTATCTGAACCGCGTGATGAGTAACTCTATCAGCGTCTTTGACACGAAGGCACGAGAGGAAGAAAAGGAGAGTTCCTACCATAACCTTCTCATCGGTATCCTTACAGGGAATGCTGATTGGCTTGTAAAATCAAATGTAGAGGCCGGAGAAGGATTTGCAGATATCATTGTAGAGACTGATGATCCAGATGTTGGCATTATTGCGGAGCTGAAATATACGAAAAATTTTGATGAGATGAAGAAAGCCTGCCAGAAGGCTATTGACCAGATCAAAGACCGGCGCTATCAGGAATATCTTTTGAATGATGACCGGAAGAGAATCCGTATTTATGGCATCGCATTTTGCAAGAAAAGATGTTGCGTAATCAGCGAAGATTTTTCAATGGTGAATTAAGGGGGCTTCTCAGGCATTCAGTAATTTAATCTGGGCGGGTAAGCGTAAGTTTGCCTGCCCAGTGCTCATATAGGAAAGGTGGAAACCAACCAGAACATGCGCCAAAACTAGGTAGAATGCTTGATTGTCTTGATGCAAGTACCAGCCCGCAAGATATGAATTTACCTGGATACCGATTACATCCACTGAAAGGAGATAAACAGGATATGTGGGCCGTTACTGTTAATGGAAACTGGCGGTTGACTTTCTATTTTGAAGGACAGGATGCTCATCTTGTGGATTATCAGGATTATCATTAGGAGGGATAGAATGAAAAGAAGACCAACACATCCGGGAGTTGTTCTTTTAGAGGATGTAATAAAACCACTTAATCTTACCATAACCGATGCAGCTAAAATGCTTGGGGTCAGCCGGAAAGCATTATCAGAATTCGTAAATGAGAAGGCAATGCTGAGCCCTGAGATGGCAATTCGCATCGCAACAGCAACGCATACATCTCCAGAAAGCTGGATGAATATGCAGCAGAAATTGACACTTTGGGAAGCGGAGCAGCATCTTCCTAAGAATGTTATCCCGTTTCCATCTGCGGCATCCGAAGAAGCCGCAGCATTGCAGATGTGATGGTAATGAAAAGTAGTGTCAATGTAGGTAAACTTATCACAATGTCGTAATGAAGAAACCTAGTGTTTACGGCAATTTTTGATTTCTTTGTGTAAAGTACTATCTACATTTTTTGTGTACA
>OGEQ01001512.1_pt1 | contig 18593 bp, 13 predicted proteins | sample 1570731 | NCBI WGS metagenome assembly OGEQ01 (sample SAMEA2582132, study PRJEB24529) | metagenome | biome: Human gut stool | place: China | collected 2011
AACGGTTGCCGATGCAGAGCCGAACATGCCACCCAGCATTTCTTTCAGTTCTACTTTAGCTTCGTCCAGTGTAGGGAGGATCAGTACTCCTTTTCCGGCACAAAGACCGTCAGCCTTCAATACATAGGGAGCTTCCAGCGTTTCGAGGAAAGCGAGACCTTCTTCGAGGTTTGCAGAAGTGATGCTTTTGTAGCGGGCTGTCGGGATGTTGTGGCGCATCATGAAGCCTTTGGCAAACTCCTTGCTTCCTTCCAGTTCTGCTCCTTGAGCCGAAGGACCGATAACGGCAATATGCTTTAGCTCCGGACGGTTCTGGAAGTAGTCGTAAATTCCTTCTACCAACGGATCTTCGGGGCCTACTACTACCATTTGAATGTTCTCTTTCAGAGCGAAAGCGCTGATGGCTTCAAAATCGGTTGCTTTGATGTTGACATTCTCGCCTACGGCAGTTGTTCCGGCATTTCCCGGAGCAATGTACAGTTTTTCAACTTTCGGACTTTGGACAATTTTCCATGCCAGTGCATGTTCGCGGCCGCCCGAGCCAAGTAATAATATCTTCATAATAATATTTTTAGTTATTTTTTCTTTGGAATATGCTATACTGTAGTTGGATGTAGGTTCCGCTACAATCATACTATTATATGGTTGATGTAATTCATAACTTTTATTTTCTCTATCCTTTAAAAATATTTGATTTAATGTTAATGAAAGTCCGGCTAGTGTCATATCCCGTTTTTTAGGCTTTAATTGACACTCCCATATTAAAATAACGTGCCAACCCATTATGCGGAGTTGGATTCTTTCTTTTAAATCACGTTCCTTATTTCGTTCAATTTTCTTTTTCCAAAACTCAATATTTGTTTTCGGAAAAGAATAGATTCGACAATTCTCGTGTCCATGCCAGAAACATCCATTTACGAAAATTACTGTTTTATATTTACGTAGTACAATGTCTGGTTTCCCGGGCAAATCACTGACATGAACCCTAAATCTGAATCCATGTGAGAAGAGAAATCTTCTGACTATTATTTCAGGCTTAGTGTTTTTACTTCTGACATGTGACATGCAGAGGTGTCTTTGTTCGGGCGTCATTTTATCAGTCATTTATATTTCCATTAGCCAATTCTTTAAATGTTTGATTTGTGGGTATTGTTTCGAAATTTGTAGTGCCCAATACGTATATTTATCTTTAGCGTAAAACAAATTAGGGTTGTTGTCCTTAATATCGGGTAATAGATTCTGTTCTAAGAGAATCTGTTTCACAATAGGAGCTATTTTTAGGATTCGTTTAATAATAGCTGGACAGCAATAACCCTCTATTTGTACTTGCCCTCCTGCCGTAAATAAATCTCTAAAATGCGTATTTATAATAGAATGGCGAATACAAAGCCATAAAGTAGCACGGTCATAATTTGAATTACATATTTCTGTGGGAAATAATATTAATAATTGTGCCTTATAAATGTTTTTTTCCTCTTGTTCTAGGGATTTTCCTGACCACAAGCGTAATGTCGGGGATGTAACATTCTCACTTCCAATCCACCAAAGCATTGCTGTCCGCTTTTCCTTTTTGATTTTCTCTAGATAGTACGTTCGTACTGTATTAATAGGATCTTCTGAAAGACGAAAGCTATCATATTCGATTCCCATTTTTGAGAATATAGTTTTTTCTTGTGGAGTATCCATGTCAATTAAGTAACGAGGAGAATGAGTGACCGCTATATCATATAAACAGTTTTGATAAGGCTTGCACTTGAATTCAATAGGATGTCCTCCTAATTTCCCAAATAGCATATATATATGATTAACATCTTCGATTCTTGTAGATTCGACGATGCTGCTTCCGGTGGAAACCCATTTATTCTCTTTGGTACTTTTTACTTCCACTCCGAAATGTTTGGCGGTAATGATATCAGGAAAACGTTGACCAGATATTAACTGAATATCATCGGGAAGGAAAGGCGTTCCTTCACACTGTTCTTTCATTGCTAATATCGTTTCTTTTTCTAGCTGTTTAGAATCGCATCCTATATAATGATTGGTTTCTTGTGCCAGCTTATTCATATAAGTATTTGTCTTATTCATAAATAAGTCAAACTCTTGTAATGCAACTTGCTTATTTTTATTGTAAACAGCGATGATATTGCCTGCTTCCATAATTCTCTTATTTAAAATATGTTGACCATAAATTTTGTATACGCATGGCTATGTGATAAGCTAAAATAGGAGGAACTGCATTCCCTATCACTTTATAAGCTCCTGATGCGCTGACGATAAATTGCTTCCAAGCATAATCTTTGGGAATTACAAATTGAAAATCTGGTGGAAAAGTTTGGATGAGTGCACATTCTCTTGGAGTTAATCTGCGTTCTGTTAATCCTTTCTGTAATTCGTCTTTATACATGCCACCATGTTCCAATGATAAACGACGAAATTCTATGTTCCCGTGATGTTCGGAACGAATAGTAGGCCCTATATTGTCTATTGCAATTTCCTTTTGTCCTTGGCAATGGGCTCCCATATATTTGGCTTTTGAATAGAAGCGTTGAGAGGGATCAAAAGAGTCCATAGGCTCTTTTAATCGTTCAAGTACGTCACGTAGGACTACAGGAACCGCTAATGTATCATCATTCAATGTACAATTATGAGTCGGTTGAGGATATGGGTCTAGATTTTTAGGAATCTGTTTACTTTCTAATATTTGTGCTATATTTTCTTTTAATGCGTCTTTTCGAATTCCAATGAAAATTACTCTTTCTCGTGATTCCGGTACTCCATAATTTCCTGCATGCAGAACTTGTGGCGATAAAACAATATAACCATTACCATCTGCATGTGAAAAATCTGCTTGTATAATATCTTTTACTTGCCCCATATTAACAAGTCCCTTAACGTTTTCGGCAATGAATATTTTAGGCTTCGTAATGTCTATGACTTCTTTCATCCAATAATAGAGTCTACCGCGGGTTTCTTCAGTCGGTAAATCATCTGCTCGTAATTTCCCATCATGTGTACGCATAGAATCGAAACCTTTACGTTTCCCTGCTACACTGAAGTCTTGACAAGGAAAGCCTCCGACAACTACATCCACATCCTTTGGAAATACATTTCCTCCATTCTTATGTTGTTTTACTAAGTCTACTATGCTCTCTGTGCGATATATGGATGGATCGTAGCCATACTGCTTCATAAACCTAGTCCATGTCAAAGCTGCTTCTTTTAATATGTCATTAGCAAATACTATGGAGAAATTTGTAGATTTTAAGTGTATCCAGTCATCGTCGAGTTGCCTTTCAATCCATTCTGGACATCGGATTACGCTCTTAAAAGGAGCAATAAAATTTCCTTCAAATCCTAAATCCATGCCTCCACAACCGGAGAATAACGATAAGACTTTCAATTTTTTGGAATCTTTGAAAGTCTGTGGGTAATTTATCGTTAATTGACTGTCGGATACTATATCAAAGGCTATTTTTTGCTCATTATATTCCATATATTATGCTGGGGCTAAAAGTTTCTTTTTGCAAAGATATTCATTTATAAATAGTCTTCAAAGTACCGGGTGATTTTCTCGTGCAGATGTACACGGTCACGGCCTGCTACGTTGTGCTTGTGGCACGGGTAGATAAACAGGTCGGGATAAGTGCGGGCATCTACACAGGCTTTCATAAACGACAGGGTGTGCTGTGGCACGCAGGTATCGTCATGGTCGTCGTGAATAATCAACAGGTGACCTTCCAGTTGACCGGCAAGATTCTTCAGGTTACATTCTTTGTAGCCTTCCGGATTGCTTTCCGGTGTGTCCATATAGCGTTCGCCGTACATTATTTCATAGTAACCCCAGTCGATTACCGGACCTCCGGCAACGCCTACTTTGAATATCTCCGGGTAACGGAGCATCAGGGCGGTAGTCATGTGACCTCCAAAACTCCATCCGTGTACGCCGATGCGCTCGCTGTCTACGTAGGGGAGGGATTTCAGGAATTCAACGCCTTTTACCTGGTCTTTGCCTTCTTCGATGCCGAGACGGCGGAAGGTGGCATTTTCAAATGTTAGTCCGCGGTTGCTGCTACCGCGATTGTCGATGGTGAACATGATATAGCCTTTGCTTGCCATGTATGTGTCCCATCCGCGTGCGCCGTTCTGCCATCCTCCGGTGACGCATTGCGCGTGAGGGCCTCCGTAGACGTATACGATTACGGGATATTTCTTAGTCGGATCGAAGTTTGCCGGCTTCATCAGGCGGTAATGCAGGTCGGTAGTGCCGTCTGCCGCTTTGATTGTTCCGGTTTCGATGCTTGGCATCTGGTATCCGTCGTAAGGATTTTCGGCTGTCAGCAAGTTGGCTGTTTCTTTGAAGTTTTTGGTGTCTACCAGGTTGATGACGCGGGGTTGGTCTTTGGTGGAATAACGGTCGATAAGGTATGTGCCAGAGGCACTAAGTGTTCCGCTATGTTCGCTTTCCTTACAGTTTTCGAACGGCTGGCTTATCTTGCCATTGTTTACGTTTACTGCAAAATGTCCGCTTCTCAAGCCTTCTACGGCAGTGAAGATGACCTCTTTACGCTTTGTGTTGAATCCCAGGATTTCGCTGACCAGCCAGTTGCCTTTGGTTAGCTGTTTTACTTTACCGGCCTGGAAATAACTACCGCCGTTGGCACTATTATAGGTTTCACCTTTCATGTTTGCTGCATTTGTCTCAAAGAGATAAAGGTGATTGTAGCCGTCACGCTGACTTTGATAGATGAACTTGGTAGGGTCCCACGGCAAAAATACGATGGGGTTTTGCGGTTCAACGTATTTAGGGTGCATTTCTTCATAGAGAACTCCCATGGGTTCTCCTGTCTCTGCGTTGTACTGGCAGAGTTTGGCATGATTCTGGTCGCGGTTTACTTCAATCAGGTAGAGGCTCTTTTCATCCGGTGCCCAGCTGATGTTAGTGAAATAACGGTCTGTCGGATCGCCTGCATTCAGATAAATGCTTTTACCGGTAGCAGGGTTGTAAATGCCTACTTTTACCTGATGGCTCGTCATTCCGGCCATCGGATAGCGTACGTTATTTACTTCGCCTACACGTGCAGTGATGTCTACAAGCGGGTATTGTGTCACCATGCTTTCATCCATACGGTAGAAAGCGAGCAGGTTACCTTTCGGACTCCAGAAAGTTCCTTTGTTGATACCGAATTCATTGCGGTGCACTGTTTGTCCGCAAACGATGCCTTCGGGTTCATTGGTTACTGCTTTCTCATTCACATATAGATTGTTATCTATCGTGTAAGCCACATTTCCACTGGCTGCGCAATAGTCTTCATTATTTGCCCCGTCCTTTGGTTTGAAAGTGCTGATAACCTGATTGTTCTTGAAATCATATACAATGAACTTTCCTGCTATCGTGAATAGCATTTGTGCCTTGTCTGTCCATGGAAAACGGACGGAATACAGGTGTGATAATTTTCCTGCCTTGTTTTCTTCAAGCACTTTGTTGATTTGCTCGCGAGTGATAACCATTGTTTCTTTCCCGGTTTTGGGTTGAATTGAATAAAGGGTATCTACTCCTGGCTTGATACATTCGTCGCCCCACCATTGCAGCCCGTACAGGTTTTCTGCATAGCGGTAACTCTCGCCGCCCGGAATCAGTTCTTCCAGCGTCGGTTTTTTGGTTTCTTGTGCCATAACATTGAATCCGATTGGTAGTGCCAACAATAACAGAATGGCTCTTTTTCCAATTTTACTCATTGCTCTTTTCTTTATTATTTGTTTTTAAATCCTTCTATTTTTACTCTGTCCAAAGGAGTCTGTCTTGATTGGATAATTGCACTTATTTTAGCAAAGGCATTAAATAGGTCGTCAAATTGTTTTTCGTAACTTTCCCTATCAGAAGTAATATCTTCTTCGAGATATTCGATGCGTTGTTTTAATTCTTCCAACTCCTTTTTAGGTATATTGGATAGAAGATATTGGCGCATACGTACAAAAGCACGGATAATATTGATATTTACTTCCACAGCGGTCTTGGACTTGAGGACGCTGGATAACATAACTATACCATATTCAGTAAATGCAAACGGAAGATATTTGATGTTATATCCTTGTCCTGTTTTCAAGGTCGCAATTTGCGACCTTGAAATTGCAACTTCTTCTTTTGTTAGCTCGAACATGAATTCAGCAGGAAAGCGTTCAATATTACGACGTACTTGTTCCTTGAGGCGTTTAGTTTCAACTCCATACATTTCTGCCAAATCAAAGTCAAGCATAACTTTTTGCCCTCTGATTTCGTATATTTTGTTTTCTATAATAGCTATATCATCCATTTTTTTGTTTAGACAGGTTCCAATTTGTGACTGAACATTAGAACTATGATGTAAACTTGAAGTTCCAATTTGGAACTTCAAGTTTTTAATTAATTATTAACTAGTGAATTACAGGGTGAATAAGTTGTTGGGATTATAACCGTTTATTCCTCTTCCTTCTTCGGAATCCTCGGCTCCCGGTTTCCCCTAAATTCTCTTGGCCCTCTTGAATCTCTTCCTCCGCGGAATTCTCCCCGTGGTTTTCTATCTCTTTCATCGCCACCTTTGAAGTCGCCACCTTCTCTGCGTGGCTTGTATTCTCCCTCTCTGCGAGGTCTGGATTCGCCGTCCCGACGCGGCTTGAACTCACCTTCGCGGCGTGGCTTAAATTCTTTTCTTTCTCTGAATCTTGGAGCTTGTTCTCCTTCACCCTCTTTCTTCTCTTCGCCCTCTTCCTGGCTCTTGAACTCTTTATATTTTCCGTCAAAAATCTCATATTTGCGGAATTCACACTCCAACGGTCCATTGAACAAAGGAACCTTCTGGCTTGCCTTCAAGCCAATCTGGTCGAAACACTCTTCCCGATAAGAAAGCACCCATGCTTCGTTTCCTACAAATGCATGTTTCAGACGTTCGCCGATCATCTGGTAAAGACCGAGCAAATCATTCGTAGAGATACGTTCCCCATAAGGAGGATTGGTGATGATGACTGATTTTTCTTTCGGCTGTTCGAACTGCTGGAACGGTTGCAATTTTAGCACGATATCTTTCGATACACCGGCAGCTTTTATATTGTGAGTTGCAATCTCATTCGCTTTCGGATTGTTGTCATACCCATAAATCTTATGAGTAAACTCACGCTCCTGACTGTCGTCATTGTAAATCTCATCAAACATATCCGCATCGAAATCCACCCATTTCTCGAAAGCAAACCCTTTACGGAATACTCCCGGAGCGATATTCTTAGCAATCAGTGCGGCTTCTACAGGGATAGTACCCGAACCACACATCGGATCGATCAGATCACATTCTCCACGCCATCCGGTCATTAAAATCATGCCGGCAGCCAATACCTCATTCAACGGAGCTTCTACCGCTTCCTGGCGATAACCGCGACGGTGAAGTGATTCTCCGGACGAGTCCAACGACAAGGTACAGGTAGTCTGTGCAATATGAATGTTCAGAAGTACATCCGGGTTGTTGATGCGTACCGACGGACGTTTACCCGTTTTATCGCGGAAGTAGTCCACAATCGCATCTTTCACCTTGTACGAAACGAATTTCGAATGGCGGAACTCCTCACTGAATACTACTGCATCGATAGCAAATGTCTTGTTCACATCGAGATATTCTTCCCATGGAATAGCCTGTATTTGATTGTAAACCTCGTCAGCATCTTTGGCCGTAAAGTTCTTGATGGGTTTCAGGATACGGATGGCGGTACGTAGACAGAAATTAGCCTTGTACATCATACGTTTATCTCCTGTAAATGAAACCATACGACGTCCTATTTGAATGTCGTTGGCTCCTAATGCTGTCAGTTCTTCTGCAAGTATCTCTTCCAGTCCCTGGAAAGTCTTGGCTATCATCTCGAATTGTTCGCTCATATAGATTCTTTTGATTTTATTTTTTTGCTTTAGTTTGTACGATTCTTGCTCCTGCGGGCACGTTTTCCGTTACCCAGATATTACCGCCTACGGTTGCATCACGCCCGATGGTGATTCTTCCCAGAATAGTGGCGTTGGAATAAACAATTACATTGTCTTCCAGGATCGGATGGCGGGGGATTCCCTTGATAGGTTTTCCGTCGGCATCCAGCGGGAAACTCTTGGCTCCCAGTGTGACACCCTGATATAGTTTGACGTTGTTTCCGATGATACTCGTGGCGCCGATTACGACACCCGTACCATGGTCGATGGTGAAGTGAGTGCCAATCTTTGCGGCCGGATGGATATCAATTCCCGTTTCGCTATGCGCCATCTCCGTGATGATACGGGGAATCAGAGGAACACCCAGTTCCAGCAATTCATGCGCGATACGGTAATTGCTGATCGCTTTAATGGCCGGATAACAGAATATGACCTCTCCATAGCTTTCGGCAGCCGGGTCACCGTTGTAGGCGGCTTCCACATCCGTTGCCAGTATCCTCCTCATGGCGGGTAACTTACTGATGAATTTAGCAGCAAGACGTGCAGCTTCTTCTCGTTTGGAGTCGGAGCAGACGTTGCATTTCCCCTCTATGGAAGTGCTAAAACATAATCCGGCCAAGATTTGCTCACAAAGTAAATCAAACAATTTTTCAATGTTGACACCGATGTGATAATTGATAGTCCGGCTGTTAATAGTAGAATTTCCGTAATATCCGGGGAAAAGAATGGAGCGTGAAAGCTCAATAATTTCATACAAGACTTTTGCAGAGGGCAGTGGCTCGCCATCTTTGTGCTGATGAAACAGTCCTTTATAAGATTCGCTTTCCGATAGCTCATCGACTGCCTGTGTCAAAATGTGGGTGAAGTTCAGTGGACTCATTAGGTCAGTTGCTCATATTTATATGGGGACAAAGGTATTAAAAAAATAATAAAATTGGTTGGGATTCAGGATAAATAATGTATTTTTGTCACATTCAAAACATGACATGAATAAGGGGACTGATGAATCAGAAGACTGCTATGAAACTATTTGGACTGTTGGGGTTGTTGATGTTGTTGAGTTGCGGATATGCTGATAGACACCGCAATAGCTCTTCATGCGAACAGGCGTTGGTTGATTCTCTGGAAGTTCGTGTACAGGATTCTTTGTTTTCCAATGTGCATTATTCCCGCTCACAACTGCTTGAGGCACTGACGCAGACGCAAGATTCCCTGGTTTATTATCGTCTGCTCGCCCTTTACGGGAAAACATTTTTTGTCTCTTCCGATTTTGATTCTATACTCTATTACAACCGCCGGGTAAAAGAATTTTCCCGCAATGCTTCCCAATCTTCTGAATCTCTCCAGTCTCCACGATGGAATGATGTATTGTCCGATGTCTATAATATCGAAGGCAACGTATGGATGCAACTGAACCGCCCTGATTCTGCAATTATCGACTATAAGAAAGCCTATGGATATCGCCTGGAAGGAAAAAAACTACACCTGCTTCCGGATATTTGTATCAATATAGCTGATGCCTACCTGCATCGCAGTGACTTGGCGCACACTGCTTCGTATTACCGGCGCGCCCTGTTTCTCTGTGATTCTTTGAACTTGTCCGAGCACACGAAATTTCCTGTCTACTACGGATTGGGGCAGACTTATATGGAACTGCGCGATTTCGATTTATCCAATCATTACTATGAATTGGCCGGGCAGTTCTTCGATGAAATGAACGTGAGCGAGCAATGGACCTATCTCAACAATCGCGGCAACCATTATTATTACCGGAAAAACTATCAGGAAGCTTTGAAATATATGCGTAGGGCCAATGCACTCGTATCTTCTTATCCGCAGATGGTGTTTGAACAGAACTTTATCAAAGTAAACCTGGGAGAATTGTACTTGCTGACTGACAAACTGGACTCCGCACAGATCTGCCTGGACGAAAGTTATCGTTTCTTCTCCGATATACAGCATAACTCGGCTGTTCATTACATTGAAACCCAGATGATTGAACTGGCATTGAAGAAAGGTAATATAGCCCAAGCGAAGACTATGATCGCCCGGACTGCTCCTGTGGGGCATCTTGACGCCAATATGTTGACTATACGCAATCAGTATCTGCAACATTATTTTGAGCATACCGGTGATTATCGCCGTGCCTATGAATACCTGAAACGTGATTGCCATCTGGACGATTCCATCCGGAGCGAACGGATACAGATGCGTGTTGCCGAATTGGATATGCGTTACCGGCAGGATACGATAGTGCTTCGTAAGGAAATGAAGATTCAGCGACAGGCGGCAGAGATGAGAGTGCTCAAGTTGAGCGTATCTATCTGGGTACTTGTCTGCGTGTTGCTTGTGGCAGGGGTAGTGATAGTTGTCTGGTATATGCGTAAAAAGAGGGAGTTTCTTCGCCAGCGTTTCTTCCAGCAAATCAACCGTGTCCGCATGGAGAATTTGAGAAGCCGGATTTCTCCTCATTTTACTTTTAATGTACTGGGACGTGAGATCAATCAGTTTAACGGCTCGGAAGAGGTGAAACATAATCTGATGGAACTGGTGAAATATCTCCGTCGTAGCCTCGAACTTACCGAGAAATTGAGCGTATCTTTGCAAGACGAACTGGATTTCGTCCGTACATACATCGAACTGGAACGTGGACGTGTCGGAGAAGATTTTGTCGCAACAATCACGGTGGAGGACGGTTTAGATGCAACCCGCATCATGATTCCATCTATGATTGTGCAAATTCCGGTGGAGAATGCTATTAAACATGGACTGGCGGGAAAGGACGGAAAAAAGGAGCTAATGGTATATGTTTCCCGTGAAACAAATGGGATTCGCATAACGGTTACCGACAACGGACGCGGGTATCTCCCGCAGGTAGTTTCCGCCACACGGGGTACTGGTACAGGATTGAAAGTGTTGTATCAGACCATTCAATTACTGAATACAAAGAACAAGAGTGATAAAATACGTTTTAATATAACCAACAGAAGCGATGGACAAACCGGTACGGAAGTGTCGGTATATATCCCGTTTCGTTTTTCTTATGATTTATGATGGAGACAGAAGAAAAGTATAAGGTAGTCATCGTTGACGATGAACGTACAGCGATTGATGCTTTGCGCCGAGAGTTGGAGCCCTATCGTGAATTTGAAGTAAAAGGAATCGCAGGGAATGGTGCAAAAGGTAAAAAGATGATTATGGAGTTGCATCCGGACTTATTGTTTCTTGATGTGGAACTTCCGGATACGTTGGGACTCAATCTATTAAGTGAAATCAGGGAGGATATTTTGTGGGATATGAAGGTTGTGTTTTACACCTCTTATGACAAATACTTGCTTCAGGCGTTGCGTGAGTCGGCTTTCGACTTCCTGCTGAAGCCTTTTGAAGCAGAAGACCTGAAAGTAATTATGGACCGTTACCGGAAGGCTATGAGCTCTACTTCGCTTCCTCTTTTGCCTTCTTTTGCTTCTTCTATTAGTGCATTGATGCCCCAGCAAGGCATGTTTATGATTAGTACAGTGACAGGCTTCAAACTCTTGCGACTGGAAGAAATCGGCTTTTTTGAATATCTGAAAGACAAACGTCAATGGCAGGTGGTCTTGTTTAATCAAACTTGTCTGAATTTGAAGCGAAATACAAAAGCAGAAGATATTATCAGTTATTCACAAGCTTTTGTACAGATTAGCCAATCTGCTATTGTAAATGTTAATTATCTGGCAATGATTGATGGTAAATGCTGTCAACTTTATCCGCCTTTTCACGATAAGAACGATTTGATTATTTCCCGAAGTTATCTAAAAGAACTGCAAGAGCGTTTCTTTGTTTTGTAATGTAGACCTCATATTATGAAATACGCCACTTCTTCAGCAGAAGCGGCGTATCCTTTTGTTAGAATATTAGAATGAGAGAGAGTTTATGTTACATATTTGTATTATCCATCGTAACGGTCATTTCGGGTACCAGTACGTAGGCTTGTTTTTTAGCGTTCCATTTATAATAATTCGTAGTAACGGTCTTGCCTTCATAAGTATAATTGATGCGTAGGTCTTTTTCCCATGCGTCTTTGCTATTGTTCCATTTCAAGGCCTCGCTTTCAATCATACGTTTGTTGTCATCGTACTTGTAGTTGTACTTCATGTAGTTGGCAAGTGTATTTCCGTCCATTTTGTAAACGGTTTGTCCCACTGTCATGCCATTCTCTTCGATTGGATTATAAATCAATTGATTATCGTAGCTACGTGCAGAAGTAGCAAGCGATACAACAAGAAGAGCTGCAGATAAAACGAACATTTTTAAAGATACTTTTGCTTTCATGGCTATTTAAGTTTTTGGGTTATACTTTCATTTGTCTACCAAATACATTGGTTTTATGCTGCAAATCTACATATTAATTTGGTATTTATGCATTTTAGAAGATAAAAGATTGTCAAAATGTCAAGAGTGGAGGTGGGTGATAACTAGCTTTTTGCCAATATTGGTGACAAAAAAATATCCGGCAGTCAATCTGCCGGATATAGAATGAATCACTTCGTCGAAAAAGGAATCTTTTTTCTAGCTTTCTGGATACAGAGTTAAATAATGTTATTACCCAGACTTGCCTCCATTTTGTAAGCGGAGGTCCCTGATAAGGTGGAGTCTCCTTGTGTAATTAGTGTCTAAAAGATAGCAATTCCTTATTGAGGTGGCCTTTATTCACTTGATGGTTTAATGTGCCTCAAGCCAGTTTTTGCCCCATCCGCAATCTGCTTTCAAGGGGACGTGCATGCGGTATGCTTTCTCCATTTCTTCGATGACGATTTCTTCTACACGCTCTTTTTCATTGACAGGAACGCTGAAATTTAATTCGTCATGTACTTGCAGGATCATTTTGGCTTGTATTCCTTCGGTCTGGAACCGTTGATAGATACGTGCCATTGCTACTTTTATAATATCTGCCGCACTTCCCTGGATAGGGGCGTTGATGGCATTTCGTTCCGCATATCCGCGTACAACGGCATTCCGCGAATTGATGTCCGGTAAGAAGCGCTTCCGATGGAAGATTGTTTCCACATAGCCTTTTTCCTGGGCCACCTGAATGCTTTTATCCATATATGCTTTCACTCCCGGATAAGTTTCAAAGTAACCGTCGATTAACTCTTTGGCTTCTTTACGATCTACATTCATTCGTTCGGCAAGACCAAATACGGATATGCCATAGATGATACCGAAATTGGCAGTCTTGGCTTTACGGCGCATGTCGGAACCTACGTCTTTCAGGTCGATCTTATAAACTTTGGCAGCAGTGGCCGCATGAATATCGTGATTGCTAAGGAAAGCATCAATCATATTCTTATCCTCGCTAAGGTGTGCCATGATGCGCAATTCAATTTGCGAATAGTCGGCAGAGAAGAAGAGGCAGCCTTCATCGGGGATGAAAGCCTTGCGGATTTCTTTTCCATTCTCGTCGCGGATAGGGATATTTTGTAAGTTCGGATTGCTTGAACTAAGGCGTCCCGTAGCGGTTACAGTCTGGTTGAAAGAGGTGTGCACCCTTCCTGTACGTGGATTGATAAGCTGAGGGAGTGCGTCGATATACGTGCCCAATAGCTTTTTCAGTCCGCGATGTTCCAGAATCTTTTCTACTACCGGATGTTTGTGCCGGAGGCTTTCGAGCACTTCTTCTGAGGTGACGTACTGGCCGGTCTTAGTCTTTTTTGCCTTCTCTACGATTTTCAGTTTGTCAAACAGTACCTCACCGACTTGTTTGGGCGAAGCGATATTGAAAGTCTCACCGGCCAATTCGTAAATCTCTTTTTCGATTTGCTCCATCTGGGCGGTGAAATGGGCGGACGACTGCTTCAATGCTTCCGTATCCAGCAATACCCCGTTCCGTTCTATATTAACCAATACGGGAACTAGCGGCATTTCTATATCATAGAACAAACGTTCTGCGTCATTTTCTTTCAGTTCTTTCTCCAATACATTTTTCAGTTTCAGAGTTACGTCTGCATCTTCGCAGGCATATAGATATACATCTTTCGGGTCGAGATCGCGCATGTTCTTCTGATTCTTTCCTTTGGGACCTATCAGTTCGTCAATGTGGATAGTCTGATAGTGCAGGTAAATTTCCGCAAGATAATCCATGCCATGACGAAGTTCCGGTTGAAGAACATAATGAGCGATCATCGTATCGAAAAGTGGACCTTTTACTGTTGCGCCATAATTTTGAAGAACAATCATGTCGTACTTGATATTTTGTCCGACTTTTAACGAATTCTCATTTTCGAAGACCGGACGGAACTCATTTACGATTTTTAACGCTTCGTCTTGGTCCGATGGTACGGGAACATAAAAAGCTTCATTCTCTGCAATCGAAAAGCTCATTCCGACTAATTCGGCATCCATTGGTTCGGTTCCGGTGGTTTCCGTATCTAACGAGAGAATTTTCGATGTAAGTAACTTTTGAATAATTTCCTGCCTTTTCTCCTCTGTATCAATAAGTTGATAACTATAAGTGAGCGATTCTAACGTCTCTAGGTTCGATTTTTTTGCTTCACCCGGTTCATCGGGCGTGAAATTCGCAAATAAATCGCCTTGCATTCCGCCTCCTTCTTCGGGAAAAAGTGGAAGAGGAGAGGGGGCACTTTTTCCAGTAGCAACTTTGCTTCCGGTGGCAGAGGTTATTCCGTTTCCGGAAATATCTTTTTTGAGCACCCGGTCGATGAGTGTTCTAAATTCCAATTCCTCGAAAATGCTGCGGAGTGAATTCTCGTCTGCTTCTTCGCGGACAAGAGCATCCATCTCAAGTTGGATAGGGACATCGATTTTAATGGTGGCGAGAAATTTCGAGAACGTAATCATTTCCCGATTGGTTTCCACTTTTGTTTTCAATGCTCCTTTCAGTTGGTCGGTATGTTCCAATAGGTTCTCGATGCTTCCGAATTCGGAGACCAGTTTTTGAGCAGTCTTTTCTCCTACTCCCGGACATCCGGGAATGTTATCTGAAGAGTCGCCCATCAGTCCGAGCATATCGATCACCTGTGTCGGAGACTGAATGTCAAACTTGGCTTTCACTTCCTCCACTCCCATCACTTCGAAACCTCCTGTGTGTTTGGGGCGATACATAAATACTTTGTCACTTACCAGCTGCCCGTAATCTTTGTCGGGAGTCATCATATAGGTAGTGATACCCTGGCGACCGGCTTCGGTAGCGAGCGTACCTATCACATCATCGGCTTCGTAGCCTGCCACTTCCAGAATGGGGATGCGGTAGGCGCGTATAATATCCTTTATAATAGGTACGGAAAGACGAATTGCTTCCGGAGTTTCTTCGCGTTGTGCTTTATATTGTTCAAAAGCCTCGTGGCGGAAGGTGGGACCTGCGGGGTCGAAGGCTACTCCTATATGAGTGGGATTCTCTTTTTTCAGTACTTCTTCGAGGGTGTTCACAAAACCCAGTATGGCTGAAGTGTTGAATCCTTTGGAATTGATTCTTGGGTTCTTAATAAAGGCGTAATACGCCCGATATATCAATGCATAAGCGTCTAAAAGAAATAATTTATTACCTGAATCCATAGATTTAATTAATTTTTCATGGTAAAAGTACAAAAAAATACGGTATTAAGCGTTTTATTATTACTTTTGTGCTCAAATTGTGTAATAAATGGACAGTATCTCACTTATCAGAACTCCGATTGAAGCGGAACTGGGCGACTTCAAAGAACTTTTTGATAGTTCTCTCTCCAGTTCAAATGCATTGCTCGATAGCGTCGTATCTCACATACGGCAGAGGAATGGTAAGATGATGCGGCCTATTCTTGTTTTACTCGTGGCACGTCTTTATGGAGCTATATGTCCTTCCACTCTTCATGCGGCTGTTTCACTGGAACTCCTTCATACGGCCAGCCTGGTACATGATGACGTAGTGGATGAAAGTTCCGAACGTCGTGGACAGCTCTCGGTAAATGCTATCTTTAATAATAAAGTAGCGGTGCTGACGGGTGACTATTTATTGGCAACCAGCCTCGTACACGCCGAACTGACAAACAGTCATCGTATTATTCAGCTGGTGTCCACTCTTGGACAGGATCTTGCTGACGGTGAGTTGCTTCAGCTTTCAAATGTAAGTAATCACAGTTTTTCCGAGGAAGTCTATTTTGATGTAATCCGCAAGAAAACTGCTGCTCTTTTTGCTGCCTGCACAAAGGCTGCCGCTTTCTCGGTAGGTGTGGGTGAGGGGGAAGCTGAACTTGCCCGTTTGCTGGGCGAATATATTGGTATCTGTTTCCAGATAAAAGATGATATTTTCGATTACTTTGATAATAAGGAGATTGGTAAACCTACGGGTAATGATATGCTTGAAGGTAAACTGACATTACCCGCTTTGTATGTGCTGAATACGACGAAAAACGAGGAAGCGCAAGAAATTGCAATCAAAGTAAAGGAGGGTACGGCTACTCTCGATGAAATAGCTCATTTGATTTCGTTTATTAAAGAAAACGGAGGTATTGAATATGCGGTTCAGACTATGAATGTCTATAAGCAAAAAGCCTTCAATCTATTGGCTTCTTTGCCGGATTCCGATATCTGTGCAGCTCTCCGGGCTTATCTGGATTACGTAGTAGACCGCGAAAAATAGTTACTTCCGGTATTTTGCCAGAAGTGAATAGCACAATAATAACCGGTCCCAATCTTCTATCTTTTCCGATTTCATCGCTTTTCCTAAAAGGAAACTCTTGTCTATTTCTTCCGCTGTATGAAGATCTAAAGAGCATAATTTGGCGGCTTGCTCTATGTAGTCCCAGGCTTTCTCTTTGGTGATGTGACCACATGCTTGGGAGGCGCGCGCCAGGCTCACAAGCAGTCCCATATCCCATCCGATAATGCCTTTTTCCAAGTCATTTATCCATATAATAGGGTCCCTTCTTTCCTCTGTATATTTCACAAATTTGTATAGATTCTTTCCTTGACGGATAAAGCGTTCCACTCCGAAAAAACGCTTTTGAATGATGTTTTCGAACTCGTTGATGTTCTCTGTAGAGAGTAAATAGGGGAGCATAATCTGGTAGGAGACTCTGTCGCCTTCGTTGATAAGGAACTGGAATAGTCCGGTGGCGGACTCATTATCGGTGCAGTGAAACTCCTCTGTTAGCAGTTTGGATAGCTTTTGCGGATGGATTCCGGTCTCTATGGAGTTGAGATAGAAGCCTTGCAGTCCGGCTTCCATATAACCGATGCGTAGCCCCTTCTTTTGCTCGTGCAGAGATCCTTGGTGAAGAGCTGGCAGAGGAGTTTGACGAGGCTTTTGTGCAGCCGCTGGATCATAATGATAACACGGGGGAGAAAAATGAGCTTGCAAACCTGATTGGCAATTTCAATCCGACCTGGGATGCACAGGGTGGAAATGATGAGGCATTTTTTCAGGCAGTAAGCGTTGCAGGCATGATCCTTGAAAACAAATTTGAGCGTTATCGCGGAAATGAGCGGGCAGACAGGCGCGTGGAGGAGATTTTAGAAGAACACCGGCAGGCGGTTACATCTGGTAAAAGGGACAGCGAAGATGCAAAGATTCTGATTTTACCGGAGTTTGTGCCGTGTCAGAAGCGGTTGTCGGAGACGGAGATTGCATTTGTCATATTCCCATCCAATCGTGGTGGATACTGTATACAACCACAGAAGAAGGAATATTCCATGAATTACAAATGCAGTTTTCCGGCAGAGTGGCTTGGTCTTGAAAATGAAGAATTGGAACAGGTTACCGGATTACAGAGTGCAGGATTTTGTCATAAGGGAGGATTTCTTATGACGGTGGGAATGTTAGAGGACGCGGTGAAAGCCTGCCGTATCAGCATGGAGTTATATCATGAAAATCCGACAATCGTAAATCTCGGCGGGGATTCCTGTATAGATCCGCTGTTAAAGCAGCTTCCGGGAATGCAGGAGGCAACGGTGATACATATGGATTTTATGCAGCTCCCAGAGCTTACAGTGGATGGAATTTACGGTGAAGCAGCGATGGACAAGCAGCAGTGGAAAAACGAAGTCAAAGAGAATCTGAAACGGATTTTAAAACAGAAGCCGGAGGCAGTATATGTGGAAGGAAATGTGTTTGAGACATATCCAATCGTACATCAGCTGCGGAAAAAACATATTCCAGTATTGACAATGATGGAAAAAGATGGACAGAAATTAATCATTCAAATTCCTTCCGGGTCTTAAGTTACAGGAAGATAAAAAGTAGAGAGGAGCAATTTTTTTGAAAAGTAATAAATACGAAATTGATATGTGCAACGGTTCCATAATGGATAAACTGGTTTCGTTTGCACTGCCATTGATGCTGTCTGGCATTTTACAGTTAATGTTCAATGCAGTGGACATTATTGTTGTGGGAAGATTCAGTGGAAGTGAAGCGCTTGCAGCAGTCGGTTCCACAACGGCACTGATCAATGTTTTTACCAATCTTTTTATTGGAATCTCACTTGGGGCAAACGTGCTTGCAGCAAGATTTTTTGCTGCCGGACGCAAGGAGGAAATGTCAGAGACCGTACATACCTCCATCACGCTTGCGCTAATCAGCGGAATTCTCATGGCGTTTGTTGGGCTTGTTTTTTCCAAAGGGGCATTGGAATTAATGGGAACACCAGATCGGAAGAGCGTCGTGTAGGGAAAGAGTGTA
>OGEQ01001517.1_pt1 | contig 18525 bp, 8 predicted proteins | sample 1570731 | NCBI WGS metagenome assembly OGEQ01 (sample SAMEA2582132, study PRJEB24529) | metagenome | biome: Human gut stool | place: China | collected 2011
CAATGGGGCGCTTGGTTCTCTTTGTTCGGTTTTGCCATTACGGCGATTATCAACATCGTGGGGGTTCCCCGTTTCGGATATATGGCTTGTGCTTGGGGGGCGTTCGTTTGTTATGCGAGTATGATGTTGGCCTCTTTTTTTATCGGGCAGCGTGTTTACCCGATACGCTATGATTTGAAGTCGGCTTTCCGCTATACACTGTTGACGGTTGTGCTGTATGCGGTGGCGATGGTTGTCCCTATCGAATCCCTCTTTTTGCGTTTGGCATTCAGGACTCTGCTTTTGGGTGTGTTCTTGGTCTATTTGTTCCGTCATGATTTGCCGATGAACGAGGTTCCCGGGTTAAGACGTTTCGTGTCCAAGTTTTGAAAGAGCGGTTTTGAGTTTCCGGTATTTTAATAAAAGTAATTATGTCATTTCCCAAATTCGTTGATTCCGTCAAAAGGTTTTTGACTCATTATCTTGATATGAGTCAAGACAGGGAAGAAGAGGCGGCTTCGGTAGAAGCGATTCGCGCAGGAGTGGAGTTTAAGGGTTCTACGATTCTTATTTTGGTATTCGCGATATTTATCGCTTCGTTGGGATTGAATACCAATTCGGCCGCTGTGATTATCGGCGCTATGTTGATTTCACCTCTGATGGGTCCCATCATGGGTATCGGATTGGGCTTAGGTATCAATGACTATGAGTTGATAAAACGTTCTTTTCGGAATTTGGCGGTCGCAACATTGTTCAGTGTGATAACGTCGACTATTTACTTTTGGGTTTCTCCACTGAATGAGGCTCGAAGCGAATTACTCGCTCGTACTTCGCCGACTATCTACGATGTGTTGATCGCTTTTTTCGGAGGATTGGCGGGTATCGTGGCGATGTCGTCCAAACAAAAAGGAAATGTTTTACCCGGTGTCGCCATTGCCACGGCGTTGATGCCGCCGTTGTGTACGGCGGGATTCGGGTTGGCTACCGGTAATTTCTATTATTTTTTCGGAGCGTTTTATTTGTTTTTCATCAATTCGGTTTTTATTGCGTTCGCAACGACTTTGGGCGTGAAGTTAATGAAATATTCGAAGAAGGAGTTTGTGGACGATGAACGACGCAAGAAGGTGGAACGAATGGTGTATACCATTTTGATACTGACTATGGCTCCGAGTATTTACCTTACTTACAATATGGTGAAAGAGAACTTTTTCGAGGTCGCAGCATCCCGCTTTGTTTCCCAGAATTTCAATTATGCCGATACTCAGGTTTTAAGTAAAAGTGCCGTGACGGAGCACGGAAAGCGCATCATACGCGTCTCTTTGGTGGGAGCCGAAATCCCGAAAGATTCCATAGCTGTGGCACAGGCGAGATTGCCCCAGTATGGATTGGGCGGTGCTATATTGGAGGTTCGTCAAGGGTATGGGCAAAATCAAGCGGATATAAGTACTTTGAGCAGTGTGATGTTTAAAGATATTTATTTGCATAATCAAGAGCAGATAGCTCGCCAGCAGAAAACGATAGATTCTTTGGAAAATTTGACATCGCATTACCAACAATATGATTCTGTGGGGGTGGAAGTCGCTCCTGAAATAAAGGTTCTTTTCCCTAATGTGACCGATATTGCCATTTCGAAAACGATTTTCAGCCGTATCGATACGGAGGCGAGAGACACGACAACTCTTGCTGTGGTGCGTCATTCCAAAGTCTTTTCTTTGTCGGAGCAAAAAAGATTCAAGGAGTGGTTACAGGCTCGTTTAGGGACAAAGAAAGTACAACTTGTCATTGAAAAATAAGGGGGACAAAATAAATTTCCTTGCGGAAACACCCCGTAATGTTACGGGACACGGCAGGGAGAGAGGGGGCTTAACCTTGTCACTACTGTTGCCGGTTTTTTCAACCCCTCCGTCACTTCGTGCCACCTCCCCTATATTTTGCATTACAAAACACAGGGGAGGAGGACTGAAATGTCACGCAATGCCATAGAGTACGAAAGGGAAGGAGGTGCTCCTTTGTTTTTAACAGCTTTATTTTTAGCAGAACTTGTCTAAACGGTCGAGTGCTTCTTGTGCAAAACTATATCCTAAGTCGAGCGCTTTTCGATACAGTTCTTTGGCTTGTTTATAATCTTTTTCCACACCTAATCCGTTTTCGTAAACTTCTCCCATTAACATATATGCTCGTCCGTATCCTTGCTCTAAACAGGGTTTTATGATTTCGTATGCTTTTTGCGGGTCTTGTACTGTTCCTAATCCGTGGAATATCATTCTGGCTAAGTCGATTCGAGCCGGTTCGTTCCCTCTTTCGATGGCTTGTATAAAGAGTTTTTCGGCTCTTTTGTAGTCTTTGGGCAGACCGTTTCCATCGAGATAATTGCAAGCCAAGTACCACATGGATTGGTCGTCTCCTAATTCATGCCCTCTGATGTATAACTTGTTGGCTAATTCTATATTTGGTGCAGTGCCTTCGCCTCTTTCATAGAGTAGTCCTAACAGACTGCATGCATCCGGATAGTTCGCATCATAAGCCATTTGTAAATAGTCCAATGCCAATTTGGGGTTACGGGGAATACCCTCGCCGTAATAATACAGACGTCCTAAGTGATACATGGCCCATGCGTTGCCTTTATCGGCTGCTTTCTTCAAATAGAATGCTCCCATAGCATTGTTTTGTGTTACGCCTTGTCCCAAAAGGTATAAAAGAGCCATACCTTTTATTGCATTGATTTCGTTAACGTCGACTCCTTTTTGATAGTATCGTTTCGCTTCGGCATAATCGATAAGTTCTTCCGGTCCGGTTCGATAGATATCTCCGATGAAACTCAGTGCGTAGGTATAGCCCATTTGGACCGCTTTTTTCAAATATTGTAATGCTTGTTCGGGATCTTGTATTTCTTCGGGTCCGTTCCAATAAAAGAATCCGACATTAAAGAAACCATAAACACTATCGAGTGCCGCGGCTTTTTTATATAGTTCCAGAGCTTTGGCTTGGTTGATTGCCATTCCTCTGCCGTAGAAATACATGTCTCCTAGTTCGTTGAACGATTCGGCATGGTTTCTTTGCGTTAAATAGGAAAAATAGGCGTAAGCCGTTTTGAATTGGGCTTTTTCCAATGCATTTTTAGCATCTTTGTATAACTCTTCGTCTGACTTGTCTTGGGGTATTTCAATATCTGTTATGGTCTCGTCCACCAAATTTTTTTGGAGTTGTTCCATCCACTCCCGGGCTTCTTCATAACCTTGTTCGATAGCTTTACGGTAATAGTTCATCGCCTTTTGAGTGTCTTTTTCGAGTTGTCCGATACCATCGGTATGAAGCCTTCCCAACCAATATGAGGCCTTCCCATATCCCTGTTCCGAGGCTGCTGTAAAGCAAGATATGGCTTTCGTCAGGTTTGCCGGTATTACTTCCCCGAAAAGATATAATTCTCCCATCTTGTTGATGGCGGCGAGAATACCGTTGTCGGCGGCTAATTGGAAGTATTTGACGGATAATTCGAGATTTTGAGCCATTCCACTTTCGTTATCTTCGAATAATAATCCCAGCCGATACGTGGCTTGATGGTTCCCGCGTTTGGAGGCTTCGGTGAGCAATTCGATTTCCCGAGGTATGTCGACCTGTAATCCTCCTTTACCGTTGTGGAGGTAGTAGCTGATTCGGAACATTGCATTCGTGTTGCCCAATTCGATAGCTTTTTGGAAATAGTGCACGGCTTTTCGTTCGTTGCTCTCGGTTTCTTCGTCATTCATGTAGGTTCCTCCCAAGAAGTTGTATGCCATGCCGGTTTCGTCTTGTTCGGCAGCTCGTTCATAATATCTACGGGCGAGGTCGATATTGAGCGGAACTCCCAATCCCGATTCGTAAATCAATCCGATATGAAGCAATGTATCGGTGTCTTTGGGATTGTATTCGATGTATTGCAGGTAGTAGTCCAACGCTTTGCGATTGTCCTCTTCGGTTTCCAACGAATAGTAATATCGAGCCAAGTCCCGGGTTGCCGCTTTGTAATTCTGCTCAACCGCCAAGCGGAACATGGAAAGTCCTTTTTCAATGTCCCGGGGAATATCGGAAGACCCTTTCATGAGTATGAATCCGCAACTGTATGAACCATATCCAGATCCGTTTTGAGAGGCTTTCAAAAAATATTCATATGCTTTGCCCATATGTTTAGGGGCCAATTCTCCATTAAAATAGAGGTCTCCCAAATCGTTCAGGGCTTGAACATATCCTAAATTCGCCGATTGGGATAGAAGGTTGATATATTTTTCTGTTTCTTTGTCGGCAAGGGCTTGTTGAGCTTCTAAATAGGCTTGTCGGGCGAATGGGTCGATGTCTTTTTCTTCTTCCGATTCGTGATCCATGCGGTTCAAAAGTTGGAAAGCGCTTTCATTTCCCATAGCGGCGGCTTGACTGAGATATTCCTGAGCCTTTTCTTTGTCGGGGAGCGTTCCTTGTCCTTTCCAATACATAAAGCCTAATGAATAGAATGCATAAGGATAACCTTCGTCACACGCTTTCTGGTAATATTCCATTGCTTTCTGGTAATCTTGTCGGACACCTTTCCCTGCATAATACATGTCTCCCAGTTCGGTCAAAGCTCTGCTGTGTTTTGTTTCGGCAGCTTTTTTGTACCAATAGAACGCTTTTTCATAGTCGATGGTCAATCCGTCTTCATAGGAGTACATGTCGCCTAAATTGCACATTGCGTCCGGCATATTTTGTTCTGCCGCTTTGGTGAACCAGTTGGTGGCTCTGACCGGGTTTGCATTGACATACCACCCGAAACGGTATGCACGTCCCATGTAGTTTTGGGCAAAGGAGTATCCGCTTTCCGCGGCTTGTTGTATGAGGTTGAATCCTTTCTCTTCTTCTCCCGATATTTCTTTATTGATAATTAGCTTCCCAAGATTATACAAACAAGAAGGAATGCCGGCTTGTAGGCCTTCTCTCAAGCAACACTGCAAAATCTGCCAAGTTTTTAATATGCCGGCTTGTGCTCCTTTTTGATACCAATCGGCAGCTTTCAGGATATTTTTTTGTACTCCGTCTCCTTCTTCATAGATTAATCCCAGAGTGAACACACATGTCGGTTCGTTGCTTTTTGCTCCCATTTCATACCATTTTATGGCTTCTTTCATATCTCTTCGACAACCGAAAGAGCCATAATAATAGTATTCTCCCATGTTCTTTTGCGCTTCGGTGTAGCCGTTCTCTGCCGCTAATTTCATCCATTTGATTACTTGCGTGTCGTCTTTTTCTACGAACTGTCCTTTTATATACATGAATGCAATGGAATATTGGGCATAAGCGTTGTTGCTTTGCGCTGCTTTGGCGAACCAATAATAGGATTGTTCGTAATCGGTATCGACGCCATGTCCGTAGAAATATAGATCTCCCAAATGCGTCGCGGCTTCCGATTCTCCCATTTGTGCTGCTAAAAGCAAGGGTGCTATGGCCGATTCGTATTTTTCGATATTGTATAAATTTATTCCTCGATCGAGGAACGCTTTACTTAACGACTCGGTCATACCGGCTTCTTTCCCTGATGTTTCGAATCGGAGAGCTTTTTGATATAATTCGCTGTTCTGCGGGTCGTCGTAATCCTGAGCGTTCATTTGTTCCACGGCGATTCGCATGAGTCCTTCATAAGCGATGTCGGCATGTTCTCCCTCCGCAATCGTTTTCAGATATTCGATGGCTTTTTCATATCCGTTTTCTTGTCCCGACTGCATATAAAGCTCGGCGATTGCTTTAATCGCGTCGGAATATCCGGCTTCGGCAGCTTTTCTAAAATATTCTTCGGCTTTTTGTATGTTCGGGCTAACCACACCTTTGGCTTCGTAGTAGGCCAGCCCCAAGAAATAGTAGGCTTCGGGGATTTCCATCGTTTCGGCTTTGCGGAAACAGTTCATCCCTTTGAATTCGTCCATTTCTGTCCCCATGCCGTAGAAATAGAGTTTTCCTAATTTACAAATACATTTCCCGTTATTGAGCTGTGCTCCTCGTTGACACCAAGAGAACAATTCTTTCTTCCGGTCGGGATCTTTCTCCAAGAACCGTATGACATCGTGTATAGCGTCTATGTCGTTTCTTTCGGCGGCTTTTATATAGTATTCCAATTCTCGGCCTGTGAATGATGCAGGCGCTTCGCCTTCTTCGATGAGTTGCGCTATTTTACGATAGGCCGGCGAGAATTTTTGATCGGCTGAGGCTAGATATAGATCCCATGCTTTTTGTTTGTTGGAATAGGTTCCGAAACCGTTTTCATACATAACTGCTAGATAATATAGCCCGAAACTATCGCCCAAGTCGGCCGATTTGGAGAACCATCGAAACGCTTGTTCGTCTCCTTTATAGTCCGGCATATTGTAATAGATCAGCGCCAATCCGTTCATTCCGTCGGGATTTCCTAGTTGTGCCGCTTGATAATAAGATTGCTGCGCTTTTTCGAGGTCTTTGTATGCTTCGTCGAATTGATAGAAAAAACCAAGCTCAAAATAGGCGTCGATATACTCTTTTTCAAGCGCTTTTTGTATCCATTTCAATCTTTCTTCGGAATTTCCTCTATCCATTTCGATATAGGCCAGTTTGATCATGGACCACTCATCGTCGCGTTCTTCGGCCAGTTGGAGGTATATTTTTTCGGCTTCTTCCTTATTCATGGGCATACCGTAACCATTATCTTTCATGAATGCCATTTCTCCTATGGCCATGATGTTGTTTTGTGCTGCCGAGTTTTTATAATAGGAGAGAGCTGTATCGTAATTTTGTTCTACGAATGTCCCGTTTTCATACATGTTGCCTAACAAGTATTGGGCATATGAATTCCCGCTTTCGGCTGCTTTGGAGAACCAGTCGAAAGCCTTTTCGTAATTGCGCTCATTCAGTTTTCCCCGATAGTAGACTTTTCCTACGATGGTTTGAGCGAAGGCAAGATTTTTTTCTGCGTAGGGTAGGAATGTTTCTAAAATTCCGGGCCATAGTTGATACCCTTTTACTTTGTTGCAAAGAATGTCGCAAAGGAGATTTTGAGCTTCGGTGTTGTTTGCGGCGGCTAATTTCAGAAGGATATCCGATGCTTCTTTGTATTTGTGATTCCGGTATAGTCTGATGGCTTCTTGATAAAGTGCGGGGTTTACTCCTGTCGGGTGTGCCGCCGTCGTTTTATCGGTAATTTTCGTGTCTCGGTTTTCGATATATCCAGTAACTGTTTTACTGTCGGGCATGACAGACGGTTTAATCGAATTTTCGGTTTGCCGGGTGCTTTCGTTCAGCAAAAGAGTTTCGAGCACTTGGTCGATTTTGGCATCGATGATGTTCAATATGCTCGTAATCATGTGGTCCCATTGTGCTTTATCGTTGAGATAGTTGCAAAGCGGTTGTGTCTCGGAAGGGTGTATTTGCCTTTGATATATCCAGTCGATTATTCGTTTCGATTTTTCGGTAATGTTTCCGATGAGTAGAGGAACGATTTTCATATCGTTTTTTTCTACTTGCTCTTTAATCCAAACGAGTTCTTTGTTTACGATATAATCCGAGGATACGAAACTTTCGCTAATCAGCAAAATGGCAATGTGTGATTGAACGATGTGATTGTGTATTTCTTCGTCCCATTTTTCGCCGATAACCAATCCTTCGTCGAACCATATTTCTGCATCCGGACTAATTCGAGGTATCAGATGAATGTTTCCCGGACCTTCCAGTACCCACTCTTTGTCTTCGTGGGCATAACTGATAAAAATATGCGCTTTTGCCATGATGATAAAATTTCTGTGTTACGTGGTATAAAATTATTTTATGATATCTTCTTTTACAAAGATAGTCTTTTCGGAGAATCGGTCTGTATTTCGATCGAATGTTATATAACACAAAAGGCAGCTTAGCTGCCTTTTGTGTATCTTATTTTTTTATGGGTTATTGAGTGACTTTGTTTATGAATACTAATCCCGAGGTATCGTTTCCTTTCTCTCCGCAGGCTTCTACTTCTATGAAAAAGGGAGTACCGGCTTCGAAGGAATCGACGGTAAAGCGGTAGGTCGCTATGGGGGAATTGGCATTTATCAGAACCGATTGCGGAACTTCGGCGAGGAGTTCGTCTCGCTTGTAAAGTTTCAATGCGCCTAATCGGAACGGGGTTTCACCTTTCGTGTAGATGAACGATACCGTATATGTGCCATTGCCTGATATTTTGCCTGTACATTCGAATCGCCAAGGAGTTAGATAGGGCTGTACGTTCAGGGGTTTCCATTCGGCTGTATATTCACCGTACTGTTTATAGCCCGAATAGTCGGGGGCGAAATAAATGGGCAGCGAATAGTGACGGGGATTTATTACGGTAATAGCCCGGAAGTCGCTTTTGTCATCGACGGTTACCGGAGTGGTGTAAAGGGGGGAATGAACCGTAGGATAGGAGCCGTCGGTGGTATAGCGAATGTCGGCATCGGCGACGGCCGGAGATAATGTAAATTCTATTGCGCCGGTAGCAGTCGGATCCATTTGTTCTATGACGGGTTCCGGTACACGGTAATGGCAATTTTTGAAGTCGAGTCGATTGAAATGGTGACTCAACCGGTGACGGAAGTCGGAATAATTGCGGTCGGATTGTCGACACCATGCCACTTCTGAAAGAGCTAACAGACGGGGGAAAGTGAAGTATTCGGCATAGTTTTCGGAGCGATTTTCATTCAGATAATCTATCTCTTGCAATACAGTGCCGTGAATAAATTGGTCGCTCCAAAAGCAACCTTGTACTCCTAATACGGTCGATTCGGGAGAGTAGTCGTTGATTTCCATGCTGTAACATTTTTCGAGAGAGATAGGCGGCATCCAAGTAGCGGCTTTCACTTCTCCCGGGGTACGGCTTTCGGGGAAGTCGAAATACATGTGCGTGGCGGGTGTCAGAATAGCTTTATGTCCGCGCTGCGTAGCAAGAAGGGTGTCCCTGACATTGTGCCAAATAAGCCCGACAACAGGGGTTTTGACATCACCTCGCAAAAAGATTTCTTCCCACCCTACGACAGTACGATTTTTTTCTTTCATCATTTCGGCTACGACGTTGGTAAGGTAACCTTGCAGTTCGGAGGCTTTTTTCAATCCTTCCCGCTTCATCACTTTTTGGCAGTCGGGACATTCTTCCCAACGAGTGTAAACAGCTTCATCACCCCCTATATTGATGTACGAGGAAGGGAATAATCGAACGGTTTCGTCTAATACATCTCGTAAAAATTGCAGGGAAGATTCTTTGCCGACACAAAGCAGATCGCGGCTGATGAAATGTTGTGTGGGGACTTCGTGTTGCAGGCCCGTGCAACTGAGCCACGGATAGGCAACGACGGCAGACAGAATGTGAGCCGGGAATTCGATTTCGGGAATGATTTCCACGTTACGGACTTGTCCGTAAGCAATCAGTTCTTTTATGTCTTCTTGGGTGTAGAATCCTCCCAGACGGTTGTGATCGGGACCTGCCCATGCACCCACCTCGGTCAGACGGGGATATTTTTTGATTTCCAGTCGCCAGCCGGAGTCGTCAATCAAGTGGAATTGCAGTTTGTTTAACTTGTACATGGCCATCATGTCGATGTATTTTTTCACGAACTCTTTGTCGTAGAAATAACGAGCCACGTCCAGCATCATGCCTCGCCAGGGGCGATTGGGAGCATCGTATATCGTTACGGCGGGGACGATCCATTCTACTCCATGCTGCCGTTTGTCGCTGTACACTTGGGGAGGAAAGAGTTGCAGCAGCGTTTGTATGCCGTAGAATATGCCGCCTGCGTCCCGGCCGGTCAATGAGATTCCTTTGGGAGTTACGTCCAATCGGTAGCCTTCCGGTTTATCTACTTTTTCGGGGTTTAATGTCAAGAGGATAGTGGCTTTGCGGGCATCTTTTTTCAGTTTCAAGTCCCAGCCGGTGGATTGACCGAGCACTTGCTGTAAGTATTCAGCTTGTCCTTGAAGAGCGGCATCGTAACCGATCGTGGATTTGGGGGAAAGCCGGAAATTGCCCGATGTCCGTTCTGCGTGAATGGGTTTCGGAATGAGTTCGATTTCGTTAGCGTTTGTCGCCCATGCAGCGGGTAGATGGCAGACTATCGCAAGTATAACAGCCCAAGTTTTCTTACACATTGTACGGTAGGATTTCATAAGCACTTTATTTTTTCATGGTTTTGCCTCTTGTCGAGGGGTGATGATAATGTTCATGCGATTATAAAAACAGATACTTTATAGCGGTGTGCATAAATCGCTATAAATGCAGATACTATTCAACAAGGCAAAGTTAGGAAAATTTGTGGAATAAATGGGTAAAACGGATTAAGATTTTAACTTAATATGTGCTTATTTAATGTGTGGGTTCTTTGAAATAGAGAAATGATTCTGCTGGTATTTTTTTGTTGAAATTCCACGATAGTTATTCAAGACAGTAATTGTCAAATTATTACAGTCGTGTTTTTAGATGGCAAAGAGGATAGCAGGGAGGGTTTAAAAATACCTTATTTAAAAGTCGGCATTAACGGGGCAACAAAATCTTCGAGCGATGTAATTATTGGTTTGAGTTTTTGTTTGAATAGATGGCTTGCTCTCCCATACAAATGATAAACTATTTTATTTACAAGATTGGAATAGTTTGGATTGAAAATATTACGTGAATTGTATTATATTTTTTAGGTCGTGAAAGCAAGAAAAGCCATCTGAGGAATCAGGTGGCTTTTCTATAAAATTTGATTTACAATACTATTACTATTTGTTCTAAAAAGGTTAGTACTCCTCCTCGTTGAAGAAATTTATCTGTATTGATTATCAACATGTTATGCAATAATTAATGAAATTTGCGCAAACAAACCGCACCGTCTGAGACGGGCTGAGGCAATCCTTTTGATACAATAGGGCGTTGTTTCATGGAATAGTTTAGTTAATCTCGTGAAGTTTACGTTATCGTATGCTTTTATAGTAGTAGTTTTTCGTTTACCTTTTTCTCAATCTTTTCTATTAACTTATCAAACGGGATTCCAATTTCAAAAACCTTAACTGGTATGTTACCCCTATATTCCGCGATCTTTATATGAGTTTCATCTGATTGATTATCAGCATCAAGAATTCCTTTCATCATGGGAAAGAGCGTATTACCAATATCCATTTTCACATTAGTTGCTCCTATAATTAATGATTCCGGCAGTTTAGTCAAATCTTGATTTTTATATGGCCGCAAATCAACACAACATAACGCATACTCGTCAGGATGCAAACAGGCCATATGTATCTGCCTCATACTCATGTGGGCTGCTTCATTAAAATCCCATTTACTTTTAACTTCCACAAAAAAAATGTTATGCCATGCACCATCCTTCTTCACACTCACTACAATATCCTGCCCATCCTGAATATCATCCACTCCAACTTTATCTTCGTTTTCTTTAGGAATAACAATCGATACAATATCACTTCCTATATGCTCGCGTAATACGTCTTCTATACGTTTACCTATTGTATGCAGATGATAAAATCTAGCTTTATTTGCAATTTCATTTTTTTGAATGCATTCTAGTTGATCAATAAGATTCTCAATATTGGCAATTTCGCTCAGTTTAGCGAGCCTATGCAGGTTTTTATCATTTAAATTATCCATCAACGAAAATAAACTTTTTTGAGCATCTCCTGTTTTCATATTAAATGTATAGAGAGCCTTTTTGTCATCAATCTGCCCAAACCAACCTTGCCACTCAGCTGATTCTCCAATCTTTAGTATTATTCTGCGAACGACTTTCTCATATTGATGTATATCTTGTTTCATATCCGCTACAATTGCTGCTTCTATTTCCTGTGCAATAGCGTTAGGCGTTACATTCGGAAATTCTACTAGAGTCTCAAATGCTGGATCAACCCACTCATTCTTCAAATCTTTATCAAACACATCTTGGTATATTTCCATCATCTCATCCGGAACCCCTCGATTAGATTTTAAAGAACTCATCATACATAACACAGAATTCTGATTTGGCAGAACTCCATATGTATCCAGTTTCTTTTTCCTATCATCATTGCCGTTGGGAGCATACTCCTCTAAAAACCTCAACAACCAATCTTTGTGCTTGTCGACCCATATTGTATCTTTGCAGCATATTCTTGACAAAGTGTAATCTAACAGCAAATTAAAAGCTGGACTATAGAAGTCTTCTTCATCTTCTTCCCGATATTTTATAGTAGCTTCTTGACTAAAGACTTTTCCATAAAATGTTGGCAAAACTCTCATTATCTTTCCACGTTGATTCTTAAAATCATCCAATGCCGATGCAGAACAAAAACGAATTAGTGCATACAACTGTTCATCACTTAGCTTATCACGGCTGTTCAGTATTTTATTTCGCCAAGAAGTGATGGTTAACGTAATAGCTTTTTGCAAATCTTTAGTTGAATAGTTATTTACTTCGCATATCTCCAAGAATTTAGGATCATACATTTTATCAGCATCCTCACCCATTACAGTACACACAAGGTTATATACTGTTTCATCCATGAATGCTCCATAATAGAGTTCACCACGTTTTCTAAGTTGGCCATTTCTATTAGGCAACAGCAGATAATCCTCCATCATCTTACTATTCCCGCTATCTTTCAAGAACATCAAGAATGAAAACAATTTTTCGGAATTTTGTTGTATGGCTTGACAAACATCTGCCACAGTGATAAAGAACTCTTCATCTTTATCACAACCCCATCTGTTTACAACCTCGGACCATTCAATCAAATCCTTATCTGGAATAAGGATACTATTGCCATCTGCTCCTTTTACCATTGAAACATAGCTTGCAATCACTGGTTCATATTTTACTCTTTGATCATTATTGAGTTTACTATAAAAATCAGGATGCAACAATTTAACATTTTCTATGTTTTTTATCCGACAAAATGAAGTATTTATTTTCTTTGCACGGCAATACCCTCATAACAAAAGCAGAATTACCCCCACTCCCCCAATATTTCCGTAACAATATATAGGGAAATACCCAACAGGGCAAGAGGGTTAACATATCGAGACTTAGGCTCTTTGAATGTTCCTCATCCCTATAATATTCAAAGATCGCCTTCATCATCTCCTCTAGAATCTGCACATTCTCTCTGCCTTTTTCCACACTATTCATAGAAGCCCCTGGAAGCATTATGTTATTACGCTTCTCAACTGGATAGAAACGTTCGGAGTGAAAAATAAAGTTTACCCCAAACTCCTCAGTACCGAGTAAAGGGAACCACAAAAACAAACTAGGAATATGCTTTACATTACCACATGAAGTCGGATATGGTGGTATAATCACTACATCACCTTTGTTTGATTTTAAGCTACTACATTCCAATGTATTGTCCTCTCCTGTGTTGTGGTTATATATACGGATAAATTCCGTGTTCAGTGTCCAATTTGCTAGACCAAAATTCTTTGTCGTACTCGATTTACTCTTATTAATAGTATAATGTTCATTGCTATACTTATTCTCAACCTCTACTTTATGAATAGTAGCATTGAGGACCAAGACAAAAGGGAGTAACCTAACAACGTTGTCTAAATAGGAAGAAACCTTCTCAATCTGATCTTTATTCAATTCATACCTGAACGATGTTAGGTCATCTATTATCTTTGTTTGTTGAGGCCTTTTCCAAAATTCTTTTACCTCGTCTAATTGTTTCTCCATCAAGGCAGGCCCCTCGTCTGAATCCACTTTTCTTCGGTCTAATTCAAAGTCTTTTATCTGCACATACCCTGTTATTTCATCTTTACCACGTTTCACAGCATATGGAGCAGAAACATATACAAGCCTATTAAATGTGTGTGTAGTCATAAAGCCAGTCCCATATTGGCCCACAGTCTCAGCATCAGCCCTGTCTTTTGAGCTATCTTGTTTTACAAGAGCTCTAAATGAGGTATAATCAAATGGCGTTCCATGATGCGAAAAGATAAGATTGTTATGAGTTAACTCTATTCTAATGACTGCATTGTCCGACACATCGCGTGCATTCTGCACCAATTCCCAGATGGCACGAATTCCACTCGTTTCGCTTTGACTTTCCAACCCTTGTATTATCTTTCTACAATAGCCTTCATACTCTAAACGTCTATCTTCGGACTCTTGCCATAATTCTTCTTTTGTCTTATTCATGTTGCCGCATTTTATAATTATATATTGAAATATCTGGTTTATAAAGTATTTCCGGCTTAAAGCCATTTATATTCGCCTTTCCTGAGAGAAAGATATTCCTACTCCATATATTGTTTTTCCTTTGATATAATAAGATTTCGCATATTCCTTTTCCTTTATTTGATCTATTGCCTCAAGAGCTCTATTCTGATTATTTGCAGAATATTTGAACTCTAAAATAAAAATCTTGTTGGGAAACTCAATCATCATATCTATACGCCCATCTGCAGTTTCTGCTTCCGAAAGAGGGGACATACCTAAGACGGAAGTGATGACATGAATAATGGTATGAAAATATCCTTCATCCAATTTTTCTTTGTGTATGTTATATGGAATATTCATAATCAAGCCAGACATTAAAGAACAAAATAAATCCACATTATTATTTCGTAGTGCATTTAGAGCCTGTTGATATGGTATGGGAATAATATTATCTGTGAGATAGGTATTTAGGCATCTAGATGTCATTTCATTAATGTCGTTACAAATCTTGTATATATCAAACACAATCATATCCGTATTCTCTCCATTCATATTTTGTTCGATAAGATAATATCTGTTCTTAATATGCTCCTGAAAGTTCTCCAGAAATTGTAATAACTGAGGTATAGACGAGAACCGAGAGGGAATGATGTGTTGTCTTTCTCCTATTGCAAAATGTTCATCGATATTTCCGATGATATCATATAGCAATTGATGTAATTGTTCTCCAAATTTCAGACGATATATTCCTGTACGTCTATTACTATTTATACCATGATATATTTCCGTCCACTCCCCAAATCTTGCTGCAACCCACTCCTCAAGATATTCTGAAAGTTCTCTTTCTTTTTCTACAATTGTCCCCATATAATTATCTCTTTTCTATATATTGATCTCTCTAATTTTAGCTGCTGAATTTTGTTTATACTGATTATCAATACAATGTATTGCAATTAATGGAATTCGCGCTTGCAGACCGAGCTTTCTGAGACGGGCTGAGTCTATCAGGAAAAATGAGATTGGCAAATAAATTCGTCGCCACTAATGGCCTTTTTGACGAAAATGCCTTTGCTGTTATTTAATATATATTTTGGTCCTACAAGATTTTATCTTAGACTACCATATTTCTTATAATACTCTTCTCCATCATTGTAAGTTTGTTCAAACACAGCATAATTACCTTCGAATAACCCTTGCTTTAATGGTTCCCATTGGTCTTTTTGTTCCTTTGCGGCGTTGTAAAACAAAGTATAAAAATTATCTTGCATTCTAAATAAATCAGCACGTTTAAACACAAAAAGGCCTATCGGAAAGTCATCATGAGGCATTATTCCGCATTGACAATGATGATACATCAAAGAAAACAAGTGTTCCCATGTACACTTAAAATCTTCTTTATCTATTGTAAATTCTTTAAATAGGGGATATAGTTTTCTCCACAAAAGTTCACTAAAAGGATAAATCCGTGTAGAACCCATATATATGTTTAAATCCACTGTATTCCAATGGCATATACCAGCTAAAAATGCTAGATTATATCCATAACTAGGACTTAATACATTACCTGCTGACACTTTTGTTTTGAATATCACATTCAATAGCTGAAAATATCCAAATTTCACACAGGCAACACCGATAGTGTGCAACAAGAACGCAGCCGCAAATAAATGTAAAAGATTTGTACCTACTACTCCTACTTCTCCGTTGATAAATGGCTTCATACATAATTTTACCACAGCGTCAACAAATAATTGCTGTTGCTTCGAGTTCCCATATCTAACCACAACAATGGATGCTGCCATTAGTTTTTCTACTGCTTTAAAATGTATTTCTTGGTATTGAGAAAACAACTCTGGAGTAATGGAGAAATTATAATTAGCTTTTGATTGTACGGCTTCATAAGCACGTTTAGTTTCACTTTCTATGAGTTCTGTATAAGCTATTTCACTATATGGAGTTGACAACAATCGTTTTACTTCTTCAACAAATTGGGTACAAGAAAGTTCTTTAAGGCGATTGGGCGTAGAAGGTACCGTTGAATCCGTAATAAACTCAGGTCTCGGACCTAGAGCAGGGGCTGCATTTAAAGGACTATTCCACAATTCAGCAGCTAGGTTATGTAAATTCGCTTCATATTGAGTGTCTTCTCTCATATCGAAACCCGTTCTAGTTTCAATTAATGATTTGAAAGAAGTATCAAATTTACCGAAGCGTAAAACGGGGATAAATTTGCTAGACCCTATCTGGTGATATAGTTGTGTAGAAATCAATTGATCCTCATATTTTGCCCCGCTATCATATTTTTCAGTTTTCTCTTTATAGGTTGGAGTCCCTATTAAAATGACCCTATCAGCAATTTCTATACCTTTGGTCATAAATTGAATCAGGTCATATCCGCCTCTATTATATTGGTCAAGTAAAGTATTAACAGCATACTTTGTTCGCAAATCATCTGAAAGTTTACGAACCCATAATTTGTGCTCCTCACTATCCCAAGAATAGCTGATAAAAACAACAGGATGATCTTTTACCAAATCATCGAACTGCGAAGGTATGTCAGAAAAATTACTCATTTATTACAATTTTTTACTCTCCGGAAATACAAAGATATTAGATCAGCATATTATCTTTATATGTACTCACTTATAATTTGTAGACAAAGATAACAAAATCAATCGGCATATTGAATATAATTCACTATATTTGCGCTATTCAATCAAGGCATAATATGAAATTAAATAGAATAAAAGCCGTTCTGGCAGAGAAAGGTATCTCTCAGACATGGCTAGCAAAGCAGCTAAACAAGAGCTTCAGCATGGTTAACGCTTATGCCTGCAATAGGATTCAGCCCAACCTGGATACTCTTCAGCAAATAGCTGTCATCCTGCAAGTCGACTTGAAAGACCTGATCACAGACAAAGAAGAACGATAGTAGATTATGAAAGATATATTATCATACGAATCCGACATTTGGTCGTGCGCCGATTTACTTATATCATCAGGAATCAAGCAAAGCAAATTCCCTGATTACATGATGCCATTCTTCGCTCTCATCATGCTCGAAGGGCGTATGCGAAATGAAATGGCAGATATTGAAGCCTCCGAGGGCCTGACTCGCGAGAACAACTTGCAAGAATTTATCGAAGCGTTCCGAGACCGTGAGTGTGGATATAACGACTACATCGTTCGCGAAGGCAAAACACTGTCCACCATTTGCAATAACGACAAGACATTTGAGCAGGATTTCCGAAGCTATCTGGCAGGCTTTGATGGGACGCTCAAAGAATTGCTCGGCATCGAGCGTGGTACGGACGACAGTAAATACCTCAATCTGGACGGCATGGTTGCCGAGTTGCGGAAGAAAGGTATTCTAATGCAGTATATCACCCAATGGTCTCAAATAGACCTTTCTCACTACAACAACTCGGAAATAACCACTCTCGAGGAGCATATCAAACGCAAATGGGCCGACATATCGGCAGAAACGGCCGGAGAGCAGTACACCCCGGAAGATATTATTTCGCTGATTGCCGAAATTGTTGCGGCGAAGATCGACATATCCACCGATGACTTTGTACATATCTACGACCCGACGTGCGGTGGAGCTAATTTGCTGTTCGGCGTCGTGGACCGTTTGCGCGATAAGGCCGGCTACAAATATATAGCCGCTCACGGTTGTGACTGGAACGATGCGCTATACGCTTTGGCGAAGATCGAATCGTTGTTCCGTGAGAATACCGAAATCAAATATGGCAATACCCTTACCTCATTGCCTTTCAAGGGCAAAGAGTTTGACGTCGTTGTTGCCAATCCTCCCTACGGAATTCCGTGGAAAGGCTACGAGAAAGAGATTCGGAACGACCAAACCGGACAGTTTTCATTCCTGCCTACGGTGAGCGACGGGCAATTGCTCTTCTTGCAGCATAACGCTTGGCATCTGCACGAAGATAAAGGTATTGTCGTAGAAGTAAACAACGGCTCGTCGCTGTTCAGCGGCGACGCCGGTAGTGGTGAGAGCAATATCCGCAAATATCTTTTCGACAACGATTGGGTCGAGGCCATTATTCAGATGCCGTCTGACGAGTTCTTCAATACGGGTATCGTCACCTATTTGTGGATTCTCAACAAGAATAAACCGGCAGAACGAAAAGATAAGGTAATCCTTATCAACGCAGCTGATCTTTGGCAGCCGTTGAAGAAAAACAAGGGTTCGAAACGCAAGGAGATGAACTCCAAGCATCGTGCAGCCATTGTCCGTGCACTGGTTGAATTCAAGGATTGCGCCATTGCCAAAGTTTACGACAAATGGCATTTCTATTTCAACAAGCAGTCTGTCGTTCTTACCGAAATCGACAGCGAAGGACGCCATGTCAGCCAGACTCTC